>Ga0209427_10006073_pt1 | contig 13809 bp, 11 predicted proteins | sample DeeMarSWOR136_30_FD_187465 | JGI IMG/M metagenome (GOLD analysis project Ga0209427, IMG submission 187465) | Marine sediment microbial communities from White Oak River estuary, North Carolina - WOR-1-36_30 (SPAdes) (version 2) | ecosystem: Environmental > Aquatic > Marine > Intertidal zone >... | reverse complement strand
AGGAGCCTATGCCATAGGCAATGTGCGCCAAGGCTATGCATATGTACGTGCCGAATATCCTCTTGCTATCTCGACATTAAACCACGCTATAAACCAAGCTCGAGAATACGGCCTGCTGGGTGAAAACATCCTGGGTACCGGATTTGAATTTGACCTGGATATATTCCCGGGTGCCGGTGCCTTTGTCTGCGGTGAAGAAACCGCTCTCTTAATCTCAATCGAAGGAAAACGAGGGAATCCTCGTCAGCGACCACCATTCCCAGCCGTCAAGGGGCTTTTCGGTAAACCAACCACAATAAATAACGTTGAAACGTGGTCTAACGTCCCTTCGATTATCCTAAACGGAGCAGATTGGTTCGGCGGGATTGGTACTGAGACAAGTAAAGGCACTAAAACCTTTAGTCTGGTCGGGAAAATAAATAATACTGGGCTGGTTGAGGTCCCACTGGGAACAAGCCTGGGCAAAATTGTGTTCGATATTGGCGGCGGCATACCGAAAGGAAGGCAGTACAAGGCAGTACAGATAGGTGGACCATCCGGTGGAGTTATTCCAATCGAACATCTAAATACTCCCGTCGACTATGAAGCTGTTACTGCTTTAGGAGCAATAATGGGGTCAGGCGGACTTGTGGTAATGGATGAGGATAGTTGCATGGTCGACGTCGCCAAATTCTTCCTCCAATTTACCAGAGATGAATCTTGTGGTAAATGCACCCCCTGCCGCGCTGGTATTCCAAAGATGCTTGAACTTCTGACCAAAATCACAGACGGCAAAGGCACCGTGGAAGACCTCACTATATTAGAAGAGCTAGCTGAAATGGTTAGTTCCGCTTCTATCTGTGGTTTGGGACAAACGGCACCTAACCCAGTACTCACCACACTGCGTCATTTCAGAGAAGAATATGAGGCACACATTATAGACAAGAAGTGTCCGGCAGTAGTTTGCCAAAGTCTATTTAAGGCACCGTGTCAGCACACCTGTCCTGTCGGTCTTGACGTCCCAGGATATGTTGCCCTAATAAAGGCAGGCGAATTTGAGAAAGCCTATAACCTCATAATGCAAAGACTTCCGTTTCCACTGAGTGTTGGCCGGGTATGCCACCATCCCTGCGAAGGCAAATGTCGGCGAGGTCAAATTGATGAACCGATTGCAATCAGACACCTCAAAAGAGCTGCTGCTGATTACGCCTTCGAGCAAGGGCTCGAATACATCCCTCAAATTGAAGAGCGAAGGAAAGAGAAGGTAGCAATTGTTGGCGCAGGCCCAGCAGGACTCTCAGCAGCCTGGGATCTTGCACGAAAAGGTTACCAAGTAACCGTATTTGAGATTCTACCTGTGGCTGGCGGCATGCTCGCAGTAGGCATACCTGAATATCGTCTACCCAAAAATATGCTCAATAAAGAGATCGAAACAGTCAAAAAGCTTGGGGTTGATATAAAGCTTAACACGCCTATCAACGACATCGAATCATTGCTTAAAGACGGTTATCAAGCCGTATTTATCGCTACCGGAGCCCATAAAGGTGACAAGATGGGAATCCCGGGAGAAGACCTGAATGGAGTCTTCGATGCTATTGATTTCTTGAGAGAAGCCAACCTAGGCAAGCACGTGAAAATAGGAGAACAGGTGGCAGTCGTTGGTGGTGGTAACTCAGCCATTGATGCAGCCAGAGTAGCTTTGAGAAAGGGCGCAAAGGAAGTGCACATTCTCTATCGGCGAGAAAAGAGAGACATGCCAGCAATAGTAGAAGAGATTGAAGCTGCAGAGGAAGAAGGTATCTATATTCACTGCCTAACAGCACCGGTAAAGGTTTTGAGCGATGGCAACAAAGTTGCAGGAGCCGAATGTGTCCGCATGGAGCTGAAGGAGTTTGACAAGAGCGGCAGAAAGACTCCCTCCCCAATCAACGGTTCTGAATATACTATAAACGTCGATACACTCATCAAGGCTACAGGTCAGAGACCCGATACATCGTTCTTAAAAGGAGACGGAATTGGTATAGCAAAAGGAGGAACAATAGTAGCCGACTCAAGAACCCTCGCCACCGGTCGCAAAGGGGTTTTCGCAGGTGGAGATGCACTGACAGGTGCGGCCACAGTAATCGAAGCAATAGCCGCAGGGCAAAGAGCAGCCTGTTCGATAAAACGATATCTCCGCGGAGAAAAACTCTCGCCCTTAGTCGAACGCAATGGGTACGAGCCCATAGCCATTCCCTCTGTATTGCCCAGTGAGGAAGAACTCAAGGAAAAACTCAGGATAAAGATTGCTGAAATCGCTACTGCTGACAAGAAAGCCTCATTTAAAGAGATTATCTTACCCTACAGTGCAAAGGAGGCGAGGCAAGAAGCCAGCCGATGCCTAAGATGTGACCTTGAGGCAGGAGAATAGCCATGAAAGAGATAACTCTAACGATCAATGGTAAGCAGGTTAAAGGCAAAGATGGCAATACCGTGCTTGACGTCTGCCAAGCTAATGGCATTGATCTGCCAACACTTTGTCACCATAAAGGTATCAGCGATGTCGGTGCTTGTCGCCTCTGTGTGGTTGAAATCGAAAGAGAGAGGCGACCTGTACCTGCCTGTACTTATCCAGCACGGGACGGGTTGGTGATACAGACACATAACGAAAAACTGGAAAAATACCGCCGTCTAATTCTCGAACTGCTATTCACCGAACGCAATCACTTGTGTGCTCAGTGCGTATCCAGCGGCGACTGTGAACTGCAAAGCCTTGCCTACAAGTACCAAATGGACAATGCCCGTTATCCATATTCCTGGCCTGCTCTGCCAGTAGACCCAGTAAATGATTACCTGGTTATTGACCACAATCGCTGCATCCTGTGCGGCAGATGCATCAGGACATGCGATGAAATTGTCGGCGTACACACGCTGGATTTTGGCTACCGCGGTTGGAAAGATATGGTCATCGCCGACCTTAATCAACCTCTAGGTAAATCGTCCTGCATTTCATGCGGAGCCTGCTTCCAAGTTTGCCCCACAGGAGCTATCTTCTCCAAAAGCAGTGCTTACAAGGGCAGACCAGAAGAATGTCAAAAAATAAGTAGCGTATGCCAAATATGTGGAGTTGGTTGCAAAATCGAGGCGCTGGTCAAGGATAACAGGCTTATTAGAATTGATAGCCCCGACCTCGCCAGCAATCGTGGAATACTCTGCCACAAAGGGCGTTTTACCACTTTGGATAGGAAACATGAAAGGATCAATACAGCACTGGTTCGAAATAGTCACGGCAAGCTTGAACCTAGCCCCTTAAGTGAAGCTATAAACACGGCAGCTAAAAAACTTACCGAGCTCAAGGCACGATACGGCAATAACAGTATAGCTGGTATAGCATCGAGCCAAGCTAGCAACGAGTCCCTTAAAGCTTTCAAGGAATTCATCACCGTGACTATTGGTAGTAAGTTAATCGATACCATCGACGGCGATATATACAGAACCATCATCCAGGGCATCAACACCTATCATGATAAGGCAAGACTTGATATCGAGACCTCAATAGAGGAGATACTTAAGGCTGATTGCATACTTGTAGCTGGCGCCAATCCCCTTGAAAGCCATCCCGTAGTTGGTGCTTATATCGTCCTAGCGGCAAGGCAGAACAAGGCAAAGCTTATTGTAATTGACCCGGCGCAAAACTCCTTCGCTTACCACACAAACATATGGTTGAAGCCAAGAGAAGGCAAAGAGGCATTAGCTCTAAACGTCCTGCTGAAGGCTACACTTGATAAAGGCTCTAAGAAAGGCTCTGCCCAGAAAAAGAAAATAGCCTCTTCTCTTAGCAACACTAATGTAAGACAAGGTAGTGAACAAGTCGGGATCGAAGCTGACGACCTTCTTGAGGCCGCTGAGATGCTAAGCAAAGCTAGGCGCAACATTATCATCTACGGCGATGGTATTCTACAAAACAAGAGCCCTATGCTGATAACATCTCTCCTCAATTTGGCAGTCATCGTCGGAAACCCAAGCACTGGAAATCCACGAATCATATCTCTAAAACCCAAAGGGAATAGCCGTGGGGCCTGGGACATGGGATTAGCCAATCCATCACAATCTATTATGAAAAACCTAACCTTAAACGGTGTAAAAGCCCTATATTTACTCCTGGCTGATGATTATGTTGAGGCATCAGAATTGCCAATTCTTCACAAAGGGATGGAATTCATAGTCGTTCAGTCCAGCTATCTTTCATCTGCAACATCAAAAGCCAACATCGTGTTGCCATCGCCAATCTGGGCTGAAGTAGGTGGAAAATACAGCACACTTGACGGTGTAATCAAATCAACCTCGCGCCTCATAAAATCAACTGATGACATCAAAGCAGATGCAGAGATATTTCATGAAATCTCAAAACATATTGAGAAAAAGTAATCGAAGATAAGGAGCTTAGCAAATGGCAAAGGTTAAAGTCGCTACGGTTTGGTTAGAGGGTTGTTCTGGCTGTCATATGTCATTTCTGGATATTGATGAGGCAATAATTGATTTAGCCAAAGTTGTTGAATTCACCAGAAGCCCCATAACCGATATAAAGGAGTTCGTGCCGGTGGACGTAGGCATTGTCGAAGGTTCTGTAGGCAACACCGAGGAGGAGGAGGTACTCAAGGAACTCAGGGCACATTGCAAGACTCTTATGGCTTGGGGCGATTGCGCTTGTTTCGGTGGCGTATGCGCTATGCGTAGTACTTTCGACAAGGAAGAGGTCCTAAGACGTGGCTATATCGAAACTGAAAGTACTGATAAAGGCAAAATACCTTGCCCGCCTGGTGTCCCTGCCCTACTTGACCAAGTGAAACCAGCAAATCATGTAGTTAAGGTAGATTGCTATGTTCCAGGTTGCCCTCCAGAACCAAAAGCTATTCTTTATGCCTTAAACGAGCTACTGGCAGGCAGAATCCCTGTCCTACCCAGCGATATGATGCGCTTCGATTAAAAGAGGTGAAGACATGGTCTCCGAAGTCAAAAAAACAATAGAAATAAATCCAGTTAGCCGAATTGAAGGACACGGCAAGGTTACTATCCAGCTAGACGAAGCAGGTAATGTGGTTGATGCCAAATTCAACATAACACAGTTTCGAGGCTTTGAAAAGTTCTGCGAAGGTAGAGTCTTCTGGGAAATGCCGGTAATCACGCCAAGAATATGCGGCATCTGCCCGGTAAGCCACCATCTGGCTTCAGCCAAAGCCTGCGATGCCATTTTAGGAGTGGAGCTAACCCGCCCGGCTAAATTATTACGCGAGCTGATGCATATGGGACAAACCATTCAATCCCACGCCCTCCACTTCTTCCATCTGGCCAGCCCGGATTTGCTCCTGGGCATGGATTCAGACCCGGCAAAGAGAAATGTAATCGGTTTGATTGCTCAGAATCCAGAGCTTGCCACAAAAGGAGTAAAGCTCCGCAGCTTCGGGCAGACAATCATCCAAAGTCTGGGTGGAAAAAAGGTTCACCCAATCGGTGCCGTGCCTGGCGGAATGAATACGGCTTTACCCAAGGCTGACCGAGACCACTTTCTAAAACAGATAGATTTGGCTATTGCCGATACTCAAATTGCCATAGACATTATTAAGAACTATTACGACAAAGACAAGGACTTTGTGTGTGCCTGCGCCAGTTTTCCCACAGGCTATTTGGGACTGGTGGATGAAAACAACAATCTTGAGTTATACGATGGTAAACTGAGGCTGCTCGACTCAAGGGGCAAAGTGCTCGAAGGCCAGTTCGAACCTTCAAATTACCTTGATATCATCAGAGAACACGTGGAGGACTGGTCTTACCTAAAGTTCCCATTTTATAAGAAGCTTGGTTATCCCAAAGGCGTTTACCGAACAGGACCACTTGGCCGACTCAACGTTAGCGAAGGAATATCCACTCCTCTAGCCAATACCGAACTCAAGAACTTCAAGAAACTTGGAAACAACGGCATGGTAGAAGGCTCATTGTATTATCATTATGCACGCCTTATAGAGTTACTCTACGCAATTGAACGGACCAAACAACTTTTAGATGACAAGGACATATGCTCCACTGACCTGATAGTTACTTCAAATAAATATAATGAGCAGGGCGTTGGTGTCATCGAAGCCCCAAGGGGTACTTTATTTCATCACTACTGGGCAGACGATACCGGCAAAATCATCAAAGTGAACCTCATCGTAGCCACAGGCAATAATAATGCCGCCATGAACAAGGCTGTGTACTCAGTGGCCAAAGAATATATAAATAATAACAAAATCACTGAAGGAATTCTTAATCGAGTTGAGGTCGCCATTCGCTGTTATGACCCCTGTCTTTCATGTTCAACTCACGCTTTAGGTCAAATACCATTCAACATTCAGGTAATCTCGGTAAATGGCGAACTCACAAAAGAGATAATAAGATAGATCAATCTACATTCGGCTCACAAATCAACAGAAGCAAACCAACGTAGGCCCTACCAAAAAGGGGCCTAAGTTTATATATTCCAGACAAAAAATCACTAAACTTTGAATCTGACGTCCAAAATTAGTAAACTTTAGTAGCCATCAGGAGCCAGATGGTTAAAGCGAGAGACATAAAGAGCATCTAATGACAACTGAGCAACATTTAAGAGAAAGCCTGGATGAAATACTAACCACAGATGCTATGCGCAGCCCGGTGAAACTAAACTTGGTCCGTGAAATCAAGCACCATAGTATAGTTCAGAAGTACCCAATAGCCTCAGCCAGAACTTCATCCAAGTATTACCCATCATGGCAAAACAAAGTTAGAACATTTGCGGAGATCAAGTATGCCTGATGAATTCGATGGGCTAGAAAAACAAATAATGGCAGCAATGAGGAAAGTATATACCGAAACAGCTATTGACCACGCTATGAATCCTAGAAACTCAGAGGAGATTTCTAATCCTGATGGTTTTGGTTCCGCAACCAGCTCCTGCGGGGAAACAATGGAAATACGACTTAAGGCAAAAGATGGCAGAATAATAGACGTCGCTTTCTGGACAAATGGCTGCAGCGCCACCGTAGCCTGTGGTAGCATAGCCACAGAAATAATTAAAGGCGAGGATGTGGCACAGGCGTTGGCTATTAAGCAAAGTGATATCCTAGAAGCTTTAGGCGGCCTACCTGAGGGCAATCATCAATGCACACTGCTAGCCGCCAATGCAGTCAAAGCGGCAATCAACGATTACATAGCCATCAGAAAGGAGCCATGGAAAAAGGCCTACAGGAAACGCTGAAATCCAAAATCTCCACCTTCGCTTCCATGGCAATTTAAGTTAATGCCTCCAATAGTATCAATCGTAGGCCAATCAAAATCAGGCAAGACCACCCTCATAGAAGCGCTGATTTCAGAATTGAAGTCAAGGGGTCACCGCATAGCTACCATAAAGCACTCTGTACACAGGTTGAATTTAGATAAACCAGAAAAGGATAGCTGGCGTCACATTCAAGCTGGCAGTAATGCCACCGCTATCGTTTCACCAGATCAAATTGTACTGATTAAACTTGCTACCGAGGAACCTGACCTGAACAAGATAGCCCGCCTCTTCGGTGAAGACTATGATATCATCCTCACCGAAGGCTTCAAGCAGAGCAGCGCCCCTAAGCTAGAGGTGCACCGCGAGTCAGTCGGTCCACCCCTCAGTCAAATTAACAACCTAATAGCTATAGCCACTGACAAGCCTCTTGAAACCAAGACCAGACAGTTTTCCCTGAACGACATAAAAGGCCTGGCTGACTTTCTGGAAAAGAACTTCATAAAGCCCAAATAAGAGGAGCGAAAAACTGCTTACTTTAACCATTGACGGTATCAAAGTCAAGGCTAAAGAAGGGACCAGTATCCTCTGGGTAGCCTTGGATAACGGGCTTTATATACCCAATCTGTGTGCCATAAGAGAAGATAATACACCTTTTGCTTCCTGTCGCCTCTGCTTTGTGGAAATCGAAGGCAGAGATGCTCCGGTTACCGCCTGCACTGAGCCGATCAGCGATGGCATAGCAATACACCTGAATACCCACAAAGTCAAAAGGCTCCGCAATACTGCCTTTGAGCTTCTTCTCAGCCACCACCACCTAGATTGCGCTAACTGTGCCAAGAACCGCAATTGCGAGCTTCAGAACACTGCTTCCCACCTCGGTTTGAAGCTGAAATCTAGGAGACTTAAACACATACCCCGTAATTTACCTATAGATTCAAGCCACACCCTTTTCGCCTACGACCCCAATAAATGTATATTATGCGGCAAATGCGTTTGGGTATGTCACCAGCAAGGCTCAGGCATACTCGACCTCGCCTTCAGAGGCATTGACACCGTCGTCAGCACCTTCTCAGGCATGCCCTTAGCTGAGGCTGGCTGCACCTCATGTCTGGCATGCGTAGCAGTCTGTCCCGTAGGCTCCCTCGTAGCCAAATCAGGCGTAGGTCCCATTTTCTCGCCCAGAGCAGGTATTTGAGATTGTTTACGAGGATGTAACGGCGAGGCCCTAGCCTATCTAAGCCAACCCTTAAGTGTCTCTGTACACTTAACGCTCTTCCCAGGCATCCTTACCAATGAGAGGTACAAAGCGACAGCCTCCCAGATTTTCAACCACATTGCCCCTCCTCTTCCGAGTGACTCTGAGTAAATCCTGCTCCCACCTCGAGCCCACCGGAATGACCAGTCTCCCTCCTAATGCCAGCTGCTCAAGCAAGGCATCAGGGACACTGGGAGCACCGGCGGTAACTATTATAGCATCATAAGGTGCTCCATCTGGCCAGCCCAAAGCCTGAACAGTCGTGTGAATCTCAATATTGGTATAACCCAGCTTTTCCAGAATTTGCCTAGCCGACTCAGCCAATTGAGGAACCCGTTCGATGCTGACTACCCACTTGGCCAGCCCTGCTAATATTGCCGTTTGATAGCCGCTTCCGGTACCTAACTCCAACACCTTTTCGCCACTCTTAAGTTCTAAAGCCTGAGTCATCAAGGCAACGATAAAAGGTTGAGAAATCGTCTGACCATAGCCAATACTCAAGGGCATGTCTTCATAAGCCGCATATCGATAGTCAGATGGTACAAAAAGCTCACGGGGAACACGCGACATGACTGACAGCACGCGTTTATCACGGATCTCTTGGCTCAGGCAATCGATCAGCCTGGCTCGGGCTGCCTCTAAACCCACGCACCTATCACCTTTAGGCTTCAACTGAGCACAAAAGTTAACACAATAAGGATTATTAACAAAACCCCGGCAATAATGCCGATGTGCCTTAGCTCAGGTAATATGTATCGATAGCGTGTTGCTTGAGCTGACGATATAGCCGGTTCAACCGAAGGCGCTGCTGCTTTAGGCTCAAGCTTTGGCTCAGCAGTGTGGATACGTTCAGCCGGTATGCTCTTAGCGAGCTCGCCACCAGCCCTTTGCTTAGCCCTAGCTCTGGCTCTAGCGCGTCGCGATTTTTTCCCCATAGTCTTGCTCCAAAAAATATGTCGCTATGTTGTTACTGCCACAAATCAAGGACGAATATCCACCTGAGTATAAACCCTGGTAGTTGAAATATTTGCATGTCCCAGAAGCTCCTGAACGGAGTGTAAGTCAGCGCCGCTCTTTAGCTTATGCGCAGCAAAGCTGTGTCGCAGACTGCGAGGTGTAACCTTGCCGCTAAGTCCGACTTTATCAGCATAGCCCTGAATAATCTGCCAGAAGCCTTGCCGCGTAAGCCGCTCGCCACGGCGATTCAGAAATAGAGCGGTTTCCTTTTCATCATTCAACAACTCAGGACGGACGATATCAACATACTCTTTAACAAGCCGTGCTACAGATGGCTCAATAGGAATAACTCGAGCCCTAGTGCCGGACCCCGAGCACCGCACCGTGTTCTTCTTCAAGTCGATATCCCGTGTGTTCAGCGCCATCAGTTCACTAGCCCTTAAGCCGGTGGCATAAAGCAACTCCAGCATTGTCTTGTCTCTTTTTGCGTCAGCGGTAGCAAGCTTTGCTGGCTCCACCAATAAACGGCGCACCTCAGAAACAGACAATAACTTAGGCAGATGTTTGCTTACATGAGGTGAAGCCAAATTCGGTGCTAGATTGCCTCTGAGTTTGCCTCTGTCGATCATAAACTTAAGGAAGGACTTAGCTGCAGCTACTTTGCGAGCCACTGTGGATGTTGTGTACTTTCTCCCCCTTAGGCTGTACAGATAACCTGATAGAAGCTCAGCGTTCAACCTAGGCTCCGAAGTTTCAAGTCCACCCACTGGCCCCTCAGACCTTACGTATTCAGCTAGCTGGTTCAAATCGTTATTGTAAGCTGCCAGAGTGTTTTTTGAATACTTCTTTTCACTAGCCAAATAATCAAGGAAGGACTTTATGTCTTCTTCCATTTCGGTACACCCTGCTTATTCTAGCACAACGCAATCATCAAAGCTATGTATTCGTAAGAAAAATCCCAAAACTTTTGTTGAATTTCAGCATCCAATGCTACAATAAAATATAGCAAGATGCATATGTCCTTAGAGGAGCAGCTAAAAACTCTGCCGACAAAGCCTGGCGTATATCTTTTCAAAGATATCCAGGGCAAAACTATCTATGTCGGCAAGGCCGCTAGCCTCCGTAACCGACTGAGAGCTTACTTCAGCCCTAATGCTAATCTATCACTCAAGCTTGAACGGCTGGTAGCCAGGATAAGTGACTTTGAAACCATTGTGACTGACTCCGAACAGGAAGCCCTCATCCTGGAATGCAACCTTATTAAGAAATATCGCCCCAGCTACAATGTGCGCTTGAAGGATGATAAGACTTTCCCCTACCTCAGGATAGACATCGAGAATGACTGGCCAAGCATCCGTGTTACTCGCCGCTTCCATAAAAACGGAGATAGATACTTCGGCCCTTTTGCCAACGCCGGCTCACTACGTCAAACGCTGAGATTAATAAAGAAAATCTTCCCCTTCCGTTCTTGCACCAAGACCATTACTGGAAAATACTCCAAACCCTGCCTCGAATATCACATCAATCAATGCCTGGGGCCCTGTGTTGGTGCTGTAAGCAAAGAAGATTACCACGAGGTAATAAAGCAGGTCATCATGTTTCTAGAAGGCAAGCATGAGTTAGTCCTTCGAGACCTCAGGCGCAAAATGGGAAAGGCCTCTCAGCAACTCCAGTTCGAAAAAGCAGCCTTACTACGCGACCAAATTCAAGCAATAGAAGAAGTTATCGAAGGACAGAGGATTGCTATTACCGTGAGAGGCGACCACGATGCCATTGCACTGGCACAAACAAAAGACATGGCTTATGTAGAGATTTTCTTCATCCGCAGCAACAAGCTCACCGGTCGCGACTATATCTTGCTGGACGGCATCCACGATGAAGAACCAAGCCAGATAATGACCAGCTTCATCAAACAATACTATGCTTCCGCCTCCTCAATACCACCCGCTCTCCTGCTCCAGTACCACATTGAGGAGGCGGAAGTCATCACCAGATGGCTGACAAACCAGAGAGGAGCAGCGGTTAAATTACATGTGCCACGCCGAGGCGCCAAAAAACAGCTAATGGATATAGTTGCTGAAAACGCCCGGCAAGGGCTTGCACTATATCAGGCAAAGCAATCTACAATCATTAAATCCGCTCTCGTCTTAGAAGAGCTGCAGGAAAGGCTTGCTTTACCTAGAATCCCGCTGCAAATAGAGGGCTACGACATCTCCAATATCCGGGGCAATCTCTCAGTCGGCAGCATGGTTGTTTTCTACAAAGGCCAACCTAAGCCAGCAAATTACCGACGCTTCAGAATCAGGTCAGTAGCCGGCATAGACGACTATGCAATGATACAGGAGGTGCTGAGACGGCGTTTCCGAAGGTCATTGGCTACCAATGACAAGTGGTCGATAACACCTGACCTTGTTCTTATCGATGGCGGTAAAGGCCATCTCAATGCTGCGCTGGAAGTGATGAATGAATTGGGATTGAACTCCATCACTACCGCCAGCCTGGCTAAAGAAAAGGAGGAGGTGTTCATAGCCGGCAAAAATGAACCTCTTGACATCCCTCAAACTTCCGCAGCGCTGTATCTACTGCAAAGGATTAGAGATGAAGCCCATCGCTTCGCCTTGGGCTATCATCGGAAATTACGACACAAGGAGACCATAGCTTCGGCTTTGGACAACATTCCGGGCATCGGTCCCAAACGCAAAAAAGCCTTGCTTAAGAAATTCGGCTCGGTGCGTGGCATCAAAGACACCTCATTAGGCGAGATTTCCAAAGTGACAGGAATGAGTACCAAAATGGCTGAGAAATTGAAAGAATACCTGTAACTACCTGCTTAGAAAGGTAGCCATTGACTGCCATTGTATAATCATGACAAGAGGAGGTGAATCATGTTAACGGCATCAAAATGGCTGCTGATAGTAGGCAGCGCGTTACTCATCATAGATGCTATACTTATATACGCCGACATACCTAATCCCTTTTTTGGTTTGCCTTTACCTTGCCCGAACACACTAGTCATTCTAGGTGTCGGGATTCTTCTCTTCGCCATCGGTAGCAAAGCATTTAAGAAATAGAAATACTCGTGCCTAAATTTAATTGCGACCCTTCAAGGTCGCCTGAGGCTAGGTTGAGGGTCAGGATAGACTTTGTCACCGCCTTCCAGTTATAATCAACCTCTGATGAAAGAGCCAGATAACCAGTCAAGGCTTCCTATACCAGTAACACAGCCGAAGATCCTTAGCCAGGGATTCGCTTGGATAAGCAATCGCCGCAGCTTCATCAAAACGAGAAGGTTCTCAGGTATCTCCTCAGTCTTGACGCTGCCTCTATTCATGCTTGAGTTCCTCTTTCTGGCACTGCTAATAGCCTTACTATTACTCATCTTCGCGTTTTATATAGTATTCAACCTTCTGATTTCCCTCCCCAGACTGAAAAGAGGCAATTAAGCAGCACTACCAAAAGGAGATGAATGACAGCATTACAAGATGAAATTGCCCAACTGCTCAGAGAATATCAGGCCAAAACCGGGAAACTATTGAAGATTGGCACGGTCGAATCAGCCACCGGTGGCAGGATAAGCGATAAAATAACCAACGTCCCGGGTAGTTCCGACTACTACAAGGGTTCCATCATTTCCTATAGCAATGAAGCCAAAACGGAGATTGTTGGAGTGAAGAAGCAGACCCTTAAGAAACACGGAGCCGTCAGCTCGGAGACAGCCATAGAGATGGCTAAATCTGGCAGGAAATTGCTCAAACTAGATATCTGCATATCCGATACTGGCATCGCTGGACCCACCGGTGCTACGCCAGGAAAACCAGTAGGATTGTTTTATCTCGGCATATCAGCCAAAGACACCAATATGGCTAAAGAGCATCACTTTGAAGGCAACCGTGAGCAAAATAAGCAAAAGTCAGCTGAAATGGCGCTAACCATGCTAAAAGAATATCTGCAAAATCGCCTCAGCGAAGTAGCCGATAGTACTCTAGAAGAAAAACACGTGGTCACCTGTTTCCTTGAACACGGCGGTAAAATACTGATTTTGAGACGGAGTAGCCGGGTTAGCACTTATCGCAGAAGATGGGCTGGTGTCAGCGGCTACATCGAGACTAACGAAATTGACCAAGCCTTCACCGAGATAAGTGAGGAAACAGAACTTTACAAAAAAGACCTGAAACTGATAAAGCAAGGAAAGCCGCTAGAAATGATAGACAAAAACCTGAATCGAAAGTGGATAGTTCATCCATTCCTCTTTCACGTCAAAGCTCCTGACAAAATCAAGACCGACTGGGAACATACCGAAGCTAAGTGGATTAAACCGGGAGGACTCAAGAAATACGAGACCGTT
>Ga0209427_10006071_pt1 | contig 13812 bp, 13 predicted proteins | sample DeeMarSWOR136_30_FD_187465 | JGI IMG/M metagenome (GOLD analysis project Ga0209427, IMG submission 187465) | Marine sediment microbial communities from White Oak River estuary, North Carolina - WOR-1-36_30 (SPAdes) (version 2) | ecosystem: Environmental > Aquatic > Marine > Intertidal zone >... | reverse complement strand
CGACCAGTCCATGGTCCTTGGCAACCTCTATGATCGGGTCCATGTCCGCTGGTAAGCCATATAAGTGAACGGGAATGATGGCCCTCGTGTTCTCGGTAATGGCGCCTTCTACTTCGTGGGGGTTCATGCAATACGTTTGAGGGTCGACATCCACGAAGACGGGTTTAGCGCCCGTTAACACCGCGGCCTCCGCCGTCGCCACGAAGGTTAGGCTCGGAAGGATCACTTCGTCGTCCGGGCCTACGCCAGCCGCGAGGAGGGCGGCGTGGAGGGCTGAGGTGCCATTGTTGACGGCAACAGCGTGCCTTGTCCCGACGAACTGGGAAAAGGCGTGTTCAAACCGTGTTACACAGGGGCCGCTCCCCCTCTTTTCGGTTAAGAATCCGCTTCGTAAAACCTTGACCACCGCTCTTACTTCTTCGTGTCCGATGACGGGTTTGTTGATGGGAATGGTTTTTAGGTGCACGTATCTCCCTCTACTACGACGACCTTGACGTACTCTGGTAATCTGTTGAGTATAAATCCCCTTGCACAAATTTATACTATTCTTGCTCAGTTCTAGAGAGCTTACTGTATATTACATGGATGCAAAATATTTTATCGTTCGGGCTCTTATTGTTCTTAGTACTTGTATCTCACTTAAGTCAAGTCGCCATCTTGATCGGTATGGGTGTGGCACTGTTGGGCATGATGGTTCAGCTTATCATCAAAAAAAGCTAGCCTATTGGCTAGTTACATAAGCGAATTGTATGGTCTAGCTAGCGATATTTATCAAAAGGAACGCTTGGATACTCTACAATTGCGCATTTGGTACAGGCATCGGTTGATTATCGGCCTTATTTCCTGCCTCTTGGCGCCCCGTGAGAACAATCTTTATATGGGATTTATTAACCCTGTCTTTGCTACGTCTATTAACGATGTTTTCTGCTGGTATGAGGCCTTGATCTTGGTTCCTAAATCCGCTAGCCTTGCTGAGGGATTCGGCAATCGAAGGATGGTTACCGCAGTTAGAGGCGGAGTCGTGGTGTTTACTCTGAGGCTCTCCTCAAAGTGAAGGTGAAGAAGGAAGAAAAGGGTGTCAAAGAGAAATAGTCCGGGTCACAAAAAAATATTCATCGGGCCTCCGCAATTAACTCGCTTTGAGCGGGCGCGGATTGTTGGAGCTAGGGCGCTGCAACTGTCCATGGGGGCTCCCCTGTTGATAGAGGTCGCGGAAGGGGTATGGGATCCCGTTGATTTGGCGTTGAAGGAGTTAGAGGTTGGGGTGTTGCCGATCACTATTCGGAGACGGCTTCCGGATGGTACGTATCAGGATATCCCGATTCAATGGCTGACGTAAACCGGGTTGCGATCCAGTTATCGTGGTTGAGTGCGTAGGACGCCTTGGTGAAGGAAGAACGGCTGGATGGAGTGACTGCTACCGTGGGTGGTCGTGAACGAGATGGGTGGGTTCTCGCACTATTCGTAATGGCGGTCGTTTCGTCAGTGGCCTTCCTTGTTCAACGCTTCGTCCTGCCTCTTTTCAACGCCGCTTTTGAAATATGTGTTTTTTACGTTCCCACTCTCGTTTTATTGGTGATTTACTTGAGGCGGACGCTTGGACGTAAAGCCTCTTAGGCGATGTCCTTCGTCATGATGTAGGCGTCCTCGCCATCTTTGTAGTATGCCTCTTTTCGCCGCGCTGTGTGGAACTCAAGCTTCTTATACAGGTTGATGGCCGCTTGGTTGCTCACTCGCACTTCTAAATAGCTTTCTTTCGCATCGTACTCCTTCATTCCTTTCACGGCTTTAGCCACCAGAGCCTTGCCCACACCCCGTCCTCGATAGTTGGGCAGAACAGCTAAGGACACGATGTGTCCTTTCTTGAGGAGCTTCAGTCTTTGCGTTTCAGAAAAGCCTCGTTCTATCCTGCACATGATGTACCCAATTATCTTCCGGGAGGCCGTTGCGACGAGGAAGGTTTTGGGAAACCGGTAATGCAGGATGTGGTAAAAGGCTTGATGATAGTTTTCGGGTAGGCAGGAGAGGTTTATCGTTGTCACTTGATTGAGGTCTGAGGGTTTAAAGAGGCGTACCTCAAAGGGTTCATTGGGATTGATGTTCTCACTCATCCTTGGCTTGGTTGATGACGGGAAGCGTAGCGGATCCATGGGGAAGAACGAGAATCCGGCTCTTCCGCCCCGTCATTCTAAGCGCTGCTTTTAACGCGGCATTGACCGATTTGGCGGTCTTCAACTTAAACACCCCCGTCGCATAGTAGTCCGGCATAATGGAGACGAGGATTATTTTCACTCGTTCAAGGGCCTTCCTCAGATAATACGCCATATCCCCCCCCAAGACAAAACGCCTTTTGATCTCCCTACGAAGGCTGGAGAGCGAGGTAAACTTGACCATCCAATCATGGAAGGCTTGGATCGCGTAGCCTTCTAGGCATTCAGCGACCAGAACCACAACGCCTTTGTCCTTGACCACGCTCAGAGCCGATTCAACGCCTTCGTAGGCTTTGTATAAATCGTCGTCCCAGGGCGCGCCGCCCGGGCTCACGATCACTATGTCCGCCGGTGCCTCAACATTCACCGTGCACGTCTCGTTTACCCGTCGAACGCCTTCCGCAAAGACCGTACTAACGTCCCCGGCAATCGCACTGACGATGTCCCGCTGAGGATTTAAGACCACGTTTACGGCGAAATCTACATCGACGAGGTGGAGGGCCTCCTCCATGTCCAGGTGAACCGGGTTTCCCTCTAGATTTCCCCGCCTAGCCTGGGGGTTGAGGAGAAACGCGTGGTTATGCCGGACGGTCTCCATTCCAACAATCGCTGGCAGGACGCTTGTTCTCCCGCCACTATAGCCCGCAAAATAGTGAGGCGCAATAGTGCCGGTTAGGATCCGAATATCCGCATCCATGAAGGTCTTGTTCACCGACACCGGGGTTCCAAAACTGGTCTTTCCCACGTACTGAAGGTCTTCAGCTTGCTCGTCATGAATTTCAATGTGTATCCGTCGGCCTACCGCTTCTCCCATGATACCTGCCCCCTCCTCCGCGGTCATCGAGTAGGCTCCACACCCGAAGATCACGGTGATGTTTTCGTCTCTGACGCCGGCTTGGCCCAGGCTTTCAAGAAGACCGGAGAGCAGTAGACGGGCGGGCGATCGGATGGCCTTATCGTCTACAACAATGGCGACCGTATCCTCGGCTTTCACTATCTCCTCCAGCCTCGATGACTCCACGGGGGCTTTGAGGGCGGCTTCGACTTCCTTGACCGGGTCCTTTACGCCCTCTTGCATTGTTACGTCAATGATTTCCAGCGAATTCTCGTCGGGAATTCGCGCCGCGACCTCCGTTCTACCATACGGCAGCCATGCTTCAACCATCAAGGTCACACCAAGGTTCTTGAATAGGAATCACTTGGACTCTACAATTTAAGCCTAACGTATCTGACGTACCCTCATTCATACTACCCGACGCGGGAGACGTAGCATCACTGCAAGCGCGCTCAACAAATTCTCCCCCCGCCTTCAATCCGACGCGTCGCCCATCTTATTCTTCACGTCGAGACTACCCGACGAAAAATCGGCGTCACCCTAGGGCCTTTTCAACGACGTGTCTGATGTCGGCGGTTCTCTGAGCTGTTTTGGCTGTACAACCGTTCACCTGGGTCTGGTAGCTACCGGGCTCCCTCGGACAGTTGTACCGCTCCATATCTCGCATAATAGTTGATCCAGCACTCCCTCACGTCATCGGGTACCTCGTCCTTAACTAGGGTAAAGATCGTCCGTGCATCCAGTATCGAGAGCACTTTGACCTTGAACTCTTCGTGGATGCGCTGCATCGCGCTCTTTCTCCCAACCGTCTTGGCATCCCCCATCCTCTCCTGTCGATCTACCACCAACACCAAGCCAACGACTGTGTGGGGGCCCAGCAGCTTCAGCTTCTCCAAAGCCTCCAACTTGGTTTCTCCCGTGGTCGTTACATCGTCGATCAGCAGGATCTTTTGCCCCGCTCTGAAGTGGTCGGCGCCAACAATGATCTTGTCCGCAGCCACGTCGCCGTAGGCCTTCTCTTCCTTGCGGTCATAGAGGTATCGCGTATTCATCCCATAGAGTTCACTCAATCCTTCACACGCAAGGGTGGCCAGGTTTATTCCCTTATAGGCGGGGCCAAAGATGAAGTCAAAGTCCTCCAGGCCTCCTTCGTCGAGGTGGAGGGCGATGTAACGTGCTAAGAGCTCCTTCATCTGGACTAACGAGGCTCCGTCGGTCAATGAGCCCATATTGATAAAGTACGGGGATGCTCTGCCACTTTTCAGGGTAAAGAGCTGCCCAGAACTGGGCGCTATTTTGAGAGCGCCTTTCGTCAGAAGCAGGTCGAGAAACGTCTTCTCGATCTGTCCTCTTGAGACTAGGTTGCTGCCTATGGGGCTGCTCGCCACGATGTTCCGAATCGTCTCTGGATGAAGGTACGTACCGCAGTAGGCGCATTGGAGTTTCAGGCGCTTGATGTCCGACGCGTTAACCACTTTGAATCGGGTTCTTATCCGCGTGGGTTCCCTGTTTGTGGGGCAGGCGCGGTTGGGGCACTTGAAGACGTCTTCGAGTGTGTGTAGACGGGTTAGCCGCCGTTTTTCTTTGATTTTCCCGTCAGCGATGATGTTTATGGTCGCTCGTGGGGCCACCAGAGAGATGACGTACATCTCCTTTGCGGTAGGATATTTTCCTTCAATCGCGAGGACGTCCTTCTTCCCATACTGGGAGCTGGCAACATTGAATGCGATGACGACCTTGGCCGAAGGCTCGGGACTTAAAATCTTCAGTACGAACCACGCCGCTCCCGCTGGGATGTGGTCCACCACCACCCCCTGCTCAATCTCCTGGACGAGTGGATCTCGCTTCACCATTCCCCCCCGCCTCTTTCCTTACAGACTTTGTTTCTTGTCGTGTCTTATGTGCTTTACCTTCCAAAGCGATTAGTTACTCCCGCTCACACTTGGGCTGTCTTCCCTTAACGCGGTTCATCCATGGAACGCTGAGTCAACCAGTGGATGGAGAACGGCGACACTCGCTGGCTGAAACACCTTAAAATACTTGTTGACACAATCTGCTTACCGGGAGTGTCATCTTTTTGGGTTGGAATGAGACGTATCCGTCCCTCAAAAAGGAAATCTGCGAGATTCTGGTAAAGACAGGCGCGTTACAATTTGGGGCGTTCCCTCTTACGGGTGAGGCTTGGAGTTCCTACTTCGTGGATCTGAGAATCATTCCCAGCTTTCCAGGAGCGTTTCGAAGGGTGGGCGAAGCATACGTTGACTTCGCGAGAAACGTTTTAAATCCTGCGGCCTTCCACCGGGTTGCGGGAATCCCGACGGCGGGCATCCCCTTTGCATCCCTTCTCTCCTTCTTCCTTTCCAAGCCCTTCCTCTACGTTAGAACGGAAGCCACAACCCACGGGCGTGAGAGACGCGTTGAAGGCATATTATATCCTGGCGATTCCGTTCTGCTCGTTGACGACTTAGTGACCAGTGGCAGCAGCCTGTTAACGGCTGCGAACGCCATTAGCTCCGAGGGGGGGGTGGTCGGCGACGCCTTGGTCTTGATTGACCGACAGGAAGGGGGTGAAAAAGCCCTGGCCGGGGCGGGGATTCGACTGCACGCGCTGGTAACGATGTCTGAAGCGGCGCACATCCTCTACGATCTGGAGGCTATTGATCGCGAACAGTTCCGGGGGATCTTGAAGCAGGTGAAAAAACGGTGAACGCCTTCTCTCCTCTATTCGTAGTATATCAGTTCATCCAGTTCTAATCGGTTGTGGAGTTTGGTCACGGACTCGTAGACCTCATCCTCTTTTTTAGCACCGGTGCACACGAGCTTTCCGCTCGCGAAGAGGAGAATAACGACCTTCGGCTCGTCCATCCGGTAGATGAGGCCGGGGAACTGCTCAGGCTCATACATGGTTCTTCCCAGCGTATACGTTGACTTCTCCAAGTCGATTCTCCCTCCCAAACTTGCTGAGGCCACGATGTTTTGAACCTTAATTACGGGTTTTCCCCTGATCACGATTCCGTTGTCCTTTAACTCCCGCACCACTTTTCTGACGGCCTTCTTGGCCTGTCGCTCCGACTTCGCGCCCGTACACACCATCTTTCCTGAGCCAAAGATCAGGGTCGCCGTCTTCGGCTTTTTCAGCCTGAACACGAGGCCGGGAAATTGTTCCGGCCGGTACTCAACGCTTGGGAAGGCTTTCACCACGGAGTTTAAGTCGATATTCTGTCCTAGGGTGGCTGACGCGACGACGTTTTCAATATTGATACTCGCTTTATATTTTAGCATGCCATCCATAACTCCAAATATATAGTGAGATGTAAACGCCATTTATAAAGGGTTCATTTTTCCTTATCATAGAATAGTTCGATTACGACGACAATTATTATGAGGCTGTAGAGGGTTCCTATCCCTATAGGGCTTTGAATCGCGTTTACCACGCCCCCCATGTACGGAATTTTCTGCGTGACCATCCCCACGATGTGCTCTTCTTTAACCTGCCAGCTATCCTTAACGAGATTATTATCGCCCTTCGTGTTAAAGACTAATTGCTCATTAAGCACCCTCTTTCCCACAACCCTATGAACTATTAACGTCTCCCAATTGTATGGGCTATGAAAAACAATAATGTCTTGAAGCTCGATGATGGTTATGTCGGGTACCCCCCGCACAATAAGCAGGTCCCCATCATAGTATGTTGGAATCATGCTTTCGCCTCTGACAACCACCACGGGAAACTCAGTTCCTAACACAAATCTAAGGCTGAAGAGAACTCCATAGGCCGATGAGAAGATTATGATGACTAAAATCACAATTCTCAACAGACGCCGTTTCGGAAGATCCAATTACGCCCCCGTCCGTACCAACATTCTTTTCACGTAATTCTATTTAAATAGTTGTTTTCCTCACAGAACGTAGGTCAGCGTCGGCGTGTCCCTGTCTTTGCACTAACTCGTTCAACGGGTTCTACGACGAAGGCAGTAGCACTGCTCGGTTACTCACACTCGACGCACCAAGCTCTGGGTCAAAGCTTTTCAGCTCTCATAAGTCATCTACCCCGTAGCTCGTCTAAACCGGATCACCAGGCTTCTTCGTTGACGTTAAAAACTCTGAAGAGCAGTAGAGTTATGGTACGTCGGTTGTTCGGCCAATAATGATTCTTTTCTCCCCGTCAAGCTCCAAAAAATAGATGTCCCGCTCCTCTAATCGTTTAAATTTTGCTTTAAGCGCCGCGGCAAGTTCTAACAGGCGTTCTCTGCCTAGCATGGACGCTGTTACGTCCCCGTTTTTCCTGTCAATGAACACCCGCACTCCAAAGGGCTGACCGATCCGCAGCTTCCGTTTGGTCCTTCGAAACGCCTTAACCTCGTTCTTCTGTAAGTAGTTGACCTCAACGTAACCAATGTATTGTCCCTCAGACTTGACGTTATGAATGGTTCGATACCCCGTCGTTGATTCAGGCAGTGGCTCCGAAATCTCTATCATTTCCCTTCCCCCTCTTGAATGGTCCGTCCTTACACGCATTACCTTAGAAGGCCTTATATTTTTAGCGCTTTCTAATTAACTAGTTTTTTATCTGGGTGTCACCTTAATATCCGCGGGACTTCTAACGATGGCTCAAACCAAAAACCCGTTTTCCCTGCTGAACAAGCCCATCCGCAAAATCGTGGAGGAACGGGGATTCATCAGCCCCACAGACCCCCAAGTCGAGGCCGTGCCCCTCATTTTAGAAGGAAAGAACGTTCTGTTAATCGCGCCCACAGGCACCGGTAAGACCGAGGCAGCTTTTCTCCCCGTTTTCAGTAAACTCATCGAATTGATTAGACTGCATGTAGGGATCAAGATCTTGTATATTACGCCTCTTCGCGCCCTCAACCGCGACATTCTGGAACGCCTCAAATGGTGGTGTGAGAAGCTCGATGTGCGCGTTGCGGTAAGGCATGGAGACACGGATACCAAAGAGCGGCTGCAACAGTCCAGAAGCCCCCCCGACATGTTGATCACGACGCCTGAAACCCTGCAGGCGATTCTTCCCGGACGTAACATGCGGCGGCATCTGAAGCAGACGCGGTGGGTCATTGTGGACGAAGTCCATGAGCTTGCAGAAGACAAACGGGGCAGCCAGTTCTCGCTCGCCCTCGAACGATTACGACTGATCACCGAGCGGGATTTTCAAGTAATCGGTCTCTCCGCCACCATCGGAAGCCCCGAAAAAGTGGCCAAGTTCCTCGTCGGCACGGAGAGGCCTGTTGAGATCGTCCGAGTTCCCGTTGCGCGCTTCATGAATCTTGAGATCGTCTATCCCGCTCCCAACGAGGCAGACCACGCTCTAGCGTCTCGCCTGTACACCCACCCCGAGGTAGCCGCGCGGCTCCGCGTCATCAAACAGCTCATTGAAGGTCACCGAGCTGTCCTCTTGTTCACCAACACCCGTTCCATAGCTGAGGTCTTGGCAAGCCGCTTTAAGGTCTGGGACGTAGATTTTCCCGTGAGCATTCATCATGGCTCTCTCGCCAAGCCCGCTCGGGTAATGGCTGAACGAGGGATTAAGGGCGGCGAGTTGAAAGGTCTGGTTTGCACGTCTTCCCTTGAGCTGGGAATAGACGTCGGGCACATAGACCTCTGCATTCAGTACATGAGTCCGAGGCAGGTCACCCGTCTGGTGCAGCGGGTGGGGCGCAGCGGTCATCGGGTCGGACGGGTAGCCAAAGGGGTGATCATCACCCTAGACTCTGATGACACCTTGGAGGCCATGGTCATTGCGCGAAGAGCCTATCTTGAAGACCTTGAAGAAGTCGCTGTTCCCGAGAAGCCGTATGATGCCCTAGTACACCAGCTCGTAGGCTGTCTCACCTTTTCGAGGACCTGGCGTTTCGATCAGCTTCTCGCCGTGTTAAACAAGGCCTTTCCCTATCGGAACTTAAGCGAAGACGACTTGATCAATGTTTTACATTACATGTATGAGCGATACCCGATGTTGGCGTGGGTTTCCTTCGAGGACAAAATCGTCCTGAAGCCGCAGAGCACAAAGGAGCTGTATAACTACTACTACGAGACCCTCTCCATGATTCCCGATCAAAAAAACTATCTGGTCATCGATGAGACCAAGGAGATACCCGTTGGCATTTTAGACGAAGCCTTCGTCGCCGAATACGGTGATCCGGGCGTAAAATTTATCGTGCGGGGCAGTGCCTGGAAAATCACACACGTCTACGGCGACAAAATCTATGTCACCCCGGTCTCCGACCCCACGGGGGCCATCCCCAGCTGGGTTGGCGAGGAAATCCCCGTTCCCTTCAACATCGCCAGGGAAGTCGGGAAAATCAGGGGGTTCGTCGAAGACCAACTTGACCAGAACAGGCCGGTCAAAGCCATAGCGTCCACGCTCTCCCAAGAATATCCCGCTGATGAGGAGACCGTAGCGCGGGTGATAGCCGAGACTGTGGAACAAATCAGGGCGGGCTACAAAGTTCCCACGGACACGAGAGTTACCCTGGAGAATTGGGGGGACAGCGTCGTCATGAATGCGTGTTTTGGCAGTCTGGTCAACCGCACCCTCGCGCTACTGATCGGCCACCTTCTCTCAGAAAAAATCGGATACACCATCGGCGTTCGAGAAACCCCGTACCGGATCGTCATCCAAGGCCGAGACCTCGTCGACTCCATGGTCGTATACAACGTTTTCGTCGACCTCGCAGCCATGGACTTGGCAAGCATTGCGGCCGAGGCCGCGGTTAAGGGGCGCCTCTTTAAGCGGCGAATGATCCATATCGCCCGCAAGTTTGGCGCGGTTTCCAAGCATGCGGACTTAAGCAACATCAGCCTCAACCAACTGATCAAAAGCTTTCAAGACACTGCCATCTTCGATGAAGCCGTTAAAGTGACCTTGAAAAAAGACATGGACCTCGAACACACCGCCACCGTCTTAGAGGCTTTTCGAAACAACGCGGTCGAATTGGTGGTTCTCGACACGGGAGGAGACGCTACCCCCATTACGTCGATTGGCCTGGAAAAAATGAGGAAGCGCGCGAGTTTAATCTCCCCCGAAAAGATGAAATACATCTCCATCGAGTCTGCCAGGGCCAGGCTGTTGAACGAGATTAAGACGTTTATCTGTACCAATTGCTGGGGCTTCCTTCAAATGGCTCCGATTAAAGACATCCCCGAATCCTTTACCTGTCCTCGATGTGGATCGCGCGAAATCGGCGTCCTCAACGAGTCTGAAGAAAGCGTGGCTCGAGCGTGTGAAAAGATGGGCAAACAGATGACCGCGAAAGAAGCGAAGATGGTGAACGAGGCCCGGGAGACCGCGCGTCTCATGGCGGAACATGGACGGTTAGCCGCGCTCGTCCTCGCCGGAAAAAATCTAAGCCTTGGCAACGTCAAAGAGATCCTGTCGAAGGAAACACAGATCGGCGACCCGCTGTTTGAGCGAGTGGTTGAAGAGGAGAGAAAAGCCTTAACTAAGAGCTTCTGGTGAAGCCAAGGCCGCGACGGGCTGATCTACCGGTGTTCCTCAGCTGATTTTGACGACATGTTCTTCTCTGTAGTCTATGACCACCTTCATGTATCCTCGTAACTCGTCGTCGAGCGCGGGGTCGCCCGTGTCAACCCGCAGCCTCTTCAGCCCTGCGAGCTTATGCCGCGTCGCGATCACTATGATGTTCTCCCGTCCCACCTGACGGATCACCTTCGGGCTGATCTGCTGGTTCCCCCTCCCAAAAATGAAGCCTTGGCCCCCAATCGGGGTGACAAGGATCTTCGTAGGTTTTCCTTGAATCTCTTCCAAGATCCTCTTCTCATTGGCGTCCTTGACGATGATCTTCTTATTGTAGAAGAGGTCAACTCCCAACAGCGTCTTTTTCTCATCCAAGAGGTCTCCAATCGTCCGGGTCGTCGTCCCCGGACCGACCACATACACGACGTCGGGCACCATCTCCTCAATGACGTAGACGGCGAGGGCCGCTTGATTCCGCAGCTCCCCCTCCGTCATAACACTCGCGACCTTACTCCGCTGAATCAAAACGGGTTCGTAGGGCGTTAACACATAGCCGTAGAGCTTCGCCGAAACCCTACCCCTCCGAAAAGCGTCTTCATCAACATCCATAACCTCCGTTTCCTTAAGGGGAAGACCATCCCAGAAGAACCGCATGACCATCCTCGCAGCCGCTCTGGGGTCAACCGCGAAGACCGCACTATGCATCTTCACCCCCGTTGGAACACCTAACACCGGGACCCCCTTGCCCACGGCGTCAAGCACGTCCCGAGCCGTGCCGTCCCCCCCGCAAAAAACCAGCAATTTGACGCCTTGTTCCGCCATCTTTGCCACGGCGTCCTTTGTATCCTGCGGCACCGTAGTCTCCTTGGCGTCGCCAACGACCGCTACGCTGAAGCCGCGTTTTGCTGCTTCACCTTCCCCCATCTTTCCAGCGCCCACGAGGAGCCGGACCCTTTCCTTCACAGGTTCTAGTTCCCGAAGAAATGTATCCGCTCTATCGGGAGCAACAGGTATAGCTCCTAAGGCCAACGCCCTTTCCAGGACGTCCCGTCCGTCAGTTCCCTTAAGGCCCACGGCGCCCCCCATTCCCGCGACGGGATTGACGACGAAGCCAAGGGCTTTAACAGGGCGCTTCAATACCTTGACCATCCCCCTCTTCCATCACAACATAGCCCGATGCACATGGCGTCATTATGTGTGCACCTAGCTCCTATAAAAGGGTGGGTGCCTCGCCTTCTAGCCCGTCTTCATCAAACACGAAAAAAACGAGCACCGTGAACAATGCTTCATCGCTGATGACGTTGGCGTCTTAACGCTACAAAGCGTGAAGAATAAGAAGAATACTAAATAGACTGAGATTTCATAATAGTGTACGTACAGACGGGAATTGTGTGGAGTGGGACTTGAAGAAACTTACAATTCGTTCCAAGGCCATCGGCGAGGTCACGGCAGAGCTATACGCGGAAAGGAGCCCCAAAACCGTAGAGGCTATTGGGGCTGCTCTGCCCATAACAGCTAGAGCGAACACGTGGGGAGACGAAATCTACTTCTCCATCGGAGTAACCGTTAAACCGGAACACGCCCAAGATGTCGTTGAGAAGGGGGCGCTCGCTTACTGGCCCCCTGGCAAGGCGTTCTGCATCTTTTTCGGGCCTACCCCCGCCAGCAGAGGCGCTGAAAGTCGGGCCGCGAGCCCTGTCACCGTCTTTGGGCGGGTAGTGGGCGATCCAGCGGTGTTTAAACGTGTTAAATCGGGAGACGAGATCATAATCGAGCACGCCGAGTAAACAGCCGCCCTATCTTCTCGGATCCCCCCCATTTTTCGACCCAACACCAAGGTATGATGGTTGCATGAAGATCGAGGGAACTTTGGTCACCGGCGTTTATACTCGCCGACTTAACCGTTTCCTCACCTTAGTCTCCCTCAACGGTAGGGCCGTCCTGTGTTTTCTTCCCAACCCCGGACGAATGGAGGAACTCTTGGTTCCCCGCGTCAAAGTCGTCCTCAGGGAAGCGGAGGGCAAACACCGGAAGACCCGCTACGAACTCCTCGCGGTTTATCAGGACGATCTGTTGGTGTCCGTAGACACCCGCATACCCAACCGCCTTCTATTCGAGGCCTTCAAGGAAAGACGCTTAGACCCGTTTTCCCACTACGACGTAATCAAGCCCGAGTACGTCTACGGCCAAAGCAGGTTTGACTTCCTCTTGCGTAACAACGTGGAACGCTGCCTCATCGAAGCGAAGTCCTGTACCCTCGTTAGGCGCGGGGTCGCCCTCTTTCCTGACGCCCCGACCCTCCGGGGTAGACGACACGTATCGGAGTTGGCGAGGGCTAGGCGGGAGGGGTATCGGGCGTGCGTCATCTTCATCATTCAAAGAACTGACGTCGATGCTTTTTCACCTAATGACGTGACGGATCCTGCGTTTGGGGCAGCGCTCCGCAAGGCTTCCGCGGAGGGCGTCGAGCTTTACGCCTATTCTTCGGAATTGACGGAGAACGAAGTTCTCTTAAGAAAGAGGATACGAATTGATCTACGAGACTCCGAAAACGCTGCTAATAGTCGTCGTCACTCGACTTAAATAAGGAATAGGAGGCTTTATGGAGTACTAACGTATTACCTACTAATCCATGACTCAGAAGTACCTCATGTATACGGGGGAGGATCTGTGAAACACGAGGATCTGTCTGAAGAAACAATCAAAACGGAGACCCTCTACTCGGGGAACCTACTGACTGTCGTCAAGAACACCGTGAGGCTTCCCACGGGGCGGCTGGCCGTCCGTGAGGTCGTGAAACACCGTGGGGTCGTGGCGATTATCCCCATATTGGGTGAGAGGCTCGTCATGGTTCGTCAATTCCGGCAGGCATGCGGGAAGACGTTACTCGAGCTTCCCGCAGGAACCTTGAGGCTTGGAGAAACCCCCAGGGAATGCGCTTATCGAGAGCTTGTTGAAGAGACGGGCTACGTTCCTCGTCGGTTGAAGCGGCTGCTTCACTGCTATGTGGCCCCCGGCTCCAGTACAGAGCTTGTCCACATCTTTGTAGCCACCGACTTATCGAAGACGGTGCAAGCCGTGGAGGACGACGAGGTTATTCAAGTGATTGAAGTTGATTTGAGCACGGCCCTGCAGATGATTGAACGAAACGAAATTGAAGACGCTAAGTCGATTGCAGGCATCTTATACTTTCAAACCTACCTAACCTCTTGACTCTTTCCCCCTGATCTCCCTCGCGATCCTCCTCCCGACTTCCGAGCATTTAGCCGCCCGCT
>Ga0209427_10006070_pt1 | contig 13815 bp, 13 predicted proteins | sample DeeMarSWOR136_30_FD_187465 | JGI IMG/M metagenome (GOLD analysis project Ga0209427, IMG submission 187465) | Marine sediment microbial communities from White Oak River estuary, North Carolina - WOR-1-36_30 (SPAdes) (version 2) | ecosystem: Environmental > Aquatic > Marine > Intertidal zone >... | reverse complement strand
AGAACGGCGTATCTTTGCCAACGGACAGTTGGAGTCGGTCTGGCCGGTTCATGGTAGTGTGCTGGTGAAAGACGCGGAATTGATCGTTGCTGCCGGTCGCTCGTCCTACGTGGACGGCGGTATTTACCTTCATCGGCTGGAACCAGCAAGCGGTCGACATCTATCCACGACGGTCATTTATAGTCCCGATCCCCGCACGCGAAAACAACCTGCCGATGCCGGCAAGGAGATGCGAGGCGTGCTATCGGATATTCTTCTGGCGGATGGAGAGGATATCTATATGCGGCATGTCAAACTGGACCTTGAGACGGGAAGCGAAACGGGAACGGGCGTGCATCTATTTACACCACTCGGTTTCCTGGATGACACCTGGTGGCATCGGGGTTATTGGGTTCTCAACGATGCGTTTCTCTCGCACTGGAGCGGGTGGTGGAAAGTCGGCAACATGGTCCCGTCGGGTCGCATACTTTCTTACAATGCATCCTCCGTCTTCGGGTACGGCCGCGATCAATACGTCAAAGGAAACACCGGGCAATGGCGGGGCGGCGAGAAATACCAGCTTTTCGCCTATGACAGAAGCGCCGAACCGCGGGGGACAAAGGAGGCAATGCAGGCTTCTTCTCGCCAAAACAGAAGGCAAGCCCGGCAAACTCCTACCCCGGCGATGCTCGCATATCGCTGGACAAAACAGGTGCCGTTGTTCGTCAGGGCCTTAGTCATTGCGAATGAAACGATGTTCCTGGCAGGGCCGCCCGATCTGGTCGAGGCAAGTCAAGGACAGGGAGAGCAGGCGCTTATTCTTGAAAATCCTTCTGAAGTCGTGGAGACATGGGAAGGGCGAAAGGGCGCTTTGTTATGGGTTGTTTCGACGAAGAATGGAAAGCAACTTGTGGAATACAAGCTCGATGCCGTGCCGGTTTTCGATGGCATGGCCGCCACAAGTGGACGTCTATACATCTCGATGACCGACGGCTCTGTGTTGTGTCTGGCGAATAAATAAGGGCGTCTCAAAACACTGAATCGCAGAATGTCGTGAGTGCTTGTAGCACTTGTTCGTGCTTTTGCTCATCGGACAGGAAGGCACGACGTGACAGTTCGATCTGCACCCAAGGCAACTCGGAGGCATGAGAGCGGATAGTATGCCCTCCCTTGAATGGCGTGTTTGCAGAGACTCTCTCCCCAAAGATGCTCTCGAAACACGTTACGAGCCGGTCGAACCATTCCTTTGGGCAGGTTCCCTCTGCATCACTCAGACATACTGAGGGCCGTTCGCAACCGGGGTCAGGACCTAAAGGAGGGCCGAACTCGGCCATCGTGTGACAGTCAACGCCGAGTTTCGCTTCCTTTGCCAGTACGGTGAGTTTTTCGTGATATGGCCGGTGATAGCGAGCGAGGAGCGTTTCTACCAAATCTTCCGATAGCGGATGTCCGTAAACGGGGACTTTCTGACAGGTGTATGTCTTAACAACGCCATCCGGCCGGCGATCATTTTCGGCGCGATTCAGGTCAACGATCGCTCGGGCAACGTCTCCAGCCAGGTAGGCTGCGACCTCTGATTGCAGAGCATAGATCGTCGCGGCGCCTTGATCGCCATCGGCGGCAATCTGCTCCGGCGTCAGGAGACAAAGCTTTTCCACTTCCGGCGGCACCTTCACGCCGGCGTGGGGCACGGAGATCAACAAGGGAAGCTTCATCGATCCGGACCTCTCGCGGAACCATCGCGCCGGGGATCGGCGATTCCCACAAAATGGTTTCCCTCTCGCAGGACCAATTGTACGCAGCCCAGGTAGAATGAGTAGGGCTCGCGAGGATCGATCGTGAAGCCGTGACGTTCGAGGGCGGCGGGGATGTCGCTGCGCATGTGTGGCGCTTCCAACGAGACCGTCCCGTCGTGCGAGCAGTGCATTCTCGGGGCATTCACCGCGTCGAACGGCATTTGTTTCTTCAGGCGCAGAAGGACCTGAACGATGGCCGAGACGATCCGCTCACTACCCGGCGAGCCGATGGCCAGCCAGGGCCTGCGGTTTCGTAAAATAATGGTCGGCGCCACGCTCGCCCAGGGAACGGCGTTGGGCCGGAGGTAGTAGGGATGGCTCATATCCTCATCATCAAACGCCAACATATAGTTATTGTAGAGAAACCCCAATTCAGGGGTCGCCACACACGCCCCATAGACGCGCTCGATGGATTGGGTCAGGGCAACGACATTGCCGTCCTTGTCCATTACGGACAAATGGGTCGTATCACCCGCGGTCCGTATTTGGCGCAGTGACGAGCGGGCGATATCTCTGGCGTAGTCAACGCTCAGCATCCGCTTCCTCGTCACCTGGGCGTAGAAATTCGGATCATGGGGCCGGTCCGTGCGATCACGGTTGGCTTGGCGTATCGCCTCGGCCAGCAGCACAGCGCCTTCGGGTGTGTCGGTATTGCGGTATTTGTTGGGGAAATGACTGACAATGTTCAGCAGCTCAATAAGCGTCCGCCCCGCGCCGGGCGGTGGGAAGGTGACGATCTGCAGGTCATCGAATTCGCCTCGGACCGGCTTCCTCTCGATGGGCATTGGAATTTGTGCCAGGTCTTCGGGGGTAATCAGACCATCATGAGCCGCCATGTCGTTGCAGACGGTCTCTGCGATCCGGCCGGTATAGAAGTCCGCGATTCCTTCATGGGCCAGCCGCTTGAGTGTTTTGGCCAAAGCGGGCTGTAGAAAGAGATCGCCTTCTTTGAACGTCCGACTCGCGTTTTTCAGGAACAGCCCGGCCGCAGACCTTCGTCTCAGGTATCTCTTCGTTCGAAGAGTGAGTCGGCGTTGCAGCTCCGAAATGGGATAGCCGTATTCCGCCAATCGGATGGCCGGACTCATCACACGGGAAAGACTCAGAGTCCCATAACGCTTCAAGACATAGTCCAAAACCGCTGGCGTGCTTGGGACGGTCGTGGCCTTGTATCCCCGGCGACGCCGCTTTTTGGACAGACTCTTGAGCGACGTCCGGTTCGGAGCGCGAGAGGATCCGTCCAGAGCGAAGGTTCGGCGCGTCTGGGCCAGATGGATGAGCATCATGGTCTGGCCGCCGAGTCCTGACGCCGCCGGCTCGCAGACGCTGAGGGCGAAAGCCGCTGCTACCGCCGCGTCGATGGCATTACCTCCCTGTTCCAGCATCTGGACTCCGGCCTCTGTGGCCAGATAGTGCTGAGTGCTCACCATTCCCCGGGATGATATGGCGATCTTTTGCGGTTTTGGAATCGCCGGAGAATCGAAGGCGTCGAGCGTTGCGTCGTTACCACCTGGCTCAGGAATCGTCATTTGGCATTATCCTTCACACCCTTCGCCAGGAACTCCGCCAAGAGCAAAGTGCGCTGGAGCAGGCTAATGCGCTCGACGGCTTCGCGCGGTGTATAGAGGTCCTTTGCGACGGGACCAAGCCCACAAACGGCTGCAACAGAAGACGACACAAGACCACAAACCGAGGGCCAAAGAGACGACTCCCGTCCAAACGGGATATCCCACTGGGCCGCCACCTCAGCGAGCGACTCCGCAAGGCGTCGATTTGCCGCTCGTTTGACCATCGGGGGACGGTCGGAAAGCAACTTCAGGTCCCATTTGTATCCTTCTTTCCCGAGGATTTCTTTGATTTGTTTTTCGGCCCTGTCCGCGACGGATTCTTCTCCGTAACTGAGCATGATCGTGACATCCACTGCATGAGGCAGCAACATTTGAAACGTCGTCGTGCGGAAATCGCCAACGGCTATCGCCAGCCGCTCCTCCCTGGAGGACAGCTTCGAGAGAGAGTCCAGTTTGCCGCAGAGCCACTGCACAACTTCCGGCTTCTTACGCAGTTGCCCCAGCCGAGCCGGACTATCTTCAACGTGCAAGTGATACCGGCGCCAACCGCGTCTCTGGGTGACGACCTTGTTCTCAAGCCCGCCGGGCCTCAAGACCAATACCTGTTTGGCCTGGCCTGATGCGGCGCGAATGATCTCAGCGCTCTGGCCACAGTCGCGTCCTTCGTCCGTGTAGTACAATACGCCGATGGGAAGCAAGCGCAGACGCCGTAGACTCTTGAGGGCTTTCAGGGCAAACTCTAACATCACCAACGGTGCCCGGGACAAACCGATCCCTTCTCCGTATAGCCATTCGGGCGTGCGTCGATACTCTTGTACCGATACGTCAGGGCTCAACGGTACATCCGCGTGTCCGACGACCAGCGTCCCACCGGCGAATCCGGCGCGCGTTTGCCAGGTCCAGGCGGCCTTGCCGTCGGTGAAGCCGTCGGCTTGCTTGAGCCCGATCTCTTTGAATCCTTCCGCAATTTTCCCGATGACTTCCTGAATTCTAACCAGATCGTGGGTCCGGCTGTGCAGGTTCGTCCATATTTTCAGCCGCCTTTCAATCTCGTCCCTTCGTTGAGTCAGGAAAGAGGCAATGTGCTGCCCCGAATCGGCCTTCGTGGTGGCCAAGCCTATCGGCCGGGGTGTCCCGAAATATCGCGCGCTTGCGACGTCAACCAAACGGTTCACCAAGGCCCCGAAATCCAGACCCATCTGTTGGGCGCCTGCGGTATAGGAGCCTGCTTCTCCGAGGCTCGGTAGGCTGTTGACCTCAAGAAGAAACAGATTCTCATCCCCACCCAGCCGCATGTCTACTCGAGCGCAATCATAGCAGCCGAGCGCTTCAAAGGCTCGCCTGGCAAGTTCTTGTGCCCTTCGGGTGAGTTCCTCACCGATCGGAGCAGGGCACACTAAGTCAATTTGCCGCCCGGATTTATGCGTCTTGTCCTGGTAGGTATAAATCGGGGGACCATCCTTGCCAAAGAGTAGTTCCACCGGCGAGAACGTCTCCGGCGGATTGTTTCCGAGAAGCCCGACATTGATTTCACGTCCCGCAACAAAATGTTCGACCAGCACCGGTTGCTGAAAGGTTTGAAAAATCACGTCTGCGGCCTCTGCCAGCTCTTCCTTGTCATTGACGATCTTGATGCCGAACGAAACCGCCTCGTTTTTGGGTTTGACGATCAGTGGATACGGCAGATCAACTTTGCTGCAATCCTCCCATGAATTCACGACGGTGAAATCCGGCGTCGGTAGATCGTGCTGCTGGAAGATCATCTTGGCCACCACTTTATCTAGCGCAAGGCCGTGAGCCAGAGGCCCGGAACCCACGTACGGGATGCCGACCATCTCCAAGATGCTCGGCACGTGAGCGTATCGGGCCTGTCCCTGTATCCCGTAAGATACGTTGAACGCCAGACCCGGGCGTTCCCCCTTCAAGACCCGCGGCATGAACTCTTCAAGACGGTCGATTAAATCCTTATCCCCCTCGAACGTCTGGACGCGATGCTTGTGTGACTTGAGAGCGTCCACAATCCGCTTGATGGTCTGCTTACCGATGCGCTCGCGGTTGGGAATGCCAAATAGATTGACAACGTTTTGGGAATCTCGATTGTAAACAATCGCTATCTTCAAAGTACCACCTTAAGAAAACCTACCCGGCTCATCATCCGAAACTCAATCATGACGCCCACTATATACTCGAAGCATGGTAAAGGATACCCATGCAGACGTCAAGCGTGCCCGAAGGTCGAATCCGGGCCGGCGTGTCTCAATACGTTCCATCTGACACATTACTGTACTTTCCGGCACAGTTCCTTTTGAAAATCAGGCCTCTATGATATAGAATCTCCAAACCGTTAATGTCCCGTGTTCGTGTCTTTGGCAAAGAAGTCACAGGCGCATCGGACACCAGTAAGAGAGCCAAAATGATCGCACTAGAGATACATTCAAACGGGGAGAGAATTTGTACTGCCGGTCCCGAGGGTTTGGCGATTCTGTCGGCCGCGGCCACGTGGCTTAAATCCAGCAAGACGTGGGATTTTCGCGTCCGCGGAATAACAGACGAACGAGGATACGAGGAGCATCTAAACTGGATGGACAAGCATCTGAGCGTCGGCGATACGGTTACCCTAAAGGTGGTGGAAACCGAAGAATCGGATAAACCTAGCCGGCGTTATCGGATACCCGAGTCAACAGGACATGATCATGACACGACGTTCGGAAGGATGGGCGTCTATCGCAATCCTTTGAGTTGCCATACTACAGCAAAAGAGAAGGACCATGAGCGACGCATACGTACACGGATACGATCCGAGAGAAAACCTACGCTTGCAAGACCAGGCGTCCACCTTGGTTGAGCTGCTCCACTGTGACACGTCCTATCCAGCCGGGAGCCGCGTCCTGGAAGCCGGCTGCGGCGTCGGCGCTCAAACCGTTACCCTCGCGAAAAACAGCCCGAACGCCTCAATCATTTCTATTGACATATCGGAAGCTTCTATCGCCGAGGCGAAACGCAACGTGGAGGCTGCGGGCATCACGAACGTTCAATTCCAGCAGGGGGATATCTTCCGTCTGCCCTTCGGGCCGGAATCATTCGACCATGTGTTCGTCTGTTTTGTCCTCGAACATCTTTCCCACCCCACTGAGGCGCTGGCCGCCTTGAAGAGTCTTCTCAAGGTCGGCGGCACGATGACGGTCATTGAGGGCGATCACGGATCGACCTATTTCTATCCGGACAGTGAACCGGCCCACAAGGCCATTCAAGCTCAGGTCGAGCTCCAAAGGCGAGGCGGCGGCAACGCCAACATAGGCAGAGAGCTTTACCCGCTGTTGTGCAAGGCGGGATTTGACGCGGTCCGCGTGTCCCCTCGAATGGTCTATGTGGATTCCAGCAAGCCGGAACTCGTCGATGGTTTCACGAAAAGGACCTTCACGGCGATGATTGAGGGCGTTCGCAAATCGGCGATCGACGCCGAAATAATCGACCAGGCCATGTTCGATCAGGGCATCAAAGACCTCTACAGAGCGGCAGAGCAAGACGGCGTCTTCTGCTACACGTTTTTCAAAGCGTCTGCGGTGAAAGCGTGAATGGGGAGGGGAACGGCTCAACTGCGATGGAAAAAGCCGGCGCAGCTCCGCGCTCAGGACCGGCTCACTGAGAATTCCTTTTTTCGGGTGTTCATCTGGGCTTTCAGGCGGGCGATAATGGACGAGTGCATCTGCGAGACGCGGGATTCGGACAGGTCGAGCGTCGCGCCGATCTCCTTCATTGTCATCTCTTCGTAATAATACAGGACGATAATCAGCCGCTCGGCGCGCGTGAGCCCCTTCGTCAGCAGGCTCTTGAGGTCTCGCTTTTGGGCCTCGATCACCGGGTTCTTGCTCCTCTCATCTTTGATGATGTCGATCTCGCGGATGTCCTTTTCGCCCTCGCTGTCGGTGTACATGGTACTCAGCGAGACCAGGCTGGCCGCGTTTGCATCCCGCTGGAGCCGGCCAAACTCCTCCATATCCATGTCCAGCTCTTCGGCGATTTCCTTTCCCGTCGGTTTGCGTCCCAGATGTGTCTCAAGCGCGCGCACGGCCTTTCCCAACTGGTGCGCCCGGGCACGAACCAACCGCGGCACCCAGTCCATGCTCCTGAGCTCATCAAGAATGGACCCCCGGATGCGCGGCGAGCAGTAGGTCTCGAACTTGACGCCGACGGCGGGGTCAAACTTGTCGATCGCATCCATCAGTCCAAAAACGCCGGCGCTGATCAGATCGTCCAGCTCGACCTTATCCGGCAGCTTGCTGTGCAAACGTTCGGCGCAGTATCTCACCAGGTGCCGGTAATGCTCCATCAGCAGGTTGCGGAAACGCTCGTCACGGGTACTGTGGAACTGCTCCCATATTTCGTCGATCGCGAGTCCTTGCTCGGTCTTCACAAGCGTTCCTCCATGAAAAGCAACCCGGCCTGGCGGGAGCCCAGGTGCTCAGGCCCCATCGGACAAGAGCCCAACACTACCTTTCCGAACTAATCTCTTCTTTCGATTGCTTCGAATGCAACAAACAACAGTAATCACCAATCAAGGGGAACAGTCCCTTGCTTCTGTCTGAGCAACTCTGCGGCAAACCTCTGATTGAGTGAGTTTTCCCAAAGCTTGTTCATCTGCCGCTCAAGGTATGCATCTCGATTCTCTTCAAGGAGCCTCCTGCCGAGCTCATCGATGATCGGCTTGAGTTCCAGCCTGCCGCCCATGTCGAACTTGATAGTCTCGGTGTCGCGCAGGACAAGCCGCTGATGCCGAATATGCTCGTCAATCGCCTTGCTCAGCACGCTGGAAAACGCATTCACTTCCAGCTCCTTGGGTACAAACTCTGGATCACGCACGTTGATTATGTTTTGAACGAGGAGCTTGTGGCGAGTCTGCGTGAATTTGACGATCCGAATGAGTATTTCAGTAACGTTGTCCGTTGTCAGTGCCGAAAGATTCATACGCGATCCTTCAAACCATCCTTCGTCCTGCTTCCCTGTCGACGGTCAGTCCGTTTGTTTAGGAGCGGATTTCCCAAACGATGCGTTCCGCTCTTGCCTGCGAAAGACTGCTCTTATCTGCGAAAGCGTCTTGGTCTTTCTAAGCCGCATGATCTCCGAAAGTCTCTCAAATACGGATTCGTCGTAGAGTCGATGTCCCCCCTCCGTCCATTTCACCTCCCGGATGAGACCCATGATCGTGTAGTTGTGAATCGTCTGGCGCGAGAAGGGGGTATAATCGACCAACTCACCGATTCGATAAAGCTTGGCAGGTATAGGCAGGGCGTCGTTGTTAAGTCCCGGCTGCATGGCTAAAACCTTCTCATAGCTTCGTTTGTCACATCCCACGGGCGAGGGGCCAAATGACGATCTGATGCGAAGGAAACCCTCAACGGTCTATTCCCCAAAAGCAGATACTCGACTCCGGCCAAAATCATTTGCCTCCAGTTCACCTGATCCACATGCGTCAAAAAACATACCCGATCACACCGCGATCCAAAGCCTCAAGGCATTTTGCATTTTGTAAAATGTAAAACGCATTCTGAGCCTCGTCAACTTTTTTCAGGAGATTTTTGAGAAAAATTTTGCCATTCTTCGCTTTTCTTTTATCGGACCGCCCTGTTCGGCCCCAAGCGTGCAGGGAGCGTGCGTCTGGACATTGTGCTCGTCCCAACCTCGTCCGGGCGCGTTCGAGCGTCTTTTCCACGCAATCCAGGAGGTACAGACGCTCGGAATACCCCGCCCGGTCAACCTCCTGCTCGACTGCCCCAAAGGAGCGGCCGGCCGCCTTCTGCCCGATGGTCTGACGTTGCCTCAGAGGCAGACCCGATCGCACGTTCCCGGCCCTAAACGGTGCGTCCAGCCTTGATCTTTGCTGGACGGACCAAGCTCGCCGGCCGTTCTGCCGGGCATTCGGCGGGTAGGCGACCAAGCCGCCGGAGCCGGTGAATCAACAGGGATCAGAGGCCCGCCGGACCAGGTGGGCCCATGAATCTCAGCCTTTTTCCAGAATACACCCGCGGAAATATCCGATAGAACTATGAGAAGAACGCGGTTTGTAAGCCGAAACCATGCGGATGGGACAAGACGTTTGTGCGCCTGAACTATGAATAGAGCCAAAATAGAGCCGGTAGAGCACCTAAATGAGCCCGATACAAGTATTTCCGTGCTCGATCAGATAACACCCCTCGCCCGCCAGATAAACTGTCTGGACATTGACCGGATCGCCGATATTTGCATCAAGAACATACCGCAACTGGTTCGCGTGCAATTCGCCTCACTGTACATCCTCGATGAAGCGAACAACATGCTACATCTGCACAAACACAATCACCCCTTCCTCATCAACAAAATCGTCTCGCTCAACCAAAATCCCACGCCGCTTATGGTTATGGCGGCAAGAAGCAAGGAACTGATATTGGTGGGAAACATAGACACGCACCGCAAGCCCGTCATCAGAAAATCGCAGAGGGCTTTCGCCGAGAACTATCGGACAAACAATTGCGCCATCGTACCGCTCATTTGCCAGGACAGGGTCGTCGGGGTACTCAATCTGGCCGATAAAATGGACAACAGCCAGTTTAACTCCGAGGACATTGCCCTGATAGAGCTATTCAGCCAGTTGGTGGGCGCGTCCATCGGCAACGTGAAGCTGTTCGAGAAGATACAGCGGCAAGCCACAACGGACGGCCTGACCGGTCTTGTGAATCACAGGACGTTCTACGAGACTCTGGAGAAGGAGCTCTGGCGTTCCCGGCGATACGGCGGGCGAATCTCGCTCATCATGATCGACGTGGACAATCTCAAGAAGATAAATGATGTTTACGGCCACAGGGCCGGAGACAAGGTCATCCGGGAGATCAGCAAGAGAATCAAGGGCTGCATCCGTCAAATCGACACGGCGGCACGATATGGAGGCGATGAGTTTGCGGTCATTCTGCTCAATACATCCCTCCACGACGCCACGATTGTCGCCCAGCGTATGGTCAAAGCGGTTGCCAATGCCCCAACAACCTGGAATAAGGAAGAGATTCCACTATCCATCAGCGTTGGCCTCGGTAAGTACGACGCCGAGAGCACACCCGAAGATATCACAAGCCGGTCCGACCAGGCACTTTACACTGCCAAGCAGGCCGGTAAGAACACTGTGAGAATATTCGACTCCTCGACGGACAATCAGTAGTCTGCTTTACCGCCCGCGGTCTTGCAGTTTCCGGGACGATATACATCGACGACATCCGGCAGTATCCGGCCGGCGAGTAGAGGGGCGTTTTCAGGACAACACGGACTGAGATTAGGCAAGGAAAGGCCTTAGCGGCGCCATTCGGCTTTGCGAACCATTAGCGGCGGCATTTGCTGTGGGCTGATCTTTCGGTGGGCCGGATCGATGCAACTTCTGCTGTTTGGATACCAGCAAAGGGTAAACAATGTCGGCTTTAAGGACAGCCTGCGTTTTTTCACTCTGGCAGAAATCATCGTCAATTCGCTCCGAAAACCGTGCAGCGACCTCTGCACCCTCCTCCTATCGGCCAATTCAGGGATTAACTTTCGCAAATTGTCCTGGAAAGGCTTATCGGATATGCCACCCAATCGCAGGCAAATAGCCATGAAATTCATGCGTATCAGCGGTCTATCGGATATGGCCCCAGTTGGCAGGTTGCCGGTTGAGTTCGAGGACCTCGATCCGGGCGATGAGCCACCTTCTATCCGGCTGCTTTTGGAGGGATAGCCTTGTCTTTGTCAGCAGAAAGGATACGTAGTTCTGAGCGATGCGACTGTTCTCTTCAAAGGTTACCGTCGTAAACAGAACCGCCGTGGCGTTCGGTTCCTTGATATCGACCAGCAGACCGGTCCGTTTGTGCTTGGCGATCAGCGGCTCCGACAGGACCCTCCTAAAGTGGGCCAGTAAGTGCTGTTTCGTGCTGTGGTACGAGTCGCTATAGCGATCGGATAAAATGCTCTCGACAGTCCTGAAGTCCTCTTCTCTGACGGCCCGAATGCCTTTGTCGAGGACAGCGTTGATTTTCTCCAGGTCGGTTTGCACGAGCCCATCCAGGCCGAAAGCACCTGCCCCCAAGAGCACAGGCACCAGCAATTGCCACCAACGGCGCTTTTCCGGGAAAACACTGCGGAATGTCAGTACGCCCAACAAGACCAGCACCGCCGCGCCGATCAGCGTCCACGGCTGCTCAAGAATATCAAACATGTGATTGGTCTGTTGACTGAGCTTAGTCTAAGGATTTGTATGGAAAGCCCTTGGCCATGTATTCAATATCGTTGCGTTCATCCGACGGAGGAGTCAAACTGAAAGTGAATGACACTACTCCGGGAACCATGGCCCTGAGATTCCACTCGATAAAGCTCGGGTCCAGCCACCGGTGCATTTCTGCATGGCCGTCAGCGAATCCAAGCGTGCTCTGTTTGTTGTGCCACATGGCCACCGGATCGACCCAGGTCTTGGGTCCGGGATTCATTTGCCAGGAGCCAACATTGTACCCTCTGGGGTCAATCTCCTCGCAGAAGATGTATCTCTGAGCAGGTCTGAGTAGTTCGGTATACTTCTTGGCCTTAGTATACCCGCTCCAGCTCTCTCCGTTGGCACCGCCGGCGATAGAGTAGCTGCGAAATGTGTACTTGCCCGGATCTTTGTCTCTTTGGTCGGCGGGGCAGGCGTACACGTCCACCGACTTGCCCACGTAGGGAAAAAGCAGACCGTCTCGGATAGCCTGCTTCTTCTGCTCGATCGTGGCGTTGCCCGGTGGGCGGAGAACCCAGTTGCCCGGGTCCGTATGGCCCGGCACTAATTCACCGTCATTCTCGTCCTGGTACATGTACCAGGCCAACGAGAGGGTTTTGACGTTGCTGACACAATGGACCCGCTTGGCATGATCTCTCGCTGCCCTTAACGAGGGCAAGATAATCCCCATAAGAATCGCCACAATCGCGATGACCACCAACAGTTCGATCAGTGTGAAAGCCCTTGTTTTCATTTGAGTTCTTCCTTTCCAGTAATCAATACCGCGAAACGACGGCCCGAACGAAACCCGCCCGCGCGATTTTCTCGTGCGCCTGTGCGAAAGAAGATGCGCTCAGACGCTCTCGTGTTCAATTAAATCCGTCGTTACACTCCTGCGCCGGGAGGCTCTACCAAGCGCTAAAGAAGCGACTTGTAAGGATAGGCCCTCAGCGCGACCTCAAAGTCGTCCCACTCCTCGTCGTCGGTGGGTGTTCTGTAAAAGCTAAAGCTCGCCGGATTGTGCAAGGCCTGCATATTCCACTCTATGAGTCCTTTGCCGTGCCATTGCTGCATGCCGACGCGGCCGTCGGCAAAGCCAACCGTGCTGGTGTTGCTCCGGTGCCAGATTCCGAACGGGTCCACCCACTGTCTTGACGTTGGATTCAAGACCCAGGAATTCATGTTGTATCCCCGCTTGTCGCATTCGGCCAGAAAGACCCACTTGGTGGCCGGCTCCCGGATGTCGGTATACTTCAGGCAAGGGATAATCTCCCAGCCGCCACTGGGATTGACCCCATTCAAGCCGCCGACGATCGAATAGGTCCGATAGCCATACAAATGGTGGGGGTTGTTCTTCCGCCGGTCGGACGGGCAGCGATACGCCTCGACCTTCTTGACATAAGGCCACAGCACCCCTTTCTTTATGTACTCCTTTTTCACCTCAGCGGTGGAATTTCCTGGATCGGACGGCATGAGGACCCACGGCGCCAGTGTTTTCTCGTCGTAGCTACCTGTCGGAGTTTGGGCATTGGGCAGTCTGGCGTCGTTGTCATCTTTATAGATGAGCCACGCCAGCGTCAGGGTTCTGACGTTACTGCGACAAGTAATACTGCGGGCCTGCTCTCTGGCAATGCGTAATGAAGGCATCAGCACGGCCATCAGCACGGCGATGATCGCAATGACCACCAGCAGTTCGATCAGTGTGAACGCCCTCTTTTCCATTTGTCTCCTTCCTTTCCAGTCAAAAGCACCGAAAAAGACTGCGATAGCAAAGCCGACATACTTGATGCTTCTTTCCCATCTACCGTTAGAGCAATCCTTGACAAAGATGCGGCAAAGCAGTCTTGTGTTCCGCCAGGGCTACTTTTCGGCATTTCGGCATTTCTTCCCGTGTTAACTCCTCCTATCATACCGCGCGAGGCCTGATGTGTCAACGGGTACCGGTTGTTTTGGTGGATTTTGAAGTAAGACACGGGAATCCACGCGTATGCAGTGCTGCCGGGACTCTTTGCGGCCGGAGATCCTACAGGAGAGCCCGGTACGCGTAGCCCCTGAGTGCGAACTCGAAGTCTTTCTTTTCGTCGTCCGCGGCGGGAGTCCGATAGAACTGGAACGTCAGGGGCTCGTACAGGGCGTGCTCGTTCCACTCGATGAGGCCCTCGCTCAGCCACCTGTGCATTCCCACGTGGCCGTCACCCCAACCCAGCGTGCTATTGTTCCTGCGGTGCCAGAC
>Ga0209427_10006069_pt1 | contig 13815 bp, 11 predicted proteins | sample DeeMarSWOR136_30_FD_187465 | JGI IMG/M metagenome (GOLD analysis project Ga0209427, IMG submission 187465) | Marine sediment microbial communities from White Oak River estuary, North Carolina - WOR-1-36_30 (SPAdes) (version 2) | ecosystem: Environmental > Aquatic > Marine > Intertidal zone >... | reverse complement strand
ATCGCCAATGAAATTGGTATTGCACGCCCTACCGTTTCTACTCACCTTAAGCGTATGAGAGAGCAAAGGACAGTGGACTTCAGAACAGTCAGAACAGGGAAAGCCAGCAAAATTATTTATACCTACCCTACAGACCCTACAAACCTACAACCTGTAGCTCAGTCTTTAGGGTCTGTAGGGTCTGTAGTGGACACCAAAAATAAGGGGATTGGCATGTTGACACCTCTTACCGATGGTGATACAGCCCGTCTCTCTGGTATCCCCTGCGTCAAAGGCGAGGGTACTTGCGACCTGCGGACGGACGCTGGCAAGCCCTACCAGTGCGCCCCCCAGTTCAAGCCACCAGACTGCCAATTTTGGAGGCCCCCATGACGCTAAGTGGTTACGAGAAGGAAACGATTATCAATTTCAACGAGGCTGAGGACATAGCCCGTATCTTCACGTACAACAAGACATGGCAGAAGCACCTTGAGCAAACGCTGGGGCTGAAACCAACCAACGTTAACGGCTTCGGTGGTAGGGATTACGAGTTACCCAAGAAGTGGGTTAAGCTGCCAAGAGGCCCCAGGCAATTATCCGCCGACACAAGGGCCAAATTATCCAATCTCATGCGTGAGAAGCAAGATAGAACCGTGAAATCTCAGCCCAAACAGGTCGGAGTGGTGTCCAACGGTCGGGTGAGAGCTGAGATACAGCGATTTCACTGTTTATCAGACTAAGTAACAGAGGAGGACTTATGGAAGAGAAGAAAAAGAAGATGCCACGGGGCAAACCGTGGCAGAAGGGACAATCGGGCAACCCAAAGGGACGGCCAAAGAACGAGCGTAGCATCACCGCTATGCTTCGTAACCAATTGGATATGGTCGCCGATATCACCTTGGAAGATGGCACCAAAAACACTGAGAAGACGTGGGCTGAGCTTATAGTTGACGCAGTGCTGAAAGGTGCAGCAACAGGCGATGGCAGGCTCACGAAGGAGCTTCTTGACCGGCTGGAAGGCAAGGTGGCGGATAAGGTACAGGGTGAAGTGAAGGTTTACCGTGTGGTAGAAGAGTGATTGGGGAAGCAGGGGGGATTATGTCAAGATGTCACGGGAATACAAAGCTAATGGTCGTATACATAGATGGATTGGGTGAAGAACCGAAGCTAGCAGGGGGCAAACTATCATTATTATGTGAAGGTGGGCAAGTGATGGATAAGTGTCCGAGCAGTGGCAGCAATTATATAGGAAAGACGATGTCAGTTTGGAGAAATAGTCAAAAGCGTCTGTGTGACGATAGTTTGCGATTTAGTAATCGTACACTACTTATCCTCACCATCAACTAACTTTCTTCCCTTGACCATTTCCTGATGGAAAAAGTGCATTTGGGTGATTCACAACAGTGCGTCTCGATCGTAACATTGTCGTGTGCCCATGTTTGTTTGCAGCCAAGAGGCACCTCAGATGTTACACTGCTGTTTCATTGACTTATGAAACACGCGACGAGCTTACGTAAGAGAGGGCGAAAGGTAGAAACAACGTTGAGCTACTACCCGAAACCAATGGCTTTGACAACGGTGAGCCAATGGCAAGACTGACCTGATCAGGTCCTCTTCCATATATCCGAAGGAAGGAGGTGATAACTAGCGCTAATTACCAGAATATGTGAAGTAACTGCCGCTATGCCCCAGGTCGAGGGGGCGATAAGGCAAACGCTCAAAGAAAGGGGGTGATTGAGAGATGAAGAAGGTACTATACACAGCACTAGCGCTCGCTCTAATGGTAGGTCTCGCTGTGCCAATGGCGACCTCCGTTGGAGCCAGCAGTGCCAGTCCCGCCTGGGTACAACTAGAGACCCTGACGGTAGACGCCGACGGCACAGTTGAGACATCGAGCACTACACTGATCGACGGCTGGCTGTACCGTTTCGAGGCAAGCGGAACTTACTCAGCCGATGGCTACGACGCCGATGCAGAGTACGCAAGTACCGACAGCTGGGCTACCTACACAGACTCCCCTAGCGGCGATGAGACACTTCTCGAGTTGCAGGTAGACGGGGGCACTGTCGAGTGGGGTGCCTACAACGCAGGGCACGTCTACAAACTAGACTATACCGGAGGTGGCAGCACCGTTGATTTCCAGATATACGACACCAGTTACGGTGACAACTCGGGCTCACTGAGTGTTAAAATACTTGCTACGCCAGTGATGGTAAGCACCGAGATAACAGCCGGACCCGCTACCGTAGAGCCCTTTACCGAAGAGAGCTGGGATATCGAGATAACGGTCGAGGCCAGGTACGCTGCCGTTACCGGTGTCATCGTTCAGGACGGCATGGGCGCCGACTTGGATGAGATAGCCTTGAGTACACCCACGCAAGGATCGGCCACCACTGAAAAGCGGGGCAAGGGCAGGATGGGAGCCACCATGGTCATATGGAATGTCGGTGCCCTTGGTGATGGCGATACAGAAACCTTGACCGTGACGGTGACTACCGGTTGGAATAACCCTGGCCCGAAGAAAGCCCCCAAGCCTGACAAGAAAGAATTCACTTCGGAAGAGCAGGATCATGAGCTTGACGGTGGGGCATCAGCGACTTATTGGTACGGAGACCCTGCGATGGAATATGAGTCGCCAGAGTCAGAGCCGGAGACGGTCGACGTGGAATACGATTAGCACTGCAGAACAGAGGGATATCAGATGAAGGGAGGCCTTTCGAGACCTCCCTTCCCCTTTGTGCAGCAGAGCTGAGCGGTCGAGGAAGGCCAACTGGAAGCATGGGTACTATTCAGCGGAGGCCAAAGCCATGCGCCGATTGATTCGATGGCTGGTGCGTGAGAGCCGAGCCGTCACAGCTAAGATATAACGCCTTTGCCTCGCCGCCTACTCAGCCACACAGCAAGGGCAACGGAGACAAGCGCCAGCGAGCCTACGATGGCTATCTTCTCGGCCGCGGTGGTGTTTACCGCCACGGTGCTCATGGCTACAGCAGGCAATAGCCCAGCCCTCACAATGGGCTTCAGGGCTGGATTGCCATCGATGAACTCGGCTATCGGTGGGCTGAGCTTGTAGTAGGCTGATACCATGGCCGAGCCCACAGGATTGGTCAGCATGTAGCTATCACGGAAATTCCTAAGAGTCTCCACATGGCTATCGAGGTAGGAGCCATAGGCCGCGGTGGCGATGAAGCAGCCTTCGCCATCGGGGGCAGGGCTAGGTGTGGGTGTAGGCGCAGGTTCAACCCTAATATCCGCCGCACTCACGGGCGTCATTACCCTTAGTGCTATGGGGTCGCTACCCCCATCGTATACAAATGAGCCTGGTGGCAAAAAATCCTCCCCATACAGCAGGAACTGCTCGAATTGCGGTTGCGTTTCAAGATAGGCCACACTATATTGGATAGGGATAGCCCTTGCATATACTGTATCGCCTTCAGCTGCGGCCGGAATAGGCGGGTTTATGCAGTCCCTCGCGAGTAATAGTATGCCGCCAGTCTCGTCCTCGATGATAATAACAGTTAGACTCGCAGTTGTTCCCGGCCCAAAAGACATTGCGAAGCTAACGTCCCCCATCACATTTGTATACTCTCCCCTATAAACATCGTAATGGGTGAGAAGATCACCTAGAGGCACTCTCTCTTCTTCTGTAACATTGAATACCTTCTCTGTGGAGAAAGTCCCGATGCCATCCGTTGCCTCTATGGTGATGGTATGGTAGCCCTGCCCCACTGAGGTTGTATCCCATACAGCGGTGGCAGTATCCCATAGCTCTCCTGCTTCGATTGACATTGGTATGGGCCCGCCACCATCAACCCGATAACTTACCCCCGTGATATCGCCGTGCTCAGTATAGACCTGAGCTGTCAATGTCGCCTGTCCACTCACAATCACATCGGGAGAGGTGATATTTATCTGCCTGTCCGCACCAAATTCCTTAAAGAAGCTGGAGATACCATCGGCATCGATGGAGATGATGCGGTACCCGCGAGGATCGCCACCGGGGGCCGGTCCAAACCACCATTCTCCGCTCAGGGCGCTGGTGACCTGCTCCGGGATGCCCTGGCTCTGGCTATCCATGAACAGAGTATTAAGATGCAATTGCCCTATGAACGCGGTCATCTCACCATGTTGTGTGAGCACATCCCAAGCCTCGGTGCGGTTCACCCAGGACGGAGTAGGCTCATGGTAGAAGACCAATAGTGGCTTCCCTTGTGCATTATTTAGATCCTCTTGGAGCCATTGGAGCTGCTGAGTTGGTATCCCGTAGAATTGCTGCCCATCTTCAAATTGATTCGGGTCCAAGACGACGCAATGATATGAACCCCAATCGAACGAATAGTAAGTTGGCCCGAGATAATCACGATACATTTCCTTATCGTACCCTGGCTCAGTGGGGTCAACGTCTGGATTATGGATGCCAACGTTATCATGATTCCCTACCGTAGTGTAGAGAGGCATGTTGAAACCGCTCGCCACGTTCGTAAAGATGTCAAACCACTGAGTCGCCACCGCAATAGTTGCCTCGTCAGCAACATTTAGCAGGTCACCTGTAGCTACCACGAAGGCAGGGTCAATGCCGTTGATCTCCGCTACATCCTGCTGAAAAAGCGCCGCATGTTCAGCTACAGCATCCATTTGGATTTCCGATATCTGAACGAAGACAAAATCATCTATGGCTTTCCCCGGGCTAGGCGTTAAACCGAAGTCAAGTTCTGTTCCATCTGTGCTCCGGTACCATGGAGTTGTAGGTTCGTAGTCATTGGGGGTAGTTATGAAAACAAAATAGCCTTCCATTGGAAGACTATAGGCCCCAAGCCCGTCAGTGACGGTGACTGCTATGCCATTAGAGACAGGTATATCAGGTATGCCAGGTTCCCCGTCATCAATCCCGTTTAAGTTGAGATCTTCAAACACCCTTCCCTCAAGCGTGGGTGGCTGCGCAGACACAGGACTTGGAATAGCTATAGCTAAAACGGTCAACAGAGCAATAGCCATCACAATAGACATCCACCTAACGAACTCTCTTTTCATGACTCCCTCGCATTCTTGATAATCTATTAGCACTCGCATCTGAAAAACATATAATTCTGTCCACTACCTATATCTAACAATATTCTCGGAATGGTCAGCACATATACTGGCAGATTCATATACAGCGGTCTTGAGAAGTGGCGGTTCCCAGCCTAACGGACCCGTTTCTTACACACAGGTATATCAGCGGCGGGCAGAATGCGAACGATAGCTACTACGGAAACCCTTAGAAGCCCTAGTACACCAACACTATCATAGTCGGCTGGGATGACAGAAACATGACGATGGAATGGCAAAGGTATGACAAGTCGGCAATGACAGAGTGTTCCTGGCGCGCGAAGATAGTGATGTGCTGGGGGCACTGATCGTAGGTAAGGACAACCCGCCTAGTCGCCCCTACTTAGATTGGTTTTGCCAATGAGTATCCGATGCCGGCTTTGGTCAGGATGAGTTTGGGGTTACCGGGGTCTGCCTCAAGTTTTCTTCTAAGGCGTCGGATGTGACTCCTGAGGCTGACGGTAGCCCCGTCGTAATCCTCATCCCATACTGCCTCGGCAAGGCGGGTGTGAGTCACGACCTGACCTGCGTATTTCATCAGGTACTGGATGATGCGCCCCTCGATGACAGTGAGGCTCACGTCTCTTTCGCCATACTTGAGCTGGGATGTAGTGGGATCGAAGCGCAATGCCCCGCAAACTATGGGCATCTCTTCGTCAGGGAGGGTTTGCTTGCGCAACTGGGCCTTTAACCGCGCTAGGAGTTCCTTCTTTCTGAAGGGCTTGGTCATGTAATCATCCGCCCCCCACTCAAGAGCCTTAGCTACATCGTCTTCCGCTTCCCTTACGGTAAGGACAACAACCGGGATGGAGGAGAAAAAGCGCAACTGCCTCAAAACCTCGAAGCCGCTTATATCCGGGAGGCCAAGATCGAGGATGACAATAGCCGGGTCTTTTGTCTCTACCAGATCCACCCCTTCCTCTCCCGTTGTGGTTGATAACAGTTCGGCCTCCGGCCAGTCTTTCTCGAAGGCCAGGGAAATGGAATCCACGATCTCCTGGTCATCTTCGATGATTAGTACCTTCCACAGTTTGCCCGGCTTTCCCAAATGGACTGCCGGCTGAGTGACCGTATCCACGGGCAGCGAGAAGCCAAAGGTTGAGCCTCCGCTCGGACGGCTTTTCACCCATATCTGTCCTCCGTGGAGCTCCACCAGTCTCTTGCAAAGGGCAAGCCCCAGCCCCAGTCCACCAAGGCGCCCCTTATCGCCTGACATGCGGTGATAGGGCTCAAAAACCCGTTCCTGCTCATCCCCGGACATCCCAGGCCCTGTGTCTTGAACCTCAACTGTAACTAAGGCATTCTCCTCACTGGCCTTTAGCTTGATCTTGCCGTCCTTGGGAGTGAACTTGACGGCATTGGTAAGGAGATTTAGTACAACCTGCTGTATACGGGGCACATCAGCTCGAACCAGGGGAAGCGAAGAAGGCAACGCTAGGCCTAGAGACAAGCCCTTGCTCATAGCCAGCGGAGCTATACTCTCAGCCACCTCGCGAAGCAGTTGCAGGAGGTCAATCGGTTCGGGATTCAACTCAAGTATTCCCACCTCTCCCCTCGCCAGGTCGAGAAGCTCATCGATCCTGCTATTCAGACTACTGGCGCCCCGGCTGATGTTCTTGGCTAGGCTCAACAAACGCTCGTCCTGAAGCTCAGCGAGTAGCGAATCGCTTGAAGCGAGCACGGGTGTGAGCGGGGTCTTCAGCTCGTGAGCCAGCGTTCTGGTGAACTCAACCCTCCTTCTCATTTCCGCTTCGATCTGCTGGCGCAGTTCATGTTCCTGCTTGTAGAGCTCTTGCAGCTTCTCTTCGGACTTCTTGCGCTCGGTGATATCGTAGAAACCGATCAACAAGGCTTGTTCCTCTTCGAATATCAGCGGTTGAATCGAAGCTATCACCCAGAGCGGAGTGCCGTCCTGCTTTTTGATGTGGACCTCCATGTGAGCGTTCCCTTCCTTTTCCAGAGCATCCAGCATAGCTTGGTATTCTGAAAGTTCAAAGCAGAGGCCCAGTGTTTCGCGACCGATCACTTCCTCTGGTAAGGCTCCAAATGCCTCGGTGAAACGCTTGTTCACGTAGAGGATTGCCCCGTCCGATTTGCGGCTGATTATCAGGGGTATTGGAGTCGCCATGGCAATGCTCCGGAAACGTTCCTCACTCTCGCTGAGCGCCTTTGCTGTTTGCTGATGCTTCTTGACTTCTTGCCTCAGTTGAACATTCGCGTTCTTAAGATCGTGAGTACGTTCCTGCACCATCTGCTCAAGGTGCCTGCGGTATCGGGCTAGTTCCTCCTCTGACCGTTTCCGCGCCAGTGCGTTTGTGAAGATCTCTCCAATGAATCTGAGGCGCTGGATCACCTCATCCGGCCAGACACGTTCGGAGCGAAGAGTAGCAAACGAAACCACTCCCAGAATTGATCCACCAGCCGACAAGGGGATCGTCAAGTGCGATTTGGCACCAACTCTCAGAAAGGCCTGTTTCACCGTCATCGCCTCATCGGGAAGGTCGTCAAGCCCTGAGAACGTAACCACCTCCGTCATCGGCTCATCGGGAAGGTCGTCAAGACGTGAGAACGAAATCATCTCCCCACGGAACACTTTATCACTTCCCCAGGGAAACCCCTTCACCCCAATCACAGTTGGCACGGGTATCGGCTCGAAGCCTTCTGCCGCCCACGAGTGCGTGACGCGCAGCTGTTCCTCATCCCTCAGGATCTCAAGTACGGTACCCCGATCGAGACCCAGAAACTCACAGATGAGCCTGAGCGCCTCCTCGATTTGGTCGTCGACCTCACTGGCGGGCACATTGACGAATTTGGATGAGACCTCGGAAAGCAGCGTCTCAAACCGCAGCCGTTCCGCAAGTGCCTCCTCTGTCCCCCTGCGCTCTGTCACGTCGCCAACCGCTCCTTGCAAGATTTATTTGCTGCCAAGGAGGCTATCTTATGTCACATGCTCTCCGGCTGTCAAGACCTTTGACTCCCCAGCCTCGGCCCCCAGCTACCTCCAACCGGACCACTATCAGATATAGTGTAGTGCGGTAAGCTAAACACGGGCCCGTTTGTGGCCGAGGCATCCCAGAGAAGCAGTAAAGGAAAGACCTGCAAAGAAAGTCCCTCTTTCGAGGGAGCAATTAAGAACGAGTAGGACTTTCTATGAGCAATAACTTCCTTAACGAAGCCCGTACCCGTGCTTATATCACTGTGACCAGCCCATGTCAATATGGCTGACTTTACTTATCTTCACTTTACCTCCCATCGTTTGCGATTCGTGTCCATTATTTGCCTTTTCTACCATTCAACACACCCGATATTTCTACTTTGAAGGTGGTACAATAATCAAGGGCAGATTATAAGTGTGGACTAGTCTGAAATAAAGGAGTGTGGGATGTCGTACAATGAAGAGCTGGAGCTACGAATTCGAGAAGTACTGAGCGGGATACCCAATCTTATCGATAAGAAAATGTTTGGTGGTATAGGGTTTCTAGTGAAAGGCAATATGGCCTGTGGTGTTCATAAAGACGCACTCATTATCCGGGTGGGGCCTGAGAGGTATGAGCAAGCCCTTGACAGACCGTATACAAGGCCATTTGACATGACCGGGAGGCCAATGAAGGGTTGGGTGATGGTAGAGTCGGAGGGATATAAATCTGATGAGGACCTTCAAGGATGGGTGCAGCAAGGAATTGACTTTGCGCTTACATTGACGCCAAAGTGACAATTGAGCCCTCAGATTTCGACTACAGGGCTTCTGACAATGGTGCCTTATAATGCTTCATGATGTCCAGGAAGGTGACTGGTTTCGGATGCCCCCTTGGTGCGCTTCTACATGGTGGTTCAAATATTCCTAGTCCCCTTTCCTTCCCAGTGGGCCGCCTAAGTCCAGCACCCATTCCAGCATCACACAAGTGGCAAGGGATTCGTTGAACCCTTTTGCTGCCTCGACAAGGTTCTTCGGGGGCTGAAGGCCGTACTTCTGTTCAGTCACCGCCCGGTCGACAATCATTTCAGCTTGTGTTGGAAGGGAGGGGATTAGGCTTGGGGATAGAACATCCTCAGGAAACTGTTCTGGCAGGTAACTCCAATAGTAGCCAAGCATCTCGTAGGCTTTATTCAGTCGCTCCCTAATCTGCTGCTCCGTTTTCATATTCGATTCTCGTTCTTTAGCTACGGTCCATTGTCGACACCAAGCGTCACTGATAGACTCCCCTAGCATAGCACTTCTTGCGCTACTATACATATCGCAGTAGAATATCGCAAGGCGTAAGAGGTTTGGTCGCTGCGACCCAACTGGGCTACGGCAAAACTCTGAATGTGAAGAAGTCCAAGGAATACGCGCGATGCGAAGAGGGAAAAGGCGAATGAAACGGCTACTGGTTGCGTTGATAATCTTGGGAGCTATCTTGGCTGTAGCCGCTTTAGAGGGCTGTGTGTGCATCATCGCACCGCCGCCTGCTTAGCAGCCGAGGGGCGCCCCGCGGCCGTATCCCTGTAGTCATAATCTGAGTGGTTTCTGACTACAAGACTTCTGATGCTACGATAGTGGCGCTTTGTAGTGCTTCATGCTCTCCTCGGCAGTAGAACGACCAGTATCGAGTACCTGGCAATAACACACTCCTATACATCACCGGCTTACGTTCAAACTGAAGCTGAAAAATAGCTAACATTTAGCTAACGGACTAAATGACACAGGACGGCACAAAGTGGTATAATACTCTTGAAGCAAGACCCCAAGGTATTGGAACAAACGTACTAATTGGAACGTAACATAACCCTTTGGGACGTCTGGGGACAAATCCCCTATGCGCTACCACTATAATTGAATAAGGTGGTATATGAGCGACATACTGGACGAAGCCGCCGCTGTGGTGCAGTGCAAGGAGTGCCCCTGGTATAAATCCTGCGTAATGCCGATGAGGTTTACCCTGGACGACATCAGAAGGCAGTTGCCAAGTTCCTCCTTCTCTACCGATGATGCCACCATGTCCAAGTATTTTGCAGAACTCGCCTCAGCGACCCAGAACTTCCTCCTCGAGGGCTGCCCTGTCTTCATCCAACGGCTGAGGGCCAGCCCCAAACTTGCCGAGCGGATCAAGAAGATGATGCAAAGTTGGGGAGCGGAAGAAGAGGCCGACCCCCAGACTTAAGGCCCTTAGCCCTACCGATCTCGCCAGGGCCTCAGGCGCAAAACTGTGTCACGTTTCTATGGCACCGCCACAACCCAGATTCTTCCCATTATCGCCGACATGCTATAATATAGTCCGCCACCGCCCCCAAGGATAGGAGCGCTATGATCGAACTGCACGATGTTTGGCGGCTGTACCGCATGGGGGGAGAGACTATTAACGCCTTGGCTAGCATCGACCTGAAGGTCAGCGAGGGGGAATTTGTAACCATTGTCGGCCCTTCAGGATCGGGCAAAAGCACTCTCCTTAACATTATCGGAGGCCTCGATACCCCCACCATGGGGAGAATCGAAGTCGATGGGCAGGATCTGAGCAAAGCCAGCGACAGAGAGCTCTCTCTATATCGCAACAAGAAGGTGGGCTTTATTTTTCAAACCTTCAATCTGCAACCCACTCACACTGCCCTAGAAAATGTGTCTCTACCCCTGGTGTTTGCCAAAGTCCCTTTATGGAGGCGCAAGCGAATAGCCAGGGAGGTCATGAAAACTATGGAGCTATCGGACCGACTTAGGCATAAGCCAAACCAGCTTTCGGGGGGAGAGAGACAGCGGGTTGCCATCGCACGTGCCCTGGTGAACGACCCCAAGATCCTACTCGCTGATGAGCCTACGGGAAACCTCGATAGCAAGACCGGCGAACAAATCATGGAACTCTTGACCCGTCTGAATAAGGAGAGAGGGATAACTCTTTTGCTGGTTACCCATGATCTGAAAATCGCCGACTATGCTGATCGCATGTTGCGCATGCTCGATGGCCAGATAGCTGAGGCTGTTGATAGAAGGCAAGCGCTGTGAGCTTCTTAGACCTTGTTCGCAACGCCTTTTCCAACCTGAGGCGCAGGAAGCTGCGCAGTTTTCTGACCATCTCCGCTGTAGTCATCGGAGCATCCCTAGTTTCACTGCTGGTCTCACTGGGAATTGGCGCACAGCAATTCCTCACTGCCCAGATCAAGGCCATGATGCCCCCCGATACAGTCATGGTTGCTTCCAGCAAGGAAGCATTTGATATAGGCCTTGGCGGTGTGGGCTTCGGCAATGCTCCAGAGGAAGTATCTGATGACGGAGGCGTCCCTTTTTCGCTGGAGCCATTGACGCTGCAAGAGATCGAGGCTGTCCGAGCGCTTGAACATGTCGAGAGGGTAGACCCCTTCGTAAGACTGACGGCAGAGTCAGTCAAATTGCAGGGTTCAGATAAGAATTTTCGAACCAGAATCAGGCCCATGCCGCAGTATCAAGTGGAAGATACGGAACTTGTGGCAGGAAGGTATCTCACAGAAGGCTCTCGGAGAGAATGTATCATCGCCAATCAGTATCTCGACTCCTTTGGTTTAGAGCAGCCGGAGGATGCCATAGGTAAAGAGGTAATAATACGGGTGAGGCAGGCGATTAGCTTCATAGGGCTTCCCAGTGAAGTCATGGATTACAACTTTGGGATAGTGGGAGTAACTGAGAAAACGCTGAGTTCGACTCAGATCATAATCTCCATTGAGGACGGCATGGAAATTTCCCGGTTTTGGGCCGATAACCCCGCCTGGTATACCGATGATATACCCCCTGCCATTCTGCAGGTGAAGCTCGAGGACAGCGGGTATGCTGACCAAGTAGCTCAGGCAGTTGAAGACCTCGGTCTGGGCGCGATTACATCTAACGACGTGCTGGGGCTTATTGGCACCATCTTTACGATCATCCAAACAGTTCTCAGCGCCTTCGGGCTGATCGCGTTGGGCGTCGCCTCACTGGGGATCATCAATACCTTGATCATGGCCATCTACGAGCGCACCAGGGAGATCGGCGTTATGAAGGCAGTAGGAGCGTCCAGGGGGACAATTCGTCTGCTGTTCACAATGGAAGGGGTGATCATCGGTTTTCTGGGAGGAATTATTGGCGTGGGCATCGGCTATGCACTTGGCCTTGCCATCAACAGCATTTCCCACACCACCTTCCTCAAGGATTTCGAAACATTTAATATCTCTACATTCCCGTGGTGGCTGATGGTAGGGGTCATCGCTCTGAGCACTATAGTCGCCCTCGCAGCTGCACTTTATCCAGCCCACCGAGCCTCCAGGCTCGACCCTATCGAGGCATTGAGATACGAATAAGATTTGTATGACTGCGGCACAGTAAGATTAGACCTTTCCACCACTCAGTAGAGGGTTTACCTGGAAAGTGACTATCTAGCTTTGGAATTGCTATGGCCGGTCTGGAATACTCAGAATCAGATGTTAGTGAAGGTCACGATCGCCCTTTAAGGCAACAACTAACTGAAGTCTACCGTCTTCTCCTCGATCGCTACGGACCGCAGCAGTGGTGGCCAGCCGATGATCCCTTCGAGGTTATCGTAGGCGCTATCCTCACCCAATCTGCGGCCTGGGGAAATGTGGAGAAGGCTATTTTCAACCTTAAACAGACAGGAGCCTTGACCCCTGTCTCCCTTCGCAAGCTTCCCCTCGACGAGCTGGCGGAACTCATCTACCCATCCGGTTACTACAATGCCAAGGCGCTAAAGATCAAATCGTTCGTCGAGCGCCTGGAGGACGCCCACCAGGACTCTCTTGAGAAACTGTTCTCCCTCGATGTTCCCAGCCTCCGTAGAGAGCTTCTCACCATCCACGGCATAGGTCCAGAAACGGCAGACTCGATAGTCCTCTATGCTGCACGGAAGCCGATATTCGTTATCGACGCCTACACCAGACGCATACTCCCCCGGCTCGGGCTCAGCCCACCACGAAACGACTACTCCGCTTTCCAGGAGCTATTCATGGAAAACTTGCCCACCGAAGAGAAGCTGTTCAATGAATACCACGCTCTCCTCGTCCGCCACGGTAAGGAGGTATGCAAGAAGGTTCCTCTTTGTGATCAGTGTTGTTTGAGAAGCCTTTGCCTTTACCGGTAGTGGGAGCTTCGCTCCCAGCCCCACATTGGAGCGAGCAGGCGGAATGATGAAAAACGCGCCTGTTTCAAACCGTTAGCTGCATGCAATCGTAGGCAAAGCGGATCATCTCATTATCCGATTCCAGGGCGCGATAATCGTCATAGCTCCGGTTCCAGTATTCCTCCAAGTGAACGAAGAGAACCTTTTTGGCCTGGAGGCGTTTGGCCAGATCCAGGGTCTGCTCAAATGTGTAGAGGGTGGTTCTGGAAATATGTTCAGCCGGGTACCTGAAACCATGTTTCAGCCCTTTCTCAAATATCCCCGGCTGGATGATCAGCAGATCGGCTCGTTGAACCTCACTCCGATGCTCGGGGAAGGGCTTGATATCGCAGGGAGCATAGACCACCCTGCGCCCTGACTTCTCAAAAACGTAAACGAAGGCCACCTGACGACCTCGGTCAACCGGGATGACCGTGATCCGAACGTCCCCGATCTGGACCCTGTCCTTAAAAAGCATGAGCCTGACAAAGCCGCTTTGCTGGTAGAAGTCGATCAGGGGGCCAAACTGAGACTGGATCTCCCTCAGTCGTCCGCTGAGCTGCTCAGGAAGCAGCAAACAGATCTGCTTTTGGGGATAGGCACGCCAGGTGCGAAAATCCAGCGCCATCTGCTCTACTACCCGGAACCCCTCCGTATG
>Ga0209427_10006068_pt1 | contig 13816 bp, 12 predicted proteins | sample DeeMarSWOR136_30_FD_187465 | JGI IMG/M metagenome (GOLD analysis project Ga0209427, IMG submission 187465) | Marine sediment microbial communities from White Oak River estuary, North Carolina - WOR-1-36_30 (SPAdes) (version 2) | ecosystem: Environmental > Aquatic > Marine > Intertidal zone >... | reverse complement strand
TTAGTCTTGTTTAGCATTTCGTATTCCTTCTAATGCATCGCTCAAAATGCCTACCGCCTTGTCCACCTCTTTTTCGGTGATGATAAGGGGCGGTATAAAGCGCAGAGCATTTGGCTTCACTTTGTTGACCAATAAGCCTCTATCAAGGCAAGCCAGTACCAACTTCTCAGCGATTTCCTGATTAAATTCCAAGGCTATAAGGAGTCCCCGACCCCTCACCTCAGTGATAAAATCAAACTCCCGCTTCAGGCTTTCTAATTTGGTCAGGAAATAATTTCCAACTCGTTTAACCTTTGCCGGTATGTCGTTGTCGATGATGTATTTCAAGGTGGCATGAGCGGTAGCACAAACCAGCGGGTTGCCGCCAAAAGTCGAACCATGATCGCCCGGAGAAAAGACGGAAACATTTTCTTTCGCCAGAAGAGCACCAATCGGCACACCACTACCCAGTCCTTTGGCCAGAGTCATAATGTCGGGCTCGACCCCATACTGCTCGTAGGCGAAGAGAGTACCAGTCCGACCAACGCCCGTCTGGATTTCATCGAGAACAAAAGGGATTCCCTTTTCCCGACACCAGCTTTGTACTTGTTTAAGGTAGTCATCATCGGGTATGTTTACCCCGCCTTCTCCCTGGACAGGCTCCAGTACTACAGCACAGGTTTGTTCAGTGGTTGCCCGCTTGACTGCCTCGACATTGTTGTATTCCACATTGATAAAGCCGTCGGGCAGAGGTATGTAGGGCTCTTGAAATTTACTTTGCCCTGTGGCAGCAGTCATAGCTAGAGTCCGCCCATGAAAAGAACTATAGGTAGTAATGACCTGGTAAGCACCATTGAGTCGGAGCTTTCCATACCGGCGAGCCAGCTTCACTGCCCCTTCGTTAGCCTCAGCGCCACTGTTACAAAAGAAAGCCCTATCTAGACAGCTATGTCCAATTAGAAGCTGTGCCAGCTCTATCTGAGGGATGGTATAAAACTGATTGGACGCCTGGATCAGGGTTTCAGCTTGCTTTTCCAGGGCCTCGACTACTACGGGAGGACAATGCCCCAGGCTGTTTACTGCCCAGCCACCAACAAAGTCGAGATATTCGTTGCCTTGGTCATCCCAAGCCAAAGCCCCTCGACCGCGGACCAGAGTTACGCGAACTCTATTCCCCGTTCTCAAAAATAGCTTCTGCTCCAATTCCTGCCAGTTATTCTGGGACAATTGTTGTACCTCCTGATTTAGTTTGCCGAGCCTGTCCGGCGATGTCTTGGAGTAAAGCATGGGAAATTCTACCATCTATGATACGCACGACCTGCGCTGCAGTCAGGGCTGTAAGGCTGGCCTCTATTTTAGGAATCATGCCCCCGGAAGCTACTCCAGAGGCGAGCACATCCCTGGTCTCCGCCCGGTTAAGCCTGGGAATCACTTTACCCGAGCCATCGTGAATGCCATCAACGTCGGTCAGGAATACGAGTTTCTCCGCGACTAAAGCCGCGGCAATTTCTCCGGCTGCCGTGTCTCCATTAGCATTAAGCAGCATGACCTTGCCCTCCACCGAGCCGAAACTTATGGGCGCAATCACTGGCATATAGCCGGCATCTAATAATAGCTTCAACGGAGTGGGGTCAACGGCAACAATTTCGCCGACATAGCCCAACTCGGGGCTCTTGATACTCGCCCGGAGCAAGTTGCCATCGCACCCACTTAAGCCTACCGCCTTCCCCCCCAGAGCCTGGATAGCCACCACCAGTTCCTTATTGACCAAGCCACCCAACGCCGCAGCCGCCACCTTCAGGCTTTCAGCATCGGTGACCCTCAACCCGCTTACAAAGCTGGTAGGAATGCCCAGCCGGGCCAGCCACTCGGAAGTCACCCTGCCACCGCCATGAACCACTACCAGAGATTTACCCTGTTTCTGAAGCTGCACCAGGTCTTCTAAGGTAGTATCGTGGTTGCCCAGGGTGCTGCCGCCAATCTTGACTACGATGGTTTTCTTCTGCATTATGTGGTATACCGGCTATTTATCGTAACATATTCCTCGGAGAGGTCGCAGCCCCAGGCAGTGGCCTGACCGTCTCCCAAATTCAGACATAGCCTTATGAGCACATTATCACTGTTGCTCAAAGACAATGTCATCTCTTCTTTGTTGAAAGGGGTGGGGCAACCCTGCTTCATAACACAAACGTCATTCAAATAAACATCCAATCTATCTTCGCTCACCCTAGCTCCGCTTCGTCCCAGGGCAGCAACGATACGCCCCCAGTTGGGGTCGTTGCCATGGATGGCTGCTTTCACCAGCGGTGAGCCAGCGATAGTTCGAGCCGCCTGCCGAGCCCAAACCTGGTCTTCTGACCCTTCTACTGTAACCGCAATAAGTTTTGTGGCTCCCTCTCCATCCCGAGCCATGGACTTAGCCAGATGAGTGCAAACCGCATTTAAGGCTTCCTGGAAATCACCGCCATCATCGAAGTCGATAGGTTCGTTACCAGCTAAACCGTTGGCTAATAAGAATGCACAGTCGTTGGGGCTGGTATCGCCATCAATACTTACCATGTTGAAAGAGCAGTCCACCGCCCTTTGTAATGCCGCTGACAGGAAATCAACACTCACCACAGCATCGGTGACGATAAAACAAAGCATGGTAGCCAGGTTGGGATGAATCATACCTATTCCTTTAGCCACCCCGCCAATGGTAAACTTAGTTCCTCTTAGATCTACCTGGACGGCCATCTCCTTGGGTCTGGTATCCGTGGTCATTATTGCCCGGCAAAAGTCATGACCCCCTTCCCCGGTTGGCTTTATCTTAGGAATTCCAGCCCGGATTTTATCCATGGGCAAGGGCACGCCAATGATACCGGTACTGGCGACAAGGACTTCTTCAGGAGATATGCCCAGCTTAGCAGCTGCCAGATTTGCCATTTCCAGTGCATCCGCCAGTCCTTGCTCACCGTTGCAGGCATTAGCACAACCGGAATTTACCACTAGAGCTTGAGCTCGCCCTTTTGCTATATGCTTCTGAGATAAAATAACCGGTGCTGATTTAATCTGGTTAGTAGTAAAAACGCCAGCAGCCGTGCAGGGCACTTCGCAATAAAGAATAGCTAAATCAAGCTCCTCCTTACTCTTTATTCCAGCACGAACCGCCCCAGCCAGGAATCCCGAAGCTGAGCTAACACTGCCTGAAGGAATTGGGTTAAACATAAAATTCAAATATAGCAAGAAACGGGGGCAGCGTCTATTTCCCGCGACCTTGCAGCCCCCTTTGTTATTTTGGTATCTGCTGAACCATTTACAAATCTAACTGAAAAATTATGATTTGGCCTGGTTAGAATGGAGAAGTCAAAGCAGCTTTTCTAGCCCAGGAGCTCCTCCAAGCCTGTAGCTTGTTCCACATGATAAGGGCCCACTCTAGTGCGGCGAACTTCCACTACGGTAGCGCCCACCCCGAGTTTCTCTCCGATATCATGGGCAAGGCTTCTAACGTAAAATCCCGAAGACACCTCGCAAGAAAAAGTGAAATAGGGAAACTGAAACTCCTTGAGCTCCAAGGAATAAATACTTACCTTTTTGGGTGGTATATCTACGCTGATACCCTTTCTGGCTAGCTGGTAAGCTTTTCGTCCCGCCATTTTTTTAGCTGAAAATGATGGAGGGGTCTGCCAAATATCACCGTGAAACTCCTTCAAAACCCTTTCCAATTCTTCTCCAGTTACTTCGCTATCGCTCCGCCGCAAAACCTTTCCTGCAGAGTCAAAGGTGTCTGTCTCGACACCAAGAACAGCTTTAACCTCGTAAGCCTTGTCCAGCTTAAGGAACAAAGAGGCGTTTTTTGTGCGCTTGCCGGTGAGAACAACCAAAAGCCCCGTAGCTAACGGGTCTAATGTCCCTGTATGACCAGCCTTAACGTTGAACTTCTTTCTTATCCTCTCTACCACCCGGGAGGAAGTAAGCCCTTTAGGCTTGTCCACCAGGAGCATTTTGTCCATACCTGTAAGTATAACGGAAAACCTGGAGCTTATCACCCGTCTAAGCTTGTTTTAAAAATGTCGGTTTTGACAGGTTTGCCGACTAATGCTATCATAACTTCTATAAATATAAAGTAGATTACAGCTAAAGTTAATGGTAGCAAGATGGTCAATTCAGTTGGGTAGGGGACCTAGGGGGTGGTAATAGGTGGATGACGCCGATAGTTGGCTCTTAGTAGCTTCTCTGGTTTGCCTGGCTCTTTCAGCTTCCTTGTCCAGTGCTAAGTCAGCTTTTATCGCTCCGCTTAAAGCTAGTAGTAATCCGGTTGCCTGTGTCATTTACTCAGGGTGAGTATTAACGTTGAACATTAACAGTCTTTTCGTTATATTGTTCTTCCTCTCTTTGGGGTGTGCCGGTTTTTTCTGCAGTGCTGAGACTGCTTTCATTGGTATCCAGAAGCTGCGTCTGCAACACTTGATCCAGAGTGGGCATCCTGCTGCCAAAAGGGTGGCAAGGATTGTGGAACAGCCTGAGAAATTCCTGGCCACAGTTCTTTTGGGAATCAACTTCTTTGAGACGGCGGTAGCTACTCTGGGCACTATCATAGCAGTGTCATTAATCCGAAATGAGAACTGGGCAATAGCCATTGCCACTATCGTGATCACAATAGTAACCTTAGTTTTCGCTGAGCTTGTTCCTAAGAGCTTGGCAGCTCGTTACGGAGAAAGAATGGCTCTCAGATATGTTAGACCTCTAGAAATAATCTCTACCATCCTCTATCCCCTGGTTTACATCCTGAACCGCATCGGAATCAGTTTTACCAAGTTAGTCGGTGAGAGCGAAATTCCCAAGCCGACCATCAGCGAGGAGGAATTTCGTACAGCTATCAGCATAGGTGAAGCCGAAGGGGTGGTGGAGGGTAATGAGGCAGAGATGTTACACAAGGTGTTTGAGTTTACCGACCGCCCCGTGAGTAAGATAATGGTCCCCAGGACTGAAATAACCTGGGTGTCGCAAGGGACGAAGATAAGTGATTTCCTGAATCTCTATACCCAAGGACGCTACAGCCGCTTCCCCGTATATAAGGATAATACCGATAACGTGGTGGGTATGTTGCATGCCAAGGACGTGCTGATGAAGTTAACCGATGGATCTGAGAGCAGGGATAGCGTCATCGATGATCTGATGCGCCCTGCCTATTTTGTGCCTGAAGGGAAACGTTTAGGTGAGCTTCTGGCTGAAATGCGAGATGGCGGGCACCATGCGGTAATTGTCGTCGACGAGTTTGGGGGGATTGCGGGAATGGTTACCCTAGGACAGCTAACCGAGGAGATTGTCGGCGATATTGAAGATGACCTTACAGGCAAGGAAAAGGACTTCATGGTAACTGGCGACAGCACCTTTCAACTGGATGGAGGATTCAGAATTGAGGAAGCTAACGAGGAATTGGGGCTGAATTTGCCCAGTGGTGATTACGAGACTGTGGCCGGCTTTATTCTCAGCCACCTTGGTCGGATACCAGAGCAAGGAGAGAACTTTAAATACCAGAACCTGAAGTTTGTTATCACTGAAATGCGGGGGATAAAGATAGCGAAGGTCGTGGTAACTCGGGAAAAGGGCGTTGCTGCACCGTAGGTCAGGGGGAACTTAACTCTATTCTATCTCAATATGGTGCAATTTTGGGGGAAGACCTCGAAAAGTTAGGGGAAATTATCCCTGACACGGCACGCCAGCAGAAAGCCCGAGAATATAACAGGCTCCTGCGGCGCGGCTTGTTTCTTGAACTCGGAATAGGGCTCATCCTGTTACTGGTCCTTCTTTTCACCCCCGCCTCAACCACATTGGCAAGCCTTTTAGCTATCCCGTCTCCATGGTCAGCAGCCCTGTATCTGTTAACCCTGGCAGCAGGCTATGGGGTAATAGCGACACCATTGGATTATTACTACGATTTTGTCTTGCCTCATCGTTACGGCTTATCAAAGCAAGACCTGGTAAGCTGGCTCAGGGACAAGGTTAAAGCTTCGGGGCTGCAATTATTGCTGGGATTATGTCTGGTTATAATTATCTATTGGCTTATGGCGCATCTCCCGGAGCTGTGGTGGCTGGCAGCTGCCTTGATTATGTTCTTAGTCAGCTTAATCCTGACCTGGCTAACACCCACCTTTCTTATACCTCTATTCTTTAAATTAAAGCCCTTAGAAGAAGGAGGGCTCAAAGAGAAATTGGTAAATTTAGCCAGGAAGGCTGGAGTTGATATTAAAGAATGCCTTAGCATGGATTTAAGCAGCAAAGCCACTACGGCTAACGCTATGCTCAGCGGCTGGGGCAAATCCAGACGCATTATCTTCAGCGATACTTTGCTCCACGGATATTCGTGGGATGAGATAGAGGTGACTTTGGCTCATGAGCTAGGACATCGTCTCCACCATGATATTCCTAAGCTTATAGGAATCCAGGCAGCCACCTTTGTATTGGCCTTTTATCTGACCAATTTAGCCCTGAGAGCTGGAGTGATATTATTCTCCCTCCAGGGAATAATTGATATCGCTGGCCTTCCCTTGCTAATTTTCGTTCCGGCCATGCTTATATTGGTGTTACAACCAGCACTTAATTGGTATAATCGTCGCATAGAAACAGCGGCCGACGGGACTGCATTGGCACTGAGCAACAATCCCCGCGCCTTTATTGCTTTAATGACTAAACTGACGGACCAGAATCTAACCGAAGCCGAACCTAGCCAGTGGGTAAAACTTCTATTTTATGACCATCCTACCTATAATGAGACGGTAAAACTAGCTCATAATTATTATATTTCTCTCGCTGGTCAGCGAGGCGAGGCAATCTAAGGAGGCCTTTTGAAGCTTATTCTAGTTAGGCATGGCGAAACTTCTTGGAATGAAGCGAGGCGTGTCCAGGGAGGCGATAGCGATATCGAGCTGAATGACACTGGACTGGGGCAAGCCAAGAAACTGGCAGCTTTTCTGGCAAATGAGCCCATCGCTGCTATACTCTCCAGTCCTTTGCAGCGAGCTATAGCTACAGCCGAAGCCATAGCCAGCCATCACCAGTTGCCCGTAGAGATTGACCAGGGGCTTAAAGAACTTAAAGTTGGTGAACTGGAAGGCATGCACGTTTCCAATTTACGTACCACATTTAGCCAGTTCTTAATGAAATGGTGGCAAGACGGGGGGACAACGAAATTGCCAAACGGAGAGAGCCTTGTTGAATTGCAGCAGAGAGCCTGGAAGGCTGTGGAACATCTACTAGAAAGGCATAAAACTAGTCCTGAGCACAATGAAGAAACTACAGTGGTAGTAGTCAGCCATTACTTCGTTACCCTAGCTGTCATTCTCAAAGCTTTGGATTTGCCTTTCGACTACTTTACCAGATTCAGACTAGACCCCGGTGGAGTAAGCATTCTTGAGTTCCGGGACCATGGAGTCCGCCTGGTGACATTTAACGATACCTCTTATTAGTATCGATGGCGAGGGGCAAACCAAATAGCAATTCCTATGAACAAAGTTAAGCTGGAGTCGAAGGGTTTGGACTTTATCCAACGGCATAGCCTGATTTCACCTGGAGAGATTGTGGTGGTTGGGGTCTCAGGTGGTGCTGATTCAGTGTGTTTGCTTCATGTCCTGGCAAAATTGCAGAAAGGGTTAGGGATAAGACTTCAAGTGGCTCATCTAAATCACCAACTTCGGGGAGCTGAATCTGAAGCCGATGCCGAATACGTGTCCATTCTGGTCGGCTCGCTGGGCATCCCCATCACTATTGATAGACAGGATGTGGCAGCCTACAGGACTGAAAGAAATTGCTCTATTGAGGAAGCTGCCCGTGAACTACGCTATGCTTTTTTTGCCAGGGTAGCTAGAGAGATCGGAGCCAGTCGAATAGCAGTAGGTCATACCAGGGACGACCATGTAGAGACCATTTTGATGCATATATTACGGGGAACAGGAATTGCCGGCTTATGTGGTTTGGCCCCTTTCTCGCCTGTAGCTTATGACAGGCAAGAGATGTCATCACGAGCCGAAGCCTTGAGCGGAGCGAAGGGGCAGCGAGGCAATCTCTTAGTAATAAGACCGCTCTTAGATATTACCAGAGAAGAGACGACGCACTATTGCCAGGAACACCAGCTTGACCCGCGTATTGATTCCTCCAATCGTTCGCTTTCCTTCTTCCGAAATCGCCTTCGCCTCCAGTTGTTGCCTCTGCTCAGACAATATAATCCGAGCATTGACCAAGCCCTGCTCCGTTTGGCTGATATCGCCAAGGAGGATAATGCGTTCATTGAACAACAAGCTTCTGAGTTGTGGAATGAACTGGCCAGGCAGGAAAACAACGCCATTTACCTGGATGGAAAGCAGCTTACCAGCCTGCCGATAGCCTTGCAGAGGCAACTGTTGAGAGCAGCTGTGACCAAGTTGGTCGGGGATACTCGAGACATCGAAGTAGGCCATATTGAAGCCACCAGGAACCTGCTAAATAAACCGGCAGGCAAAGGAATATCTCTGCCTGATGGCTTGATTTGCCAGAGAGGATATAATGAGCTCGTGATTACCAGGCTCCCCCAAGCAATTACGAGCCCCCTTTCTGTCATTGCGAGCGAAGCGTGGCAAGCTCAGCTTCCGCTATGTCCATTTCCTCCCCTGTCAGGCGAGTTTCCTCTTGAAGTGCCCGGTAAGACAGTTTTCGCGGGATGGAAGGTGATAGCCAGCATAGTTGCGGAGCGAGTTAATTCTCTATCATTGCCAGGCGCCCTGACTACAAGCGAGGAAACTTGTCAAAACAACCTCGTTGCCCACTTCGATCTTCAAAAAACAGGAATTAGACTTTTTGTCCGTAAGCGTCGACCTGGAGACAGATTTCAGCCCCTAGGCATGAGCATGTCTAAGAAACTCTATGAGTTTATGGTTGATGCCAAGATACCTCGTTCCTGGCGAAACCACATCCCAATAGTCTGTTCTCCTCAGCAAATCATCTGGGTCGTGGGCTGGCGCATTGATGACAGAGTCAAGGTCACCGAAGCCAGCAAAGAAATCCTCCGCCTGGAGTTTATAAAGTCAGAGTGAATAGTTCATTCAGTAATGTCATTCTGAGGAGTCCTGATAAATCTCGATTCATAAGACGACGATGAATCTAAGAGATTCTTCGCTTTGTTCAGAATGACAACTGGATGTTGGTATACAAATACGGTCAGAGTGAAAATGGTAGACAGGGAATTAAGTTTACGTCATTTTACCGTCGACGAAGCCCTATGGCGGCTTGACCAGTATCTCTACGATGCCTTTATGGCAGGCTTGCCTTCTGTGCGCATTATTCACGGCAAGGGGACAGGAAGATTACGCCGTGCCATACATGATTCGCTAGCCAGGCATCCCCTAGTTGAGTCCTATCGTCTTGGTGATTATGGCGAGGGAGACTATGGCGTCACGGTAGTGGAGCTGACAAATCGTTAGAGCTTGTCTCTAGATATCCCCTCTTCTGCTTTGGAAAGCAGACTCAGCTAATATTTAAGATGTTTCTAGCTTCTTCAGGTCTAGGCTTCGCCAGTTTGTTGGCTCCCCCCATCCTCTTCATCCTCCTCTGCTGCCTCGCTCTTATCCATCAAGTTACCTAAAGAACGCTGGAACGCTTGGAAAACAATCTGCTTCGCGGTTTGCTTAGCAGCAGCAATGATTTCTTCGCCTTCCCGTTCTGCTTTACTCCTTGCTTCGGCTATGACCCCAGCCAATTCCTTTTCCCTGTTACTCCTCCCAGTCTCTACGGCTTCGTTAATGATACTTTGCGATTTTTGCAGGGCGGCACTGATGATTGCTTGTGCCTTTTCTTCACCCTCCCTCTGGCCTAGCTCTCTGGCTTGGTTCAGGAGCTGTTGAGCTTCCTGCTGCGCTTCCTGCTTTGTCTGGCTAACCTCCTTTTCCGCGTTTTTCTTTAACGTGCCGACAGCCCTGGACGCCTCTTCAATCTCCTGCTTGGTTTCTTTTATCAAGGTTTCTGATTCTTTCCTGGCATTATCCAGTATCTTATCCCTTTCGTCCTCAGCCTCTTGTTGCACCTTGGCGACAATCTTGGCCGATTCTTCTTTAGCCTTGTTGATTATGCGTTCTATCTCTCGTTGTTTCGCTTCAGCAGCTTGCTTTTTAACTGCGGTTTCAGCCTCCACAGTGATTTGCTCAGCCTCTTTTCTCGCCTCTTCGATAATTGCATTGGCTTCCGCTGCAGCTTTCCGTTTTGCTTCCTCTACCACCTGCGCTGCCCGTTGGTCAGTTGCTTTCGCTGCCGAAACCGCATAAGCCGCCGCCTCTGCCTCGGCCCTCTGTTTCATCTCAGTAAGATACACCGCTGCTTGTTCCTCTGCTTCTAGCTTTGCTTGGCTTGTGATTTGCTGTGCTTTCTCGCGGGCGCTGGCAATAACACTGGCTGCTTCCTGCTCAGCCTCCCGTCTGATACCCTCTACTTCTTCCTCAAGAACTACGCTAATCCGCTGCTTGTATTCCTCCATAATTGTGGCTGCCTGCTCAATTGCCTGCCTTATCTTATCTGTCGACGTTAGCATTTGGACGCCTCCTTGATTTTCACTGCCGTGAGCTTGAGCATGTCGCTTAACTGTCGGACTTCCGTTTCCCGCCACCTGACGTTTGACGCTCAATTTTGCAGTCCCTGAATCTATGTAACAGTCTAATTCTTCTAGGAATTTTAACTTGGAATCAATGGTATAACACGTTCCTTACACTGTCAACTCCCTCGTTGGTTGACTATAAGGGCAACGTCCGAGTGGGTATTTGAGCAGTTCTCTTGCTCCCCTCTCTTAATTCCGCGAAGATAATACTAGTTAAGCCTCCTACAAATCAGATATTATGCCCCAGAACCATTGATTCCAACCGTAGTTTCTTCAGACGCAGCGGCTCGGAGCTTATCAGTTCAGCTTGCCCGCAGGGCGGATGGGATAATCCCCGGCAAGAGACATGACAGTTAGCAGTGCAACCCGGGACGGGCTTGAATTTTCCATCAGCTTGCTTTCGGGCAAAGGGCAGTATTAATCCCTCGCAATGGGGGATGTCCCGGGAATCACTCTCCTTGGCAGAAAGCTCCTGGCAAGTGGCATAGGTCATTCCCCTGGCTTCCACCAATTCCCTTACCTTTTGGTGGAAGCCGAGCCTTAAGTCCTTGCGCAGGCGATAGCCTCCACCTGACCAATGTGCCTCGTAGACGTACTCCTGTTCGAATTTCTTGGCTGCTAGTGGCGACTGGCTGTAAATAACTTCGTATATTCGCTGCCATACGCTTGTGCCTTCGTGAGTTGCTGACGGAGCGCGCCTCCTGGATAGCCGGCCGGTGCTGGCAGTGATATGCCTAGCTCCCATTCCAGCGAAGACATCAAGCAACCCCGCTATTTCTCCCAACCAGGAATTACCGTAAAGGGCCTGGAATAAATGGACAAAGACGGGGTCGAGGCGAACGACGATGTCTATACCCATGCCGGATAATTTGCCGGCAGCAGCTACCCGGGCACCGAACGAAGGCGCCCGTGGAGATAAAAGCTCGAGTACTTCAGGGGTCCCTTCGATGGTTAGAGCTATAAATTTAGGCTTGTAATCGATAAAGCCAGGCAGTTCCAGAAGAAAGGAGGGGTCGCCTTTGGTGGTGATGAAAAAAGAGACGCCGTAGTCTATAAGAAGTCCTATCAGCCTCTTGACCTCTCTTTTCAATTCGGGCAGGTCCTGGCAGGGGTCGGAGATGTTGGACAGGGAAATTGGCGGGCATAAACTCAGCTTATTGAGGTCTTTCTCAACCAGCTCGGGCAGGTTGTCGTAAATCATGGTATCCTCGGAGCAGTTGGAGTAAATAGCCTCCCGGGCATAGCAATAGATACAATCGTGAAGACATTGGTGGGGACCCGGTGGCGTGACATTGATAATCCAGCAATGGAAGCACTTCCGTTCTGGATGAGAGTAGGGGAAATCATGGAAGGTCGAGCCTTTCTTGGCTATTAACTTCACGGACACAATCCTATTTTAGCAGTTTGCGGTCTCCCCAGAATTCCGTATAAATTCGTCCCACCTGATAAAAGATGATTAAGTGAGGGTGGAAAAACCTTGTGGTGGAGCAAAATCCCCGCCTGTCTCCCTCTTAAGAATAAGAGGGGTTAGGAGAGTTATGAGTTTGAAGGAGAGCAGCCCTTTCTTATTGGACGCTGAAACACAGACCACTGATCTTTGGTCTGAGCTGTTGGCCCACTTTAAGACCATAAACCGTGGCTCCAATTTAAGATAGCCACAATTGGGTCGATAAGGCACATCCTCACCGCTGTTCTCAGAGCCTCATTCTGGGAGATAAAGTCGGCTATGGTAGGACTCGTTTTATAATAGAGAGATACAAGCCTGGCACCTAGCGGGTTAGGTTGCAGGACCACGTCTCTGAAATCCCTGAGGATATCTATTTCCTCGGCCGTGGGCGTGTTGTAAGTTGCCGTGGCGATAAAGCACACGGCTAACTTGACCTCGAGAATGGCGGTATCCTCAAGTCCGGCATAGGTGCCGGTTACCGTCCACTTGCCGCTAATGTCAGAGGTGTAAACATTGTCTTCCCACACACCCCCGGCCTCTGGCTCTATCTCGAATACCGTTTCAGCGGTAACATCAAAGATGTTGCCAAAATCATCCTCAGCGTCGGTCGTGTAGGTCTGTTTTTCACCATCATAGATGGTAGCTATTTTAGGTGAGATGGCAAAGTAAACCGCCGCAGACGGCTCGACTATGATGGTGGCGCTGCCTGTAATGTCGGCATCTGGGATGTAGGTACCGATTACCTCCCAGGTGCCAGCAGCCACAGCATCGTGCAATATATTGGCAGTAAACGTGCCTTCAGATGCAGTATCTATCTCGAATTTCACTGAGTCGGTAACACCTGGTGTGACCACGTTGCCGAATTCGTCGGCCAGGTCGGCTGCGTATACCTGATTGTCACCGGCACTGATGCTAGCGGTCTGGGGGCTTATTAGTAGTTGTGTTGCCGCAGCTACGGTGATGTTGAAGTACTCCGACTCAACGCTTTTGCCCTCGGCCGCGAACACGAGCTTGTACCCACCTACCAGGTCAATCCACAAGTCGTCAAACTTAGCGACGCCATAGTTATCGGTCTCCTGCGTCCGAGTCCCGTGAAGCGTCCCCTCACCCCACACCTCCACCAGCGATACCGTGATAGGTAACTCTGGAATCACGTGGTCGTACTCATCCGTAGCATTCACCGTCACCGCCGGGGCGATTGTCTCCCCGGCAATCGTATCGGTCGGCTGCTGGATGATATTCAGGGTTGCTACTGCACCAGGCTCGACGATGAGGATAGTGGTATCCGTGAGACCGTTATAGTTGCTCATTACAGTCCATTCACCAACAGACCTGGCGGTGTAAACATTGTCCTCGGATTCACCTGCGCCCCACTCGCCGCCATGGTCGGGTTCAACAATGGCAAACTCCGTCTCATCGGTAACATCACCTATCAAGTTCTCATAGGCGTCGTAGGCCCCCGCAGTATATGCCTGCGCCTCGCCGGCCGCGATGATAATGTACCCGGGCGAGACCTGGATGGACTCCGCCGTAGCGGAGGCGACGATGGTATACGTCTCGGACCTTACCAGAGTCGGCTCCTCAGTGGTAGAGACGTACAAAGTATAGTCGCCAGCTTTCGTCGGGTTGATAACGTTGCCGACAGTAACCCCTCTGGGGCCGGAAACATGGTCTGCTGCCAGCTGGATGCTGAGCTGCTCGTCGACTTTGGTTATGTCTGCTACAGAGGCACCGTCTACTGTCACATGTTCTGCCGCGACCGCAGCTATGTCTGTGCCATCAGGAAACTCTAT
>Ga0209427_10006066_pt1 | contig 13817 bp, 9 predicted proteins | sample DeeMarSWOR136_30_FD_187465 | JGI IMG/M metagenome (GOLD analysis project Ga0209427, IMG submission 187465) | Marine sediment microbial communities from White Oak River estuary, North Carolina - WOR-1-36_30 (SPAdes) (version 2) | ecosystem: Environmental > Aquatic > Marine > Intertidal zone >... | reverse complement strand
TAAACACCGGGCACGGTCAGAACGTGACAAGACCGAAGATATTGACTATCACCCCCTCCTTAGTCCTCCCCCATCAAGGGGGAGGGAATAGAAAAGAGAAACTTTCCCATTAAGGGGGAGGGAATAGAAAAGAGAAACTTTCCCATCAAGGGGGAGGGAATAGAAAAGAGACTTTCCCATTAAGGGAGAGGGAATAGAAAAGAGAAACTTTCCCATTAAGGGAGAGGGAATAGAAAAGAGAAACTTTCCCATTAAGGGGGAGGGAATAAAGAAAAAAAACTCCTGCATCAAGGGCAGAATATTTTCATGGTAACAACAATCAGTTTCCTTGATAGTATCCATTCTATAGAAACAGCGTGTAATTTCAAGGCCAAAAGTGAAAAGAAGTCAAATTTCACCCACATCTTGTTAGGTACCGCGGTCAAAGAATTAGCTTAACATCACGAGCCGCTGGAAAGCGTATATGTAGTGCTTCACAGAGAGCAGAACAAGATGCGGGGGCTTATTGACTCACATTGGTAAATCACTATAATAGCACAATGCATTATTTCATCAGCGATGCCCATATTAGAACCGATACAAGTTACCGATCGAAGATGTTGATCAAATTTTTGCGCGAAATAAAACCGCAGATGACCCAACTTTACATTTTGGGCGATCTTTTTGAATTTTGGTTTGAATACAATATTGTTTTCCCGAAAGACTATTTCAGGATACTTGCCGCATTTTATAATCTAATTCAAGATGGAAAAACAGTCCACTATATTCTCGGGAATCATGAAGTGATGATTGGAAGATTCTTAAAAGATTTCGGTTTCATTGTGCACCCTCAGCACGTAACACTTGAAATCGGTGGCAAAAGGGTATACCTATCGCACGGCAACAGGATAGACAAAAGGATTTGGACACGCATATGGAAGAACCTACTGACTTCAAAATTGAATCATGCCCTATACAGTCTCATTCATCCGGATATTGGGGTTTTCCTTGCCCAAGCCATTGCCTATATTTCAAGAAAACAACGCCGAAGCCCCAATATGATTAAGATGCTCGAAAACTACGCGCAGTCAAAATTTGACGATGTTGACATTGTAATCCTCGCTCACTCTCATGTGCCAGTATTTAAACAATTCCCTAACAACAAATATTATATGAACACTGGGGATTGGGTTGAACATTTTTCCTATGGTGTTATTGACAATGATAATGTATATCTGAACTATTACAGACCGCAGTAACCAGATGGCTTTCTTCCACTTCAATATCTACATTTTCTGACGAAGAATTTTTTTAAATCGATACCTCAAAGATATTATCGACCTAACCTGTTTAATATTTTTCGCAACCACCTCTCTGCCAGTTTCGACCAACTCCTCGAGCGGAGAGAAATCTGCCCAATGAAATTGAGCAACCTCAGGCGCAAGCACGAGATCTGAAAAAGCAAGGATCCTTTCGTTAAGATAGTATTTCATAAACGATTGTGCGCGCCAATTTATTCGAAATCCAGTATCTGGTTCACCCTTGAATTTAGGACGACTACTAAGATTTACTGACAAAATTATCTCCGCACCAACCTTTTTTATTGACTCCACAGGAATATTGGCGACGACACTACCGTCTACAAGAATTTTGTTGTCTTTAATAAATGGGGGGAATATCCCCGGAATTGCGCAACTCGCCCAAACAGCCTCTCTAATCAGTCCCTTGGTGAAAACGACTTCATCGCCTGACTGGATATCCAGTGCGTTGCAGGCAAAGCCTACCTTGAAATCATCAAAAGTCTTGTCATCAAAGAGATCAGCAAATAACTTCTTTGCAGCCTTAGTTTTAATATGAGATTTTTTGAAGAGTAACCGCCCTAAATAAAATTTTTCAAACAATTCTTTTTTAAATCGTTCAAAAACAGGTTCTACATTGGTGTAAAATTCATCTAATCCGAAATTTCTGAATTCTTCGGATTGAATCATTTCCTTCGCTCTATCTCGTAGACCCTTTGCAGAGCCATTCAGACAGTAAACAGCCCCAATAATTGCACCGATTGATGTACCAGCCACAAATTGTGGTTTTATTCCGTTCTCTTCCAATGCCTCAAGAACACCGATATGAGCCAGCCCCTTGGCACCGCCACCACCTAAAGCAACACCGAGTTTCATTGTAAAGGGATATTAGTTAACCGGAAAATCAGGTAATGGTTACCAGTACATAAGAATATCAGAAATTCATTTATACAAAACCTATTAATAAAATCTGGTCTTCCCCCCTTATTTCCTGATCCTCTGATTACCTGATATCCTGCTACCATCACTCCATAGTCTGCGCAACGACGACTTTATCTCTTCCTGTTTCTTTCGCTCTGTATAATGCCTTATCTGCTTTTTCAATTAACTCAACCCTTGTCTGCGCATCGCTTGGATAATGAGAAATCCCGATGCTCACCGTAATTTTGATCTTCAGCTGCTTGAATTTTATCTCTGATTTCAAAAGATGATCTTTGATACGCACTGCCTGATCTATGCCTTTTTTCAAAGAGCATTTTGTTAGGATTATTGCAAACTCCTCGCCACCGTAACGGGCGGCAATTCCGGTCTGAGATATAAGTCTTCCAAGAAATTTGATGACTTCATCTCCAGCCTGATGCCCATATGTATCGTTCACTTTTTTGAAATGGTCTATATCAAATAATATCAGTACTAATTCCCTCCCCTTGTTCATTTCTTCTTCCAGCATTTCTTGAAAGCAGCGGTGATTGTATAATCCAGTAAGTCCATCACGGGCAGCTTGTTCTTTAATCTTTTCGTGACGAATTGCCCTCTGCCACACAAGGCTCAGATGTGAAGCCAATATGTTTAAAGCCTCCACATCTTCTTCGCTGAATTTCTCTTTCCTGTGATCCTCACACCAAATAACACCGAGCACGCTATCCTCTTGCAATATGGGAACACCAATGAATGATAGATTCCTTACCTTCACGCCTTTTTTAAATACAACCAGATTACCTTTACTAAGATCTTCTTTAATGACAAAATTTCTATGCCTTACGATAAATCCTACAAGACCATCGTCAAGTGAAAATTTTGAACCTTTTTTAACATTTGTCGATTCACGCACAACGCCTATATTATTCAGTTCATCAATCTGGGCAATTGATATATCGTTACATTCAAGAACATCTTTGAATAAATTCAACGCATCAGATAAAATCTTCTTAACTTCTAAACCTTTATGTAGTCGCTCAGCAAAACCTGCGATAGAATCAAGGTATCTTGATTTGTACCATTCTTTTTCATAAAGTCGTAACATCGCAAGTAGATAACCAGTAGCATTCGCCACTTCGTCGAATAATCTCTTATCGTCTTCAGTGAATTGCTCATCTTTTCTGTCAATGATTAGCATGCCCTCAACCTTATTAAGCAAAACAATGGGTGCAATCATAACCGAGGCGATCTTAATTTCGCCTCGATAGTAACCGAGTTCGTCAGGATTCTGCACAAATTCTTTTATCAATATAGGTCTTACTTCTGAAATAATCTGTCGATAAATACCTGATTCTAAATCTATCACGGCATCTCGCTTGAAGAGTTCAGAATGCGAAAAACCTTGAATTAGAGTGAGATAGTTATTATAGTACGAAAAAATTCCGGTTGAATATGCATCAAACATATTATGTACAAGTTTAACAAAAAATAGGAGCGGGCGCTCAACGCCTCTGTGTCGATCAATGTCACTTATCAAAGTAGTTATTGCTTTCGATTCAAAATCTGCCGGACCGAAGAATTTGTCTCGCGATTCGAATTTTATCAGGGATTTTTTAAGAAACGCCTCACTTTCGGCATGTTTCTTAATAACAACACCGAATACTAAAACAGCAATAGCCAAAATAGCAAGCCGTAACACAATAACATCATGGCTAAATACTGCTGAAAGGGTTTCAGCAACAAATAGACAAAGTGCAATAATCCAGTAGTTCATATACTTATCTTTATAACCAATAATAGGCAGGATCGCGGGATAAGCAAAGAAAAGATGCGAATTGATTCCGCCTGTTAGTTGAACAGATATGTTGATAATAATAGCGGCAATGACTGTGTAATAAAATTCGATTTTTCTTTTGTTAGCGTAGAATATGTAGTAAAGCGCAGCAATAACTGATAATATATACAAATAATGAATGGGTAATTCCTTTTTCAAAATTCCTGTGCTACTGATTACGCCATAAATGATGGATATAATGTAAAAGATTCTTATTCCCATTCGATTGTTGATGGTGGCTTTGATGTTATATCATACACAACTCGATTGATACCTCTTACTTCATTACTTATGCGTCCTGAAACTTTCGCGAGAAACGGCAAGGGCAATCTAACCCAATCCGCAGTCATACCATCCTCGCTGCACACTGCCCTTATAGCACACACTGAATCATAGGTTCTCTGATCACCCATTACGCCAACACTCCCAAGCGGTAAAAGAACAGCAAATATCTGCCAGATATCTTTATATTTCTTCAGCGTGCGGGCTTCTTCAAGCAAGATTTTATCTGCCTCCCTCAAAATCCTTAGTCTTTCTTCAGTCACAGAACCTGCAATTCTGACAGCAAGCCCAGGACCGGGGAATGGCTTTCTTTCTATAAATATTGAAGGCAGCCCCAAAACTTTAGCAATCTCCCTCACCTCGTCTTTAAAGAGCAATCTCAGAGGTTCAATAATCTTTAGTTTCATTTTCTTGGGCAGACCACCAACATTGTGATGACTCTTTATAACTGCAGACGGCCCAATACCTTTACCTGATTCAATAACATCAGGATATAATGTTCCTTGAACAAGATATCTTACTCCTTTTATCTTCTTTGCCTCTGACTCAAATATCTTTATAAATTCACAGCCAATTATTTTCCTCTTTCTTTCTGGGTCCCTCACGTTGAGAAGTTTTGCAAGAAACCTTTCCTTTGCGTTGATTATTTTCATATTTATATAGGGTTTAGTATTTTCACGAACCTCTTTCTTCTCATCTACCCGCAACAGACCATTATCAACGAAAATGCCTGTAAAATTCTTCCCGATTGCTTTTGTGGTCAATACAGCCGCAACTGTAGAATCAATACCCCCACTGATTGCACAGATCACTTTGTTTTTACCAACGAGCTTTCTTATTTGTGCGACTTCATCATCTACAAACTTGCTCATCGACCATGTTCTCTTCGCTTTACATATCTTAGTGAGAAAATTTTTTATTATCTTAAGACCATATTGAGTATGGTGAACTTCGGGATGAAACTGCAAACCATAAAAGGAATTCATTTGAAAACCAGCTATACGTGTAGTCTCAGTTGAAGCAATGATTTTGGCTTTACGAGGAATTCTTAATATTGAATCACCGTGGCTCATCCAGACATTAAATTTTCTTGGAAGCCCGTCAAAAATGGAATTTGATCTTGTAGTAATCTCAGCAAAACCGTATTCTCTTCTTTTGCCAGCTTTTACCTTGCCACCGTGAATCTCTGCAGCAAGCTGCATTCCATAACAGATACCCAGCACGGGAATACCAAGATCAAAAAATTGTCTGAACGAGCGGATACGAGCCCGATAAACACTACCTGGACCACCTGAGAGAATAATTCCCTCCAGCATCTTGGAATTAAGTTCACGTTTATTTGTAAAACAACTGAAGATTTCAGAATAAATTCGACATTCTCTTACGCGACGGGCAATAAGTTGTGTATATTGAGAGCCAAAATCAATTACCGCAATCATTATATCACGGTTCTGGGCATCATGCGATTCTCTTCAATGCGGCGGTGGCAAGATTTGATAAAATTCTATCTTTTGAGAGCTTAATGTCTTCGAGTATTCTTTTAATATCAGGAGTTTGCAATTTCGCCAACGTGGTGATTCCTAATTCTTTTATATCGCGCGCCACTGTATCGTTTCGAGACTCCAAAGATATTAATATATCTGCTACCCATTGTGCCGCATCAAAGATTTTTTTATCGTCGATGATTTTTAAAACCTCAATATAAATTTCATCACCTGTTTCTTTAAATGAAGGAAGAAATTCGACTAATTTTTCGGCACTTATTTTCTTCTTCAGACCTCTAAGTGCCTCAGCCTTAACTTCAAAAGAGGAATCCTCTAAGGCCTTGAGAAGGCCCTCAGTATAATCCAGGTTTGCAAAAGTTTTTGTGAGCTCAAGACGCACTCGATAGTCATCATCTAACAGCAGGGGTTTCAAACGATCAACAATATCTTTTTTCCCAACAGCTCCAAAAACTGTGAGTATGTTCCTTCTCAAGTACCACTCAGGAGTATCAAGATGCTTGAGTAGCAGCTCAATAGCTTCATCACCAATATTTTGCAGAATATCGACAAGTCTCATTCTTATATTGTAATCTTCTACCTCCTTGAGGGTTATAAGTGCCTGATCTACAGCATCTTTGCCGAATTTTATGATCGCCGCTCTCACATCAGGGTAAATTCCGCTTTCCCACAAAAATGAAAAAAGCGTAGGCAATACACTCGGGTTGCCTGTCTCACTTAATAACTTAATTATCTTTTTCTTAAACTCTTGTGTAAGTCCTTCCCTGCTCAAGATTGTGTTGAATGGTTGAATCAATTGGCCACAAAATTCTTCGTGCCCGTGCTCCTTGCTCGTCGTAATCAGTCTAAGCAAATCATCGATCAATCTATCAATAACTTCGTTCACCGATTCCTGATCAATAGCATAGTGGACTCTGAGCACAATATCTTTTGCCATATCATAACTACCTTGTACTATAAATCGATTCGCCAACGCCATTAGCGATTTTAATGCTTCCTCTCTAATATTCGCGTTCTGTGAGTCGAGCATCGCAAAATATGGTTTTATTGACATGCGGAGGTCATCTTCTGAAACAATTGATGACATCTTATCACTCAATAGTAATTTGACCCCAGCCTGCGCCAGATGTTCAACGATATTTGGCATCTTTTCCTTTAATACTGGCATCAATTTAACAAATTTACTTTCATCCATTCCTTTGATCAATCTATTGATATTTGCTTGATTCTTGCTTTCCACCCAATTTAGAATCAAGTTCACAAGAAAATCGCTGTCAAATTTCGATAGCAGGCGCACAAGAAAGGGCTTCACTTCAGTCCCCTGAAAAACTTCCACCTGCTCTCCAGCAGGAAGCAAATCGATAATCTCCTCTACTGCTTTGCTGTACGTGTCCCATGAGACTTCTGGGGTACCTTCAATATCTCCAACAACTTCCTTAAATCTCTTTTTGGTTTCAGCGAATGGACCAGCTCTCTCTACAAATCTCTTTAAATTCATGATCGCATCGATAATCTCTTTTTCATCCTTTTTTTCTTTGGCTTTCTTATCCATCACCTGAACAGCACCACCTTTTTGAATACCGAATTTTACCGCGTTTATTTTAATATTCACCGTGCCTTTAGACTCTAACATTGCGCCTGCATCACCGTACTGTTTTACCTTCATTCTTGGAGTACTGATGACATCATAAAGGTTTTTTATATCGTTGGGTAGGATTCCTTGTTGAAAAGTCATACTATCAAGCTCGATCTTTCTTAATGCATCAAGCAGAACCTTCACTGCAGGATTCTTAGTCATATCAAATCTTAGATCTTGGAAGATCACGGTCTGTTCAAGAAAATAGATTGAAAACTCGGGAAGTTCAGTTTGGAGCTTCTCCAGTTGCGCCATTGTATTGCTGATCACTTTCTCCATTACTGGATGGCCTGGAGGATATGATTTCGCTGATCTAAAACCAACAGCGATTTCTTTTATGAAATCGGCAATGACTGCTTGTTCCACAAGTTATTTTAAACATAATTTCTTGATTGTCAACGCCACAAGATCGTTAAACGTTGCACGGCAACGAAGCCCGTATCGTCTTTTGGTAGACGTCTAACGTCTTTTACAACCGGATAACATATTTAAAAACCACCCTGGTCGCCTGATGCCCTGATTCCCCATTATCTCCCTTGATTAAATAAAAAAATAATGTATAATACAGAAGTCTGGCAGGAGATGAATATGCTAAAAAACTTAATCAAAAGGAAAAAAGCCAAGGTCGGCATAATCGGACTGGGCTATGTGGGTCTTCCCCTTGCCGTAGAGATCGCTCAAAAAGGATTTAGGATAATTGGCATTGACTGCGATAAGCAAAAAGTGAAAGAAGTAAACAAAGGTATTTCTACTATAAGTGATGTCACATCCTCAGAATTGAAAAAACAAGTGGTAAGAAAAAAGATAAAAGCAACAACCGACTATCGCCAACTAAAACTGTGCGATATCATTCTCATCTGTGTCCCAACACCGGTCAACGAGAACAAAGAGCCTAACCTGGGCCCGGTGATTAGCAGTACACAAAAAATTAAAAAGATTTTAAGAAAGGATCAGCTTGTAATATTAAAAAGCACCACATATCCAGAGACAACGGAAAAAATAGTCTTGCCAATCTTAAATGAATCTGGTTTGAAAGTGGGACAACATTTTTATCTTGCCTTTTGTCCTGAGAGAATTGACCCAGGCAACAAGAAATTCGGCATTATGAACACACCGACTGTAATTGGTGGTGTTACAAAGGAGTGTACAGAATTGGCAATATTATTCTACAGACAATTCGTGAGAAATCTACATCCAGTATCATCACCCAGGGCAGCTGAATTAACCAAACTGCTAGAGAATACGTTCAGAAATGTAAATATAGCTTTGGTCAATGAATTTACTCAACTCTGCGAACGAATGGGCGGGATTGATATCTGGGAAGTGATTGAGGCGGCAAAGACCAAACCATTTGGCTTTATGCCGTTTTACCCTGGTCCAGGTGTCGGCGGACACTGTATTCCGATTGATCCATATTACTTATCCTGGAAGGCACGCGAATACGATTTTCATACCGCGTTCATTGAATTGTCAGCCCGCATTAATGAAGAGATGCCTTATTTCGTTGTGAACAAAATAATCGATGCCTTAAGTGCATCTGGCGTATGTCCGGGTAAAGCAAAAGTTCTTCTCCTCGGCATGGCATTCAAGAAAAATATCTCTGATTTAAGGCATTCTCCGGCGATAAAAGTATATGAAATAATAAAACCAAAAGTTGGATTAGTGCAATACAATGATCCTCATGTACCGGTCGTGCTCATTAACAGCAAAAAAAGAAGGTCTGTAAAATTGACCGCAAGAGAACTGAAGAAATACGATGTTGCTGTAATCCTTGCTGATCATGTTGCATATGACTACAATTTTATCGTCAAAAACTCCCGACTCATTGTCGACACAAGAAACGCAATTAAAAGAAAATACAAAAAGGTAAAAAAACTGGGTATACAATAATCTTTCAACAATTACCATAGAGTAATTACTTACATTGTATCAATCAAATAGAGCAACGGATTTCTAATCTCTTTGAGGCATTTCAGCAAACTCACGAAATCACAGCAAGTTGTTGAAAATTAAGGCTTTGAGAGCCTTTAGCGAATTCTGTCCATTGTCAAGGAATACGGTCTTTTATTTAGTGGCATCGCTAGATCATGGGGTTTCGGGGTCTCCACGAGTGTTTTTGTCTCTGCCACAAAAATCGAGTGGGGAAAAGGGGTATCCCCTTTGCACCCATTACGTTCTGGCACAAAAATGTCACAAATGTGTCACACGGGGAGTGATGTTGAGGTCACTCCCCTGTGCTACAATTTAGTACTTATCTAACCTTAACTACTTTCTTTGTTATCTCACCATCAATTTCAATGAAGTAGATCCCTGGTCTCATCTTACTTGGCATAATTACTCTGCCAGTAATATCAAAAATCCTGCATTTTTTGTCTTTCGGCAGTAATAAAGATCCACTAATGATGGTTGTAGTAAGATCGTTGGTTCTCATCGAAGTAATTTCCTCTTCCTCCACGCCGACAGGAGCACCAAGCCAGGGGATGAAGTCCACATAATCACTTACCGTGTCGCCGAGACCACCAGGGTTAGAATCTGGATGATATGGTCCTGTTGAGTCTCCCCACCAGTTGTATTCTGCATTTAACCATACGTTATCTGCATTGCGGACACCACAGCCAATGTTATCAGTGATGTTGCTATAGTTAACTACCGGAACGCCACCCGAACAATATACTCCATCGCCATTGTTATTAGAGATAGTGCAGCTGTCAATTGCTGGTGAGGAACTGTGGCTATACACACCACCTCCATACCGATTAGCTGTATTGCCTATGATGGTATTGTTAGTAACAGCTACCGAACGACAATCCCACAAGAGTATACCACCACCGTCCTGATTAGCTATATTATTAGTAATGATATTGCCAGCGATCGTGATTAGAAATATGCAGTCTGCACAAGCAATGCCAGCACCACTACCAGCGGTGTTACCGGTAATAGTGTTGTAAATGATATTAGGCGCGGCGTTGTATTCGCAGTAAATACCACCACCGTAGATGTCAGCATGGTTAGTAACGATGACGTTATTAGTAATGATTGGTGAATTTTCGAAATTACAGATGATACCACCACCCCAAGAAGACGAACCATTCTGAATGGTAAATCCACTAACTACCGTGGTTGTATCAACAAAATAAACTACATAAATGACATTTCCACTCCCACTGCCATCTATTATTGTTGAATCAGGGCCAAATTCACTTTTCAGAAGTATGCCCTGTGTATTTGGCCAAAAGAGATTTTCGTAGTAAGTTCCTGGTGCTACTAATACAGTATCGCTGGTCAAGCAAGAATACAGTCCTGCTTGGATAGAATTGAGCACAGAATCTGGGTGCACATACCAGACAGTTGCGTGTGTAATATTAAGGGTTAGAAAAAGGAATATTATTACTGCGCTCTTATGCATTTCTTTCCTCTCCGTCTAATACGACTACTTAATATTATAAAACAATATGGTTGTATGTCAAGATGGCACAATTCTGACGCAAAAACCATGAGTTAAAACCTTATCTTCACTTAATCTTTGTAAACATTACCGTTGAGGTGATTGTGTTTGTCAGAGCAACAGATTATAAGTCCGTTGATCTATCAAACGAAAAAGAAACAAAATGCCGGCCGCGACCCGCAGGTCGCGACCGGGAGGGGAAATGTTTCTATAATTTAGACAATGGTCTTTGGTTACGGTTTATTATAACGAAAATTTACAAAAAGTCAAGAGGTGGCGATACTTAAATCTCACAATTAATCAATGTAATTTCAAGACTTTTTGGCACTGCGCCTCCATTATTTATCGACAAAAAGGTCTTGCTGTGTCAGTTTTGTTTTTTTCAATCTTCTGACACTAAAAACTTCCCCTTCTTCAAAATCGTGCAACACTTTTTTTGCCCTTTCAATCACTGACTCAGGAAGACCAGCGAGTCGTGCAACCTGAATTCCGTAGGACTGATCACTCGGACCACGCCCGACTTTACGCAAGAAAATTATATCATCACCCCACTCTTTCACAAGAAAATTGAAATTCTTAACGCCCTTCAGAAAATCTTCTATCCTTGTCAGTTCATGAAAGTGTGTGGCAAAAAGGGTACGCGGTTTTTTATTTCCGTGAAGATATTCGACGACTGCCCAGGCAAGAGCAAGTCCATCATAAGTTGATGTTCCTCTTCCCACCTCATCCAGTAGGACGAGGCTTTTGTCAGTAACGTTGTTTAAAATATTCGCGGTCTCCATCATTTCCGCAAGGAATGTACTTACCCCCCGGGAAATGTCATCGCTTGCACCGATGCGCGTAAAAATCTTGTCGACAATTCCAATCTTTGCCTCTTTTGCCGGCACGAAACTACCTATCTGCGCCATCATCGTAATCAGAGCAACCTGACGTAAATAAGTTGATTTTCCTGCCATATTAGGACCGGTTATTATAAGAATTTGATTGGCATCTCGATCAAGCACAATATCGTTCGGTATGAAAGATCCTTTTTCCAATATTTTCTCGACGACAGGATGACGTCCTTCTATGACAACTATTTTGTTGTTGTTATTGACTTGGGGTCTCGTGTAATTATTGAGTACAGCATTTTGTGCAAATCCTTGAAGAACATCGAGCATTGCCAGAGCCCTTGTCGTCTCAAGAATATCTTCTGCACTCTTTGCAATTTCTTCTCTGAGTGCCACATAGAGCTCGTATTCCAAAGTCCTAATTTTTTCTTCTGCACCAAGAATCTTTTGTTCGAAATCCTTTAGTTCGGGCGTATAAAACCTTTCCGCATTGGTCAATGTTTGTTTTCTGATATAGTTGTCCGGTACGAGACGAAGGTTTGGTTTTGTAACTTCGATATAATATCCAAAAACAGAGTTGTAGGCAACCTTCAAAGACGAAATATTTGTTTTCGTCCTTTCGTTATATTCAAAATTCAATAACCATTTCTTGCCCCCTTTTGCAATTTCGCGCAACTCGTCGAGCTCGCTTGAATGACCTTGTTTGATGACACCCCCTTCATCTAATGTGGCTGGAGGTTCCTGTACGATCGCATTCTCTATTTTCTGCACAACATCATCAAAATTTGCAATGCGATCACATATACGGCTAACAATAGAGCTCTCACATTCTTTAACAAGATCTTTCACCTTTGGATATAGTTTTAATGATTCCTTAAGGGCGACTATTTCTCTGGGCAATATTCTCTGGCAGGAAAGACGTGCCGCAATCCTCTCGACATCCCTAATCGACTTAAGGACTTCTCTCAATTCCTGTCTGAGAAATTCTTTATACTTCAATTCCTCTACGCCATCCAGTCTTTCTTCGATAGAATCTGTATTTATGAGCGGTTCAAGTAGTTCGCGACGTACCCGTCTTTTGCCAAAGGGTGTCAGACAATTATCCACTACCCATAGCAGTGTTCTCTCCTCACCCCCGCTAATGTTTTCAGAAATTTCCATATTTTTGCGCGTGGCAGAATCAAGATACAGCGTATCTTTTGCCTCGAACAAGGTGACTTTGTTAATATGCGACAGTGAAGATTTTTGATTCTCTGACAAGTAGTAAAGAAGCGCACCAGCTGCGTCTATTGCAAGTTTTTTATCTTCAATTCCAAAACCATCAAGTGTAACAACCTTAAAGTGATTGAGTAATTTCTTATAAGCAATCTCATGGATAAAATGATAGCCATCAAGATGCGTTAAAAGAAGATTCAGTTTAATCTCAAGACCTTCAGGCACAATCACTTCTTTGACCTCTTTCCTTAAAAGAATTTCTTGCAAATCAGCAGAATCAATCTCACCGCACGTGAATTCACCACTGGTAATATCGCAGAATGCAACGCCGGTATTATTCTCATCAGGTAGACACGCAGCTAAAAAAAGCGATTTCTTCTCATCAAGAAGTGAAGGTCTTAGGATAGTACCAGGGGTAATTACTTCGACGACATCACGTGCAACCAGTTTTTTGCCTTTACCAGCTGGCTCAAGTTGCTCGCATATTGCAATCTTAAGACCGTGTTTGACCAATTTGGCAATATAGCTCTCGCCTGCCTTAACCGGCACACCAGCCAGAGGAACCTTTACGCCTTTTTGAATGGTTTTTGATGTGAGCGTAATACCTAAATAAGAACTAGCCAGTTTCGCATCATTGTAGTAGAATTCATAGAAATCACCGACGCGAAAAAGAAGCAGCGTATCTTTGTATTTGTTCTTTATCTGCTGATACTGTTCAAGAAGTGGCGTTAATTGCATGACAACAGATACAGAATGATTAAGTTCCTAAGATCATCCTGAATTAAGCAAATATTTTCTTGCGAATTCGCCGGAGGTGGATGATCCTGCGTTTCCTGCGAATGAAATGATACTGCGAGCTTGTTTCGAGAAATCTCAAG
>Ga0209427_10006063_pt1 | contig 13817 bp, 11 predicted proteins | sample DeeMarSWOR136_30_FD_187465 | JGI IMG/M metagenome (GOLD analysis project Ga0209427, IMG submission 187465) | Marine sediment microbial communities from White Oak River estuary, North Carolina - WOR-1-36_30 (SPAdes) (version 2) | ecosystem: Environmental > Aquatic > Marine > Intertidal zone >... | reverse complement strand
GTAGCTCCTGGAGCCTGGATACTGGCCGCATTCCCCTAAGTCCAGCCAACCCAGAACCCCGCAGCCAGTGCATGAGTATGGTCTCTACCTGATCATCGGCATTGTGTCCCACGGCGATCTTCGATGCACCAACCTGCGAGGCAACGCGGGCCAGGAAGGCATAGCGTGCTTGGCGAGCTGCTTCCTCGACAGCGAGTTTCCTCTCTTTGGCCAGCGCTCCGACGTCTCGTGACTCAATGCTTGCCGGCAGGCCCCACTCATCCGCGAGGTGCGCGACGAACGCTGCGTCAGTGTCTGCCTCTGCCCCGCGCAGGCAGTGGTTGAGGTGGGCTACGTGCAGGCTCAGAGCATACTCATCGCGCAGGCAAAGGAGCAGGTGCAACAGGCAGAGCGAATCGGGCCCACCAGAGACGCCCACGACGACGGCATCTCCGCTGCCAAGCAGGTGATAGTGGTTTATGGTTCCCTTGACACGTTCGAGAAGCTCCATGCTTCTCACAGACCTATTCCCATGAAACGTGACTCGCAGAATGTGAAGATGCCACGACGGGGAGCTCCATGCTTCTCATACGGTCTCGGCGGTGAGCTTTGTCTCTTCAGTGAACCTCAATTTCCTTGGCTGGTGCGTCTGGTGACGGGCCAGTCTGTTCGTCAATCCAGCGCAGGTAGTCTTCGGAACCAGCGACAATGGGCAGAGCGATGATTTCGGGGACTTTATAGCTGTGCAACTGTTTCACTCGCCGGGCTAGTTTCTCGAGCATTTCCGCCGCTGTCTTGGCGATCAGCAGCACTTCTCGGTCGTCTTGAACTTTGCCCTGCCAGCGGTACACGGATTCGATGGGTGAAACGATGTTGACACAGGCCGCCACTCGTTCCTCGACGAGGGTGCGAGCAATATTCTGCCCCTCTTCAACGGATCCTGCAGTGATGAAAACGACCACGTGTACCGACATGCGCACCTCCTGTGCTTGCTATTGTATCGCAAGATAGGGCAAAAGTAAACCATGCCCGCATAACCACTGTATGAGACCTACCACAGGCGCACTTGTCGCATGGATGGCATGGCAACCCATCCTCCGGCCGGGATTCAGGGGCTTGACTACCTATTGCCAAATTGTCAGACACCCGGTTTCTAGCAGAAACGGGCGTCTGAGTGAACGCTCAGTTGTTGTCGCCGAAACAATCGGACGACCTTGAAGCCGAAAACCAGGCCTCGCTCGCCATCCTTTCACGTCCCTACCATTGCGAAAACCCCGCTAGTTGTGGTAACTAACGGGGTTACGTGATGCGTTCTTCAATGCGCAGGCAGCCTCGCATGGAACAGACAACTGCCCCATGCACCAATAGAGACCGTGGCTGTGCTTGCTTTTCTCCCATGGACGTGACCGGTAGGGTTAGCAACGCGTCGCTGGAGGTGAGGAGCGGTCAGCGCCAAGTAGAGAAGTTGACCGCTCTAATCGCTGTGCTTGCAGGACCTACATACGCAGGTAGGAGTGTGCGTAGATGACCTTGTTGTACAGGATCTGCGCCGTCTTCCATACATCTACCTGTTCAGCGTCGCTCATGTCCACGTCGGATGGTTCAAGCTCTTCCATCGCTGCCGTTTTGTCGTAGAGCGTCACCAGTAGATTGCCCAGTCCAGTGCTCGTGTCGCGCTCCTCGACGATGCGGATGTATTCGCTCAGCTTGCCATCCAGAGGATCAGCAATCGCTGCGTCCAGGCCGGCAGCCATCAACATGACTACATACGTACGGTTGATCAGGCTACGGTTTTCATGTGGCACGCTGTTGGAGACATTGGACAGGCCGACCACACTCATCGGCGGCGGATCGGTCAACTGTTTGAAGAAACGCACTGCGTTCAGGGTCTCTGGTGCGTGCTCTTGCGTACCGTTTACCGTCATCACCAGTGGATCGAGGTAAAGATCTTCCATTGGTATGCCCAACTCCATGGCTTTGGGGATCAGCACCTCCATGGCAATCTCGACACGGCCTTCGGCAGTCGTGGGGATTCCAGACTTACCCATGGTCAGTGCGATGATCTTGGCGTTGTACTTGGCCGCTAGCGGCAGGCCAGTGTTCAGTCGCTCAGGGTCGGCAGAAGTGGAGTTGATCATCGCCTGGCGAGTGACCTTTTTGAGGCCCGTTTCGATCGCTGCCATGTTCGTGGTGTCCAGTGACAGTGGAACGTCTGTCACCTCTTGTACGGCGTCCACGATCCAGTCCATGATTTCGACGCCCCGCCGCTTCTGCGGGCCAATGTTCAAGTCTAGCATGTCCGCCCCATGCTCGACCTGAAGCGAGGCCATCCCCTGGATGGCCTCGGCATCTCGGTCCGCGACAGCCTTTTTCACCCTTGGGGAGATGATGTGGATGTTCTCGCCAATGATTAGCATGTGTTCCTCCTTGTTGTTTTGCCTAACTTTTGTCGCTTATTGGATACCGGCCTTGGTGGCGATCTTCACCACCGCCTTGTAGATTGGTGCCTCTTCGCTGATTTCGTAGAGTGGCCTACCTATCATGTCGAACTCTGTGACATTCTCGTCGTTGGGCAGAGTGCCGACGAGATGGAGATTGAGGTCTTTGATCTTTTGCTGCATGGTTGCAGGGATCTGGTTATTGGCACGGTTGATCACCAGGTAGGTATCCTCTACCCGTGTGCCCAAATCTTGTACTAGCTGAGCGATGTGGCCAGCTGCAGCCAGGCCGCGCATAGTCAGGTCGGTAATGACGAAAAGCTTGTCCACCTGGCGAGTGGTTTGCCGGCTGATGTGTTCCATGCCAGCCTCATTGTCTATCACGACAAAGTCGTACTGATTTCCGAGTTGGTCAATGACATTACGGAGGATATTGTTGGCCGCGCAATAGCATCCTGGGCCTTCGGGGCGGCCCATGGCGATGAGGTCTATCTTGTCCCCCTCAACCAGGGATTCGTTGATGCGGTACTCGAAAAAGTCTGACTTGGGTACTGATGCATCGTAGCGGCCAGTTCGCACTTGGATGCTCGTATCCTCGCGTATGTGCCCGACGGTCTCGTACAACTCCAGCCCCAATACCAGGTTCAAATTGGCGCTGGGATCACCATCAATGGCCATGACGTAGCCCAAGTCCTGAGTGCGGATGTATTTGATCAACAGCGCAACAAAGGTGGTTTTCCCGACACCACCTTTGCCGGCTACAGCGATGGTCATGGTCATGAAGCGATTCCCTCCAGGGTAAGTTCCACTTTCTGCGTGAAACGCCGGTAGAGTGCATAGGCTGTACCAGCTGCCAGAGTAACAAAACAGGGCACAATGGGCATTCGGAAGCGTGGCTGGGCCCAGAAAATCAAAGGAATGGCGGCGGTAGACAGTATGAGCAAGTAAAGCAGGGCTGCCCGGCGTTGCTCCTGGCTACGAAAGAGCAGCAAGCCCAACAAGGATAGCGACAGAAACACGAATCTCCAAAACACGAGATCTATCGAACGCAAGATCTTGGCTTGCGCATCGCTGGCCGGCCAGTAGTCCGAAGCCCAATACATGTTCCTCAGCTTGCCCGGCAGCGAGCGGAGGGTTGGCAGGGCATGTCCCCGGATGTACTCCCACCCGAGTTGATAGAAGTATGCCTCTTCCTCAGGCTGGGTGCGGCTTGATATGCCAATGATCTCTCCTTCGGCCCACGCCTCTGGTAAGTTACGCACCGTATTCTTGAGACGCTCCGACCCGCCGTGTCCAAGGAAAAAGTTCACGCCACCGTTGGTAGAGATCGGGATGAATTGACCATGAATCTGATAGTTCCTGATGGTGATTGGGGCGATGACCAGAATGATGGGCATGAGCAGGGACAGTGCGTAGCGCATGGCTAGGCTCCAGCCCGGCCAGCGCTCAGCGACAGACAAGAGCCAGAATAGCACAACTGGCACAGTTGTCAAGAGTGCGCTGCGCGTTACGATGGACAGACCCAGGAGCAGGCCAGCAATGGTTAGGAGGACGTATCGGGCGCGACGACGTGTGTGTAGGCAGCGGAGGAGCAGCCACGTAGCACCAGTGAGCAAGAATGTGGTCACGCTCTCCGTGAGCAGAACGCCGGTGTAGAAGATGAGTGGTGGATACACTGCGGCCAGTGTCGCCGCCAACAGGCCTGCTGCCTCGCCAAAGATCTCCTTGCCGACCAGATAGATCAGCAGGCAGGTAAGAGTGTCCACGAAAGCCTGGGTTACCCTGACCGCCATATGACTGTGGCCGGCGGCGGCATAGACGCCAGCTAGAAAGTAGTAATAGCCCGGCGGGTGATATGTGTCGGAGCCCAGCGGATGGAAGAGATATCTTTCTGCTGTGTGCACACCAAGTGGCTTCTGCTCAAGTAAGGCTATTGCTGCCCGGTCGTAACCCTTCATGTCGGACACGATGAGATCGCCACCCTGCCCCGGGATGAAAAAAGCGTTCACCAAACGCAGGGTCAGAGCGAAGATGACCACAAGCGTGAGTAGTCTTCTCATGGCCTGACCCTATATACCCTAGCATGGCAGGGATTGCCAAGTGCACCGCCTTGGAATTCTTTTACGAGGGTGAACTGCGTGAACATTGCCTCATAGGCGGCGATTTCTGCCGGGTAGCGCGATGGATCCAGATAGAAGCCACCGTAACGATTCTCTACAAACACGACATAATCCGCATTCTTTTCGTACCATTCGATGGGCTGATCTGTGGCCCGATCTACCCAGCGAAAATGATGCACGCTGTGTACCAGCAGTGGCGAATAGTACTCGCCGACGATTCGTGACCCGGGCGCAACCTCTGCTTCCATCCATTGCGTCACCTGTGTGCGCACATCCTCCTGGGTGAAGCGGACATTGATCTGTAGAGCCCGCGAGGCTGGCCAGGAGATCGCCAGGAGGAAGGCAACTGCTGCACAGAGCCATGTGAGAACACTCGAGAGCTTAGTTTTTGCTGTCTGGGTTTGTAGAAAGGCAATGGCCCTATCCAGGAAGACGCCGGCGAGTATAGTAAGGAAAGGAATGATTCCTAGGACAGTACGATCGTTCTTGACCACGCTGAATGAGACAAGGACGAGATATACTGCTGGGAACGAAAGAAACAGCAGCACCTCGTGACTGCGCGCCCGCAAACCTCGCACTGCTTCCAAGACCGCCAGCAGTGGCGTGAGGCCCTCGGTGCGTATCAGATAGCTACCGTACCACAACAGCGCGTTCTGTCCCTCGATGCCTGGATCGCCAAGTGTCGCATAGTGGCGCACCTCGAAGGCTAGGCCGTTCAGGAACGCTGGCAAGTCCAGGAACGCGTAGGGCGTGCCCAGAAAAAAACCCACTGCGCAGAGCAGGGCTGCCAGTAAGATCTCTGTGTCTATCCATGCCCTGCCCTCCCGTCGCAGGAAGTGGGCCACAAGCAACGGGACGAGAATGGGGTAGGCGTTGTACTTGGTCGAAATGGCAAGTCCTGCCAGAAATCCAGCCAGCAGGTAGTCCCTCCGGCTCCCTTTGAGCCATACCTCGTGGGAGAAAGCGAAGGAAGCCATGACAAGCAGGACCATCGTCACGTCGGGTGCGATGAAGTGGCTATTGCGGACGTGCGTGGGGGAGAAGCTGAACAAGAGTGCCGCAAGAAAGCCTGCACGGCGGCCGTACGCTTTGCGTGCGATCCAGTACACGAGCAATACGGTCAGCACGCCACTGAGTGCCACTATTCCACGCCCCAGTAGGAACTGCGATGGCATGGTAGCTCTGCCTACGACGTTCGGCAGCACTTGTTCAGGCAGGATCAGACCATCCAGACTGCCAAGCCGCCCGCGCGAAGCCATATAAAGGAAGTAGAGAATGTAGGCCAGGGAAAGTAGGTAGAAGAAAAACGTAGGATAGTTGAAGAATTGGGGGTTGTAGTCACCGCTCTTCAGTATCTTCAGGGGTATGGTTACATATTTCGCTTCGTCGCGGTGGTAGAGATTAGGCAGGTCAAAGCCGACGCCCCACAGGCGCAGCATACTGGCCAAAGCGGCCAGCAGTAGCAAGTCCAAGAAGTGGCTGTACTTTTGCCCAACCTGTCTCAGTTTGTCCACTGTCTACTTCACGTGTTTGTCAAGAATCGCTGGTTTTGGCAGATGCCTGGCCAATAACTTGCTTGAGAGATTGCAGGACCTCGGATTCCCGACTGCCAGAGGGCGGGTTCTGGCCATGTCGAATGCTATGCTACAGCTCGTGCTCGTCTCGGACCCTGTTGCCTTCGTTCGCGTCTTCACTGCAGCGGCCCACTACGAACCTCCCTGTTCCTTCAGTAAGCGCATTACCGAGGGGAAGGCTGTGGCGTCCGTGTGCGGCAGGAACAGGGCGGAGGTGAACTCTTCCATGAAGCGGTTGTCCGCGCTGAGTTCCAGATAAGTCATCTTCTTGCCAATCTCGATAACCTCGCGTCGTCCATCCCGACAGAGCAAAGCATTGAAGGCTCCGAGTACCGACGTGTTGCCCAGGTACTTGAAGCGCTCCCAAGGCATGTCCGGCAGAAGACCAATCTGAATAGCTTTCTCAATGTCGATGTATTTGCCAAAGGCCCCGCCAATAAGCACCTCTTCCACATCAGCCAGGGCGATGCCTACGCTCGTGGTCAGCACAGAAAAGCCCGCATAGATAGCTCCCTTGGCCCGGATGAGGTTAGAGATGTCTGCCTCAGTGACTACGACATCTTCCTTCTGGCGTTGTGTCTCCTGAGCCCACGCCACCACGTATTCAGGGCCAAGTTCACCCACGCGTATACGTGGCGTGTCCAGGGCACGGTTCAAGCGGCCGGATTTGTCTATGATGCCTGTAACGAACATCTCGCCCAGTAGCGAGATCAGGCCAGAACCACAGATGCCGCGCGGTGGTACGCCGCCGATTACACTGTATGTCGGTTCGTATGTATCTCCGTTGATCCATACCTCTTCGATGGCGCCCAAAGTAGCGCGCATGCCCGAATGGACGCCGGCACCCTCAAAGGCTGGCCCTGCCGAACAAGCGCAGGAAATGAGCCAGTCGGCGTTGCCCAGCACAATTTCGCCATTTGTCCCTATGTCAATGAAGAGCGTCAGTTTCTCGGTTTTGGACATTCCGGCACTGAGCACGCCTGCTGTGATGTCGGCCCCCACGTAGGCTCCGACCCCCGGCAGACAGTCTACAGTGGCTTCCGGGCAGATGTGGATACCCAGCTCGGAAGCTCGAACAGGTAGAGGGTGAGTCACCGTTGGGATGTAGGGTTCCAAACGTATGAATGCTGGATCAAGCCCAAGGAAGAGGTGAATCATCGTCGTATTGCCGGCGACTGTCATGAAGTAGATTTCGCTCGGATCGACGTTGTTCGACTGGGCCAGCTCGTGCAGCAACTGGTTGATGGTCTGCACCACGAGCCTTTGCAAGTGCTCCAGGCCGCCTTCCTTCTGCGCATAAATGATGCGTGCTATGATATCCTCACCACAGGATATCTGCTTGTTGTATGCCAAAGCGCTGTCAACAAACTCCCCTTTGCTCAAGTCTATTAGATAGACCACATTGCTGGTCGTACCTATATCGACTGCAATAGCCAGCGTGCGGCCTGTGTGGTCACCTGGGCGCAAGTCTATCAGACGAGGAGGGGCATCCTCGTCTGCCCACGTGCCCATCTCCAGAACCGCGGTCACCTGCCAGCCGTTACCTTCGGTCTCCGATTCTCGCATCGTGCGTGCCAGCTTCCTCAGAACCGGCAGGTTGGCTCCAAGCTCCTTGATGTTGTGCTGTCTGGCTAGCTCACGTTTCAGGCGTTCGAAATCCGTTGTGTTGTCAGATAGGCTAGGCGGTTCGATGGTGAGGAAGAACTTGCGCACAGCGGGACAGCTCTGCCAATCGCATTCCACTGGCAACGCTGGAACCTCAGCGGCAGACTTTTCGCTGGGAAGCCAGCGCACAATCGCCTCTTGAGGCGGGATGAAAACCTGCAGATCATCGTGTACCCTGGTCTGGCAGGCCAAAGTGTAGCCTTGTTCCAACTCGGTGGGCGAGAGGCGGCTGGTGGCGGGACGCTTGACATCTCCCGACTCCACGACGACTTTGCAACGGCCGCACCGTCCTTGTCCCCCACAGAGCAGGTTGAAGCGGATCCCTGCTTGAGCAATGGCGTCGCTCAGTAGCGCACCATCGGGTACTTTGATGCTCTTCCCTTCTGGTGTGAACAAAATCTCGTGCAAGGGAGTGAATGCTCCTCTCGGAAGGAAATCGGGTGGAAGCACGTGTCAGGCCAGCAACAAGCGCCGCATCTGCCGGATGATCACTGTCCACAGATAGTCTACGAAGTGGATTCTCTTGACAACAAGGTAGGCTGAAAACATACCTATCAGCGCTCCTCCCAGAATATCACTAGGGTAGTGTACGCCACCGCATAGCCGCGCAAGCCCTAGTAGCGAAGCTAGGACATACAGGACAAGGCCCATCTTGCGATTAAACCACCAGACAGATGTGGCGATGCAAAAGCCAATCGAGGTTGGATTGCTAGGGAACGAGGAGTCTGATGGCCGGTAGAACAGCAGCGTTACGGTGTGGTCGGCAAAGGGCCGTGGACGGTAGAACACCAAGTTCAGTGCCTTGACAAAAAGGTTGCCCAAGAGCATAGATGCGATGGCCGAAAGCACGGCGCGTTGATTCTGCTCGCGTATTGTTCGCGATTTGCCGGTGAACCACAGGCCGAACAGCAAGAGAACCAGCGCGGTCGTGAGCGCATAGTCGTTCATCAGCACACGTATGACAGCATCCAGTGTTGGCGAGCGCCCTGCCAAACCATTGCATAGTTCGAACAGGGTCCAGTCGATTGACATGGGTTTACAAGTGCTCCTTGAACCATCGGGTAACGATCTGCAGCGTCATTGGGTGGTCCACTAGGTTCAGGTGACCTGCACCTTGAATAACTTCATGGGTAACCCAATTCTCGTGCTGTGCGCCCCATTCCGCTATGGGTGCCTTGTTGACTAGCCTGTCCTCTGCTCCGTACAGCAACAAGAATGGGCGTGGAGCTATCGATGCCCTGTATTCCAGGGCATTCAATTCCATCCGCAGGTTGGCTCGCTTTCGATCCCGTGCCCAGCGCAGAGCTTGAGCATATGGCATTTCGCTCATCAAGTCCAAGTCCACTGGTGTATCCACCAGGATAGGGGCCAAAGCCGCTACTGCTTTGAGTTGCTTATGAGCGCTGGCTGCACGGATGACCAGATCCCCACCCAAGTCATAGCCAAGAGCCCCCAGTCGCTCTGGGTCTACCTCCGGACGTTTGCTAAGGAGGGACGTAGCGGCGGGTAGAACGGCCAATGTCTCCGGGTAAGAGTACAACTCTTCATCAGGGTTGATGACAAGTGCGACCAGCCTGTTCTGCACAAGATGATGAGCCAAGGTTTCCATGGATTCTCGGTCGCCGGCCCCCAACCCAGGCACCAGGCAGATAGCAGGCATGGGCGCTGTGGGATCAGAGGGTAAGTAGAGGCGACCAGTTGTACGACCGATGGCTACCGTCTGACTCCCATTATCCCCGCCTTGCTGTGGGGCATCGCGATGCAATCGCTGCGGGAACGTTGCTACGGTAAAGGTGACTGCTAGGGCACATGCGGCACCGATCCCGAATAGCAGAGATAATTCGGAGCCAGCTGGCCCTGGAGTGAGAATTCTCTCCCATTGGCTGCTAAAGAACCATACGGCACTGCCCGCAATCAGAAGGGTGCCTAATGCGTATCCCCATGTGCGGCGCTCAGAGTAGTCTAAAAGTGCCAGGCCGGCCAAGCGGTAGCGCGCGGCGACCCATTGTAGAACTCCCAGGGCGGACAGGAAGGAGAAGAGAAGGTAGCCCAGGGCCAATTCCTTGTACACGAAGTATAGCACTCGGCACAAACCCCTCAAGCGTTTTGCAGTCGAGGGGGCGCTGTCAGCACCCCCTCGAGGGGAATCCCTACTTCCAGGTCTTTAAGTAGGCCGGTATGTGTATGGCCTCACGAGGTCCCACCAGGATTTCCCAGCCTGGCAGCTCTTCCTCTAGCTCACCCAATATGGTGGACACTAGGCCGGGGATAACGATCTTCTTGTGGCTGATTTTGCTGGGAACGCCAAACTGTTGTACCGACTTGGCAATCTTCTCGGCATCGAACTTGCCAGCCGCCCACCCCGTGAGGACGGACATCCCCTCTGAGTCTGCGACGAGCAGCCAGGTGGGCTTGCCGCTTCCTTCCACCTCGCCAGCGACACTGAAGTAGGTGAGCGAGAAATTGGTCGTGACAAGGAGCGGCGAATCCGGCTGTGGACTCGATATTTCGTACAGGCCTGGGCTCACCTGGATGGGCTTCTGCGGATCGGTGTAGATATTCAGACGTAGGGTTAACAAGGGGTAGATGGTCGCTGGATCAAAGTGGTCCAGGATGATGATTCCGGCATACTTGGCAATGTGCTGCGCTGCCTGTATGGCCTCGTCTTCTGCAGAAGATGCCCCTTCACCTGGGAAGACAACGATGGGATACCCAAGGGGACGGAAGTTGCTCTTTAGAGCTAAGCGACGTAGCTGGGTCAGAGCTACCAGAGAGCCATGCGGGTCCCGAATCCCTGGATCAAGGACGATGTCTTCTAGCCCTAGGCCCTTTACCTGCTCAGTCAGTTCTGCCAAGACACCAAAGTCGCCATCTGCGCGAACAGCCAGGGGTGCCTTGTGCTTCGCCGCCAGCTCGGCCATTTCATTCCAGTTTTCTGTGGTGGCAGCGTAGATCAAGGGTGCTGATCCGTCTGTCTGTTCCAATGCGCTCGCCATGGAAACGGGGTCCGAGGCAATCAGCACGAGGGGTCGCTCGGTCTTGGCACGTACTGCCGCAACGTACTTGGCAAAGTTTGCTGCATCTCCAGAGGCATTTTCGATGGCAATGCCATCTACCCACAGTTCGATGCCAACGCGTTCTATGCTATACTCCCTGATCTGCTCCACCACAGCTTCGAACTCGGATAGCGGCACGGTGTCTTTCAGGCGCACAAACAGCCCAGGTTGGTGGTAGAACGTCTTCTCGTGGCGAAAGAGAACCGTTTCGTTGCCCACTTCCACCTTCTTTTCACCACTGCCCACGGTCACCAGACGGATTGGCGGCGCAGACGCTGCTTCGAGCGCTGCTTTTGCTTCCTCGGAGACGTAAGGGCACGCGGAAAGCTCAGCCTGCTTGGCAGCCAATTTCATCCCAAAGGCCAGGCAGGTGGGATAGCCACATTCCTTGCAGTTGGTCTTGGGCAAAAGCTTGTAAATCTGTAGGCCACTCAGTCCCATTCTCTTGAACTCCTTATGTGTAGTGAAACGCAGAGGCGGCCTGCTTGTGTAACCAGCAGGCCTCAACAGGTGCGATCAGTGGGCTCTCAAGCTAGCAATTGCCTCTTTCACCAGCTTGACGCTATCTGGATGCCGCAGCACAACGATGTTGGCGCCAGATTCGATTAGCATGGTAGCAGTGATGACTTCCCAGTTTGTGCTACGCCTCGCCCAATCACCCCAAGCAGCAGGTACGCCTTCGTTGACCTTGCTCTCCTTCGCCCGCCAGGCTTCCTCACCTACGGTGCAAATCATGGGCTGCTGGGTCATGCTGTCCCCAGTCAGGGCGGCTATCCGCAAGCGTTCCATGACGGAGTAACTGTATTCCAGGCCATAGCCTAGCGCACCCGTCGTTGGATCCATCAGCATGCGGTCCAGATCCAGGCGCATATCGTTGACCAGAATGTTCAGTTGTTTGGCCAGGTTGACGTCAATAGGCGTCTTGTTCACCACCAGATGGTCGTTCGCCAAAGCCGCAGCGACAATCGTGCGGTAGTTCTTTTCCTCGCAGTTGCCCAAGGCGATGCGTTCGCCTTGGGCGGCTTCTGCGACAGCTACAAGTACTTCATTGTCTTTCTCCGGCTGTCCTGGTCCGTAGATGATGAGAGGCAGCCCAGTGGTTGCCAGCACGGACTTGACTGTTTCCACGGCGTGTGCTGCATCTGTATTGCCGCCCTCTGGGTGAGCGCTTTGCAGCTTGAGGGCGATGATGTCCGCACCGTATTCCTCCGCTTTTTGGGCCCAGGCAGCTGGATCATGCAACGTATCTCCCCAAACCTCCTTCAGCAAGGCAGACCAGTCATCGGGATATGCATCCTGAACTTCCAGCGCAACCACAGGCGGGTTTGGCATTTCGCCCTCAAAAGTGAGGAAGGGCAACGTGCTTTCGCCTCCCACCGTAACAGTTTTCTTTCGCGTGCCGCCGGCGGCAGCCGTTGCGCCGAGCGTCACCTCACGTACTTTGCCTGTCCATTTCTCCTTGGGTATCTCTACTGTAACAGGCATCTACACAACGTCTCCTTTCCCAGTGTTATGCCTCAATGTGTATCGGGTGCCCGACAGATCTGGCAACGCTCAAGGTGGCGCTACCAGAACCAGGGTTGCTCCCGCATATCCCTGATCACATCGGTTGTCGATATCACACCTATCGCCCGCTCGCCTTCAGGAGTTTGCTCCGTTACCAACAGACGCCGGATCTGGTTCTCCAGCATCAAGGCCACGGCCTCCTTGATGGTTGCTGTTGGCGCAATAGTGATGACGTTTGGCGTCATTACATCTTCGGCCTTGTAGTCAAGGAGATTCTGGCCGTAGAGACTGAGCAAGTCCATATGTGACACAATCCCCGCTACGTCTTCATTGTCGTGAATGACGACGAGCGCATGCACGTCGGTGTCAGAGATAATCCGCACGACTTCTTTCAGCAGAGTGTGGGTCTTGCAGGTGATGACGCCTCGGTGCATGATGTCTTCGACGAGCTTCTCAGACACTTGGTTCTTACTTGTCATGGTTTCGTCACTCCACCATCGGCTCACAGCAGCAAGATGAGTCAAGCCAGTTGCCAAATCATCTAGAACAGGGGCGGCATTGTAAGTGCTGGATGGCTCTTTTCCTCGAGGAAGGGCAACAGCTCTTCCACAGTAGTAGCTACACGTTCATCGGCGATCTTGTCAACCAGGTCAGGATCGCCCTCACGCTCCGCGACGGCCTTTAGCTCCTCGACCATCGTCTCCTTCAGGAAGGATGACATCCAGACCACGCGCTTGAAGCCTCCATCAGCGGAAATAAACTTCTTGCTGGTCAGGTAGTATTTGCCATGGCCCATCACGCCGGGCGTCTGCAGGCCCCCGCCGGCCATACCGGCGAGGGTTGAGAAGGTCATGCCTGCGGGTGTCATGCTGGGATCCTCGCGCGAGACAACCATGATGCCATTGGTTTCGGGGATGACCATGGCGATGCATTCGAAGCAGCCGCAGGCGGTCATGGGGTTGACCATGATGGAGTACATGGATACCTGGTCTACAGACTGATGCGAATGCTGATAAACGAACTCGTTCGCCCCGCTGAAGACTCCGTAGACCGGATCCTCACACGTACCTTTCTTGATTGGCTGATTGGGTCCTGTGGGATTGATTTGGTAAGAGGCTTTGCAGTCGAGCCAGTTGTAGGCGCCGCATAGCCCCAGCCGTTCTGGCGAGACCACGCAGACGTGGTTGGGAGCAAAGCTCTGGCACAGCGTGCAGCTGTAGAATTCCTCGACGGACTCATCCGTCATGTCGGCTAGGCGCTTGTTGCGATACTCGTAGGCCTGGCAACCGTGGGGCAGCAGTGGGTGGAGGATCCGCATTCGCTGGGATTCTACCTGGGTTGGGGCCTGGTCGGCGTCAACGGCTGGTGCTGGACCCTGTTTGCCCTGTGGTTGGGAATGCGGTTCTTGGATTTTCGCAATCACTGGCTCGACCGCGGGCAGGAGCTGATCGTCCCCTTTTACGTGTTCCATAGATCGGA
>Ga0209427_10006062_pt1 | contig 13818 bp, 12 predicted proteins | sample DeeMarSWOR136_30_FD_187465 | JGI IMG/M metagenome (GOLD analysis project Ga0209427, IMG submission 187465) | Marine sediment microbial communities from White Oak River estuary, North Carolina - WOR-1-36_30 (SPAdes) (version 2) | ecosystem: Environmental > Aquatic > Marine > Intertidal zone >... | reverse complement strand
ACGGTATTTATTGGGCACTGAGTATGGAGGTGCCTCAGGGTGGTGCCCTTGCCGAACCGAAGGGTGAACTGGCCGGCTGGGAGGCCCCAAACACTCATTGAGTTTGAATAGGCTATTATGAACCGTCGTGATTTTTTGAAGAGTTGTGCTACTGCGGCAAAAGGATTTGCGTTGTCGAATTGCGTTTTTGCAGCAGCTGGCTGTGTGTCCTCCGGCAGCTCTTTGCAGGGCCGTATCTCCCAAAAGCGCCCGAACATTGTTTTCATTTTCATCGATGACATGGGCTGGCGGGACGTTGGCTTTATGGGCAGCCGGTATTACGAGACGCCAAACATTGACAGGCTCGCCCGCCAGGGGATGGTATTCACAAATGCCTATGCTAATGCGCCTAACTGCGCCCCATCACGGGCTTGCCTGCTATCGGGTCAGTACGGTCCCAGGCATGGTGTTTATACCGTTAACACTTCAAGTCGAGGCCCGTCGAAGTTAAGGAAACTTATCCCGATAGAAAATACTACAGTCCTCGATTCAAACATTGTAACCATTGCTGAAGCTATCAAGCCGGCCGGTTACGTCAGTGCCAGTATTGGTAAGTGGCATCTTGGTAACGACCCGCAGTTCGGCCCCATAGGCCAGGGCTTCGATGTTAATGTCGGCGGCTACAGCGCAGGCCATCCGGTAAAGGGATATTTTGTCCCCTACAATAATCCCGAGCTTCCCGATGGCCCGCCGGGTGAATACCTCACCGATAGGCTCACAGATGAGGCATTAAAATTCATTGAGGTGAACAAGGACAAACCCTTCTTTCTATATCTGCCGCATTATGCCGTTCACACGCCCCTGCAGGCTAAAAAGGAGCTAATCAATAAATATAAGAAAAAACCGGGCTCTAACGGACAGGACAATCCTACTTACGCCGCTATGATTGAGAGCACCGACCGGGGCGTTGGGTGTATCATGGAAAAGCTCGATGAGCTGGGCCTTACTGACAACACCGTTGTTTTCTTCTTTTCTGACAACGGCGGCGTTAAGGGCATAACTTCAAACCAGCCGCTACGTGGTGGAAAAGGAATGCTCTATGAAGGTGGAATTCGTGAGCCGATGTTCGTTCGTTGGCCCGGAAGAGCGAAGCCTAACAGCACCTGCAATGCGCCGGTCATCGGGATTGACTTCTACCCAACTATTCTAAAAATAGCCGGTGCCAAAAAACCTAAAGGCCACGTCCTTGACGGCCAAAGCATTGTCCCACTGCTCAATAAAGAAAATCCTAATTTCGATGTTCAATATTCTAAATTCAACAAACGCGCCCTCTTCTGGCATTTCCCCGCTTACCTACAGGGAAAAGCCGAAGGTGCCAGGGATCCTTATTTCAGGACACGCCCCGGTGCGGCGGTACGTGTGGGTAACTTCAAGCTCATCGAGTATTTTGAGGATGGTGATTTGGAACTGTACAACCTAAAGGTTGATATAGCTGAGCATAACAACCTCGCCGATATAATGCCTGAAAAAACCAAAGAGCTTCATAAATTAATGCTCACCTGGCGCAAAAAAGTAAATGCGCCCGTCCCCACCGAACTCAATCCTGATTATAAACCATAGCCCGGCCCGAAAAGCAAGCAAGGCAATAAAATAATCAACAACCTTTGTATTATTAGGCCTGCCTTTTCGAATTCTGTTCCTCAGGTTTGGTTATATTTAGTTCCATTTTTTTGTATTCAAACCAGAGCATACCAATGAGTGTGGCTGTTCGAAATGGGTAGAAAATGAGAAAAAATATCGTAGCCCACAAAATACTTACAGCTGTCTGCACCGCCTTCAGGGCATTGGTAAGAGAGAAAGAACGATATAAGAGAAAGCTGCTAAAGACGAACGCCATAATTGCCACAATAGTAATGAATAAGTTCTCAGCTTTGTGCCGACGCCTCTCATCGTTGCCTAATCTTTTTTCTATTAATCCCTCCATCTCCATACATATTCCTCGCAGAATGTACACGAGAGACCATAGCAGAATATGCAAGGAGACTGTTCCCCAGCAGATAGAGTGAACCACGTTGTCAGTGTGCTCCCGCAGCATAAATGCTCCGAAAGCAGCTAAGAAAAGCAACGTATAGATTGCTATAATAACCGCTTTTTGCAGGCACATACGGTGTTCAATTTTCTTGAGGAGGGCCTCTTTGTGTCGTTGCTGCTTATCAGCAGGTGGCGGATCCTGTGCAATCAGGTTTTCAGCGAATTCTTTTTTACTGTTGGTTTCAGACATGATTCGCTCCTTTTAACACTTCGTGGAGTTTATGTTTGGCGTAATATAGTCGCGATTTTACTGTGCCCTCTGAGGCCCCGATTATCTGGGCCATTTCGTTAATCGAGAATCCTTCGATGAAATATAGAGTTATTATTTCTCGATGGGCCAGCTTGAGTTTTCCTAATAGCTTGTGAACAAGTTCCGCCTGTTCTTTAACGACGGAAATAGTAGTATTGTTTTCATAATGGTTGGCTATCTGCTCTGTTGTTATTTGAGCATATCTGTTTTCTTTTCGAAGTAGATTCACAGCTTTATTGTGACTGATCCGATACAGCCATGTTGGAAACTTTAGGGGATCTTGCAGCTTGCGTATGTTTTGGAACACCGCCAGCCAGGTTTCCTGGAGGACATCCCAGACGTCATTTTCGTTCTCTACAATACGCCGTAGGTAGTAATAAAGACGCGGTTCCCAGCGATTGACCAGCTCTCGAAAAGCTGGCTCATCACGTTTTTGGCAGCTAAGAACTAAAATTGCGTTGGATAGCTTATCTTGTTCCATATAGTGTTCGGCGTCACTTATGTCTAAAAATGTGCCAGTATGTCTTGAGCCACTTCGATGTGCGCTACAAGGAGTTCGTACTTTAGTCGTTTCTCACTTGAAAAAAGTTCGAAAAAAGTTGAAATTTCGATGGATGCAGGAATTTCCATCGGCACTTAGTCGGTCGTTTTAATCGATTTAGAGGTTCAGGGCTTTAAAATTCTGCTTTCTGTTCCGGCAAATAGTCTTTTTATATTTTCACGGTGTCGAATAATAACCATCAGTGGTATTGCCGTTGCCGCGATGAGCAACGGCCATAGATTAACAAAATCCCAGCCGGGTGTTAAGATTATCGCCAGAATCAAAACGAGGGGAAAAGTAACAGAGGCAGCGATAGATGCCAGCGAAACATAACGCCATATCAAAACGACCACAATCCATATTGCAATGGCAAACAAGGCACAGATTGTATAATAAGGCCAGAGCCCCAACGCAACTCCAAAACTGGTTGTAACACCTTTACCGCCTTTGAATTTCAAGTATATCGGGAAGATATGACCTAAGATGGCAGCGCACCCTACAGCCAGCCATAACCAGAGCAGAATAACCTTTTCGGTCTGTGATGGAGTGGATAAAGGCTTGGTAAGAGACAATGTTACAAGCATGGGGACCATGCCTTTAAGCGCATCTAACACAAAACAAAGATAGGCCCATTTCCTGCCGAGCGCCCGTGATACGTTGGTTGCGCCGATATTGCCGGAGCCTATCGAGCGCAGGTCCTTGCCGTGTGCTTTGGCGATGAGCAGTCCGAACGGGATCGAGCCGAGCAAATACGCTCCTATAACAGCGGGTACAAAAATTATGTACATTATTTTCGGCCTTTCCTTTGCAATATGGATTCATAAACAGTTACCAATTGTTTGGCGGCTCGCCGGATGGAGACTTTTTCTTCTATGTTGTCTTCAGCTATCGCCTTTGATGCTTTTTCGATATTGTTTGTATCTGTGAAATAAACAACTGCCTCGGCCAATGCTGATATATCTTCGGGCGCATCGATTACTTTGCCGTGTCGGTCATTCACGAATAAATCCGTTGCGCCGTTAAATCTCGTTGTTATTACCGGCTTGCCCGCCGCCAATGCTTCGAGGATATATCTGCTCGAAGGATCATAGAAAGTAGGTAAGACAGCGACATCGCTTATTGCAAGTGCGTTTTGAATGTTGCTTTGAAAACCAAGAAATATTAGTCTGTTTGAAATTTCAAGCTTCTTTGCTAAATTGTTATATTTTTTAGGATTATCGCTGCCGGCAATTAATATATATGGAGTATTGGACAAATCGGACTTGCTTACAAGTGCCAGTGCTTTTATGAGGACGCCCAGACCCTTAAGCCTGAAATTATTTGCTCCGAATAAGAAAAACACAGGATTTGCTTCTTGCTCTGTTCTTAAATTTTGAAAAACCTCGGACTTCAGCTCCTTTATACGGGCTGCGTCAATTTGTCTATCGGTTCTTACGCCGTTAGGTATCACAACGATACGTTCTTCTTCGAGATTATAATGGTTTTTGAACTGCTCTTTGACATATTCTGAAAGTGCCGCAACAATCGGGCCTTCAGGGTTTTTGCAGAGATTTTTTTCTGCCGACATCGCCTCATTTCTGCGCCGGTTTGTAAAGGCGGTTGCTTTTTTATAGAAAATCTTGAATCTGTTATTATAGCTTGCAGCATTACGGATTATCGTTTCGGCAAAGCTTCCGCCCGGAGGCTGATACACATCTGCAAAAGTCAGGGGAATCAAACTGTGAACAATGTCGAAATGGTTTCTGCTGAGATATTGCCGGATGGTTTTGGTGAAAAAGCCTAATGAGATACGTTTGTTATGGGAATTCTCAAAAAGAACTTGAGTATTAGAAGCATCGGCGCTTGCCTTTGCAGCGAGCACTTTGACGTCCAGGCCGAGTCGCGATAGCGCGGGGACCAATTCGTAAACGAGCCACTCCGCTCCACCCAGAGAAATATCATAACGTTCTATGATAACAGCAACTTTCATTTGTATACCTGGTACTATAATCGTCTTTGTTAGTTTTTAAAGGGAACAATTCGATGATGTTTGACCTCGTGCCTCGCCATCTGCCTGGTTTTTTTGACTACTCTGCGAATGAACAGCTTATCGTATTTGTCTAAATAGTTTTTACCTGTATAACTTTTGTAGAATCGAAGGCGGTCGGTTCTTGAGAAAATCCTGCCCGGCGCCGAGTAGTATAATTGGGCAATGTCCTTTACACGATACCTTTCTGCAAGGAGGCGGGGCCTGAATACTCTCTGAAGGTCGATAAGGTAAAAAGTACCGTTGTCGGAGTAAAAAATATGTGCAAGATAAAAATCTCTGTGGCGGCAGCCTGTGTTGTGGAATTTCCGGGCGAATTGACCGAGCCGTTTGATGAACGTCCTTTGCTCTTTGAGTTTCCCGGCTGTTAATTGTCCTGACAAACAATCAGGGAGTCTTTGTTCGAGAGGTTCGGCATCAGGTATTTTCTCTGTTATGATAAAGCTTCTTTTCTCAAAAAATTTGCCCCATTGCTCACCGTAAGCAACGACTTTGGGGGTATTTATGCCCGCCTGAGCCAAGCTTATCGTCGAATCCAGCTCGCATGACATCATTGTTTTTCGGCTTTTGTGCCAGAACCAGTTTGCAAGTTGAGTGCGTAAATCAGGATTATCATAACGTTTCAGGTAAAGTATCTTTGCTGGGTCGGAAATATCAAACTGTAGCCGGCTGCGATATTTAGGCAGATGAGACCCTCCGGGGTCCTTACCTGTATTAAAAGAAAATATAGCATCGATGGATGTTAAACCCAATTTGCTGAACGCTGTTTGGTAATCGCTGTCGATGAAAAACGATTTTGATGTTTCTATGAATCTCTGTTCGTCCATTGCTCAGAGCCAATTATTAATCACTCGGGTCATTATCGTGCAGAAAATAGTCTGAGATAACGCCCATGAAACGATTATATTTGATGGCATAATGGGACATTCCTTTTTCGGAAAAGTGCCGGGAATATTTTTTATCTTCAGCTTGTATATTCGGAGATACCTTCGTCCACTGATCTTCATCCATAGCCAGTATTTCTTTGATGCGTTCGGCGTAAAACTCGGATACGGGAAGTTCTGAAAAGGCGTTGACGAACCAGGACATAGAGCGCCCGATTTTTTTCAGCAGCAGATTTTGCTCCGGGCCGAATTCTAAACAAGACTCGTCTGTGAAATTTTTAAGTTTCTCCATTTTTTCAAAATTAATGTATCCACCATCGAGGCTGATTTGGTGCGCCTTTGTCCCTGGGAAAGGGAAAAAATAAGTCCAGCGAAATCGTCCGGGTTTTGCTGAGGCCATAAGCTTAATTGTTTCGAACAGGTCATCACGATCCTCGTGCGGAAAGCCTATTATCAGGAAGACGGAACTGTGCATCCCATGGTCGGTGACCATCTTAATTGCCTCGATAATTTGTTCATTGCTCATATGGCGATTCAGAATCCTGTTTCGAATTTTCGTGCTGCCTGACTCCACTCCGAATTTAACGATTTTACAGTTGGCCTCCGCAAGAGACCGGCTGCATTCATCATCGAAAAAGCTTACATGGGCGTTTACTACGAAGGGGATGCCGGAAACCTTTTTATAAGCTTTGCAGAACGCCTGTACGTATCGCTTATCAAAAGTGAATAGGTCGTCGTCGAATATGAACATTTTTATATTGCGATAATTCTTCTGCAAATACTCAATTTCCTTAATCACCTCATCGACACTGAATCGCCGTATGTAATTAAGCTGCCTGAAGCTGCATTGAAGATCATCTTTATATGCTTTGACCATCACATGATTGAAGCAGTAAGTACAGGAGAATGGGCAGCCTCGTGAAGCCATCAATCCGACCCAGCCATTTTTGGCATCTGTCATTCTCTGGAAATCCATGCTCTTATAGTCTTTGGGAGGCAGTTTTGTTAAATCCGGCAGGGGGCGCACTGGATTGATTTTGATTTTACCCTCGTGCACTAAAGCAAGATTGCGTATATTTTCTTCGCTTTTTCCTTGTTCAAGCTTTTCAACGAATTCCAGAAAGGCGTCTTCGCATTCACCCCGGAAGGCGTAGTCGAACAGACCTGTTTCAAGGATGTTATGGGTGTTAAACAAAGTATGGATTCCGCCGATTACAAAGGGAATGGAAAGCTTTTTTCTGGCCCAGGAAGCGAGCTTTTGGGTATATGGCCATTGATTGGTTACTACTGAAAATGCGAGAATGTCCGGCTTTTCAGAGACTATTCTCTCGATGAATTCTTCTTCATCCGGCAGCGGCTCAATATCTTCACAGAGCTGCCAAAATCCGACTTGATGTCCGGCCTGCTTCAGGACCGAGGCCATGTGGGCTACGCCATAATTGAAGCCTAATTGTGATTCTGCTGAAGGATAGATAAAAAATATTTTCATGATACTTGTGATATTCCGTTAAGCGCATCCATGTTCACATGCGAGTCAACTATCCACAGTTTCTTTGGTGGATTTGTCGAGGTGCTTCGGTGACGATATTTCTCGTATTTTCTGCCGAGGCTCCGGGGGCTCTTGTCTTGCGGGAATTCGTTCTTCCATGATTCGCAAGATAACCTCATCCGTATTAATGTGCCGTGGGTCGGTTAAGGTGTTGACATGTACGATCTTGCATTGCGTATTTCCGCACGCACTCCACCGTCTAATAAATTTCATATTATTGCTGCCTGCAAAAATAGTCAGAGTTGGTTTTTGCGCTGCAGCTGCGATATGCTGACACGCTGAGTCGTAGCCGATAAATTCGTCACACTCGGCAATAAGTGCCGCGATTTCGCCGATTGTGCACTCGACGCCCATGATTCCGTGTGACATGCCGGGTAATTCGGAGTCTCCAAAGCGGACACCGGCGGTTTTGAAACCTCGATCCCTCAGTTCCGCAATCAGAGAGCCGGAGCGGGAAAGTTCGTCTACACCGAAACCTCTGTCGAGAATTACTACGGTTTGCGGACTTTTCAATAGTTCTTGCAGCAGTTTTTTCTCGAAATCCGGGCCCAGTCTTTTTCGTGGATTTTCTCCTACGCCGAAATTTACTGTGATGAGTTTTCTGCAACCTGCGGCGCCAAGGCGGGCAGTCATATTCCTGGCCTGGTGTACGATGGGTGACGGCGTCCAAACATTCGGATAGCAAAAGTCGGATATCCCAAAAACAGTATCCATCCAATGATTTGTCCGTTCAGCCATACTTGTGTTTTTCGCCCCTGAGGGAAATTTCCGGCTGTTGAAAAACAGATAGTTTTCCCCATGGGTCAGCGGCAGAACACCCAGTTGAGAAATTCGTGAGTCTGGATCGATCAACAGAATATTCTCTTCGCAGTCGGGCGGCATCTCTTCGGCAAGAATGTCCAGAGTTTTATGCCAGCTTGAAAAACGCTCTAAGAGACCGCCACGCCGAGCGTAATTGAGCTGTTGGATTCGAATGTGTGGATTGCCCCCAAAGACGCCGGTTAGCTTTTTGTCGCCGATAATAGTAATTGCCGTTTGAGGAAAGATCTTAGCGAGGCGTTGTATCATAACGCTTAAAATGGCAACGTCGGCACCGATCGTCACACGAGATAGCAGAATGATTTTATCCGGAGGTTTGTTGATATCCCAGCTATACTCTCGACTATGTATGAAATTGGCCCGATGATAAAGACTTTCAAAGGAAGAAATTCTAAACTCGGCCAGTCGTTTGTCCAGCTCTTCTCCCGAAGGAATGTTTCGACAGTAAGTGATTACCTGAGACAGGATTCGGTTATAGATTTCCACAGGCATATCTTCATAATCATCACATAATTTTTCCACGATGATTTCAAAAAGAGCAGATGCAGCTATGTTATTGAGTTCCATATCTGAAAAAGACGTGGCCATTTCACAAAGCAGATCAATGTACTCCGGTTCAAAAGAACCTTTTTGATAGAATCGGTCGATGAAAGAAAAGGCAACCTTGCGCGATAACTGAAAGAGTTCGTCTTTTGGGCAGGCGTCCTTTTTTAGGTTTGACCATATATTCCGATATACATAGGGCTCCATATTATTTGTTCTCTTTCAGAAGATTTTTTGCTGCTGTAAACACTTCGGCCGCAGTTATTCCTGTCATACACTGGTGTTCCCTGGGGCATGTCTTTTTGTGGCAGGGCGAGCAGTATAGATCTTTTCTAATCACCACAGTTCGGTCAAGATTGGAAGCAGTGTAACGGGGATCTGTCGGCCCCATAATGACAACCACGGGAACATCGAATGCCACGGCATAATGCCGTGGTCCTGTATCATTCGTGATTAAGAGACTGCATCTTTGGATCAAAGGTTTCAAAAGTTCGAGATCGACTACTTCGTCATGGGTATTGATGATTTTGGCACGGCTTTTTTGCAGAATAGCCTGTACGATACGCTCTTCACCAGGACCGGCAAGAAGCAGAACTTTTGCGTCAAGTTCTTTTTCGCATAATTCGGCCAGTTCGGCAAAATATTCCGGAGGCCAGCATTTAGACTCACCGAAGCTTGCTCCGGGATTTAGCCCGATCACAAGGTCATTTTTCCGAATCCCATGTCTTTGAAATAGCGATTCTGCACGTTTGAGAACCTGTTGGCCGATATAAAGCTTTGGCTGTACTTTATCAGGAACACTTAATCCCAGCCAGCGGCAGATTCCGAGGTAATATTCAGTCATAGGTATAGGTACAATTCCATGGTTATTACGTACGGGTTTCGGACCGCCCCTAAGAAACATACCTCTCAAATTCCGGCGGTAGCCATAAATATCTTTTACTCCGCCGAGCCAAACGCTAAGAAGCGATCGGACTGAGTTAGGCAGCAAGACAGCCATATCAGCTTTGCACTCCCGTATCTGCTTGGTCATATGCCAGAATCCGCCCCATGATTTATCATTAGAATCAATGAAGCCATCGAACCAAGGGCCGTCCCTTAGTATACCCTTGGCTCGATTTTTCACTATACCGATAATTTTCGCCTCGGGGAAATTGTTCCGAATGCAATCCAGCGCAGGAATTGCCATAACTATATCACCCACCCAATTCGGACAGCGTATTAACAGAGTGTTAATGTGTTTTCGCTCCCTTTTCATAATACGTTTAGCCGAAACTTCCAGTCCTATTCTGTTCTGCCCGATAGGAAATTGTGGCTTCCGGGCAGCTATGATTCTTTTAACTATTAAATTCTATGGATTGCGAACACCTTATTTATGTGTTTGCAAACCGGAATAATACCAAATTTGCGGTCGGTTTCACAGATTTAAATACGAAATCCGAGTGCAGGTGTTATGAAGAATTAATGGCAGTAAACTTTTACGTGGCATAGGATTAGCGAAAAACCGGACTTAAAATGAGCAGCAATCATTACGATTGAGCTGCTAAACCGGCTTGCAAATAATGGTGTCACAAAATTAAAAAGGCAACCACTGCTGAATATTTGTATCTCGCTTAAAGATTTGACCCGAGCCTATTTCTTTCCCTGCATTATGTAGAATGTTAATGACATAAGCTGTAAGACCATAGCAAAGCCAAGTGCAATGAAGACCGAATTGTCCTGCCTGTTCGGACTCATCAGGAACCATATGGTCATCAACAAACAAAACAGAACAAGGATTTGTATAATCCCGGCCATCAGTCTCATTATCGAAAACTCACCGAACATATCGGTCCGCTGCATGCTTTTTAGTTGTTTGAGAATGATGTTTAGCCCAGCACTAATTTTTTCAACTTCAAAAGAATTGGTGAAATTAGTGCTGGGTTCGGTTCTGTCGCCGCCAATGTCCTGCTCCGGGAGCTTTATTTGCTGCTCTTCCGGTTCAGATTGAAGTTGTTGTTCCTCGGTTTGCGAGACCGGTTCAACAAACTCCGGAGTCTGTTCAGTGGTTTGCGAAACCGGTTCAACGGCCTCTGGAATGTGTTCAGTAGCTTGCGAAAGCGGTTCGATGGCCTCGGGAATTTGTTTAGTAGCTTGCCGTACCCGTTCGGTTTGAACCGTGGGGGCCGACTGAGCTTGTGCTTCCACCTCAGCGGATGAACGGTGATGTTTTTTTATGATATTGACTACCTCTTTAATATTTACAGCCTTGTAGTCCGGTCTGGGCTGGCCTGGCTCGAGCTGTTGTTGATGCGAAGGCAGGTCTATTAGTATCGTTTTGCAGCCGGCACGTAAACCGGCCTCCATGTCGCTGATGCTATTGCCAACGCACCAGGATTGACCAAGGTCGATATCCATCTCCTCAGCGGCTTTCAGCAGCATTCCCGGGTTCGGCTTTCTGAAATCGCTTTCTTTACGGTATTTTGCAACAGCTCCATCCGGATGGTACGGACAGTAATAAATCCCGTCTAAAAATGCGTTCTTTTCAGCTAACAGTTGTTTTAAGCGGTTATGAATTGCACCAAGGACTTTCTCGGTAACGATTCCCCGCGCCACAGCCGATTGGTTCGTGACAACCACCAGCTTATACCCGAGGGCTTTAAGCTCAATAAGTGCCCCGGCAACGCCGTCTAACAGCTTTACCTGCTCGGGACTATTGATATAGCCGGGGTCTTCAATCAAAGTGTTATCACGGTCTAAAAATATAGCTTTCTCAGACATATTTATTAAAATTTATCCTTAGCTTAACTGTTGGCAAAATTGCATTCCACGAGGTCACAGATTATATGGTAGGCAAGCTGATGGATTTCCTGGCTGCGCGCCGTCGATTCAGCTTCGGCGCAAAAACAAATATCGGCAATTTGTTCGAGCTTGCTGTTAATCGCACCCGTAAAGGCTATTACACAAGCACCTTTTTTCTTTGCTGACTCGGCGGCTGCAATGACATTCGCAGAAGTGCCGCTGGTCGAAAAAGCCCAAAGAATATCACCTTCTCTGACCAGCGCTTCTACCTGCCGCGAAAAGACCTTCTCATAAGCATAATCGTTAGCAATGGATGTGATTATGGAAGTATCGGTCGAAAGTGCCACCGCAGCCAAAGCCTTTCGTTCCCTGCTGAATCTACCTACTAATTCGCCGGCTATGTGCTGGGCATCCGCTGCTGAGCCTCCGTTGCCGCAGAGATAAACGGTGCCGTTGTGCTCTAATGCTTTTGTTATAGCATCGGCGATTGATACGGCCTTTTCGATGCCGCTTGTCTCGAATTCAGCAGTCATCTTTTTGTGTGTTTCAATGGTCTCGATAATTTGTTTTCTTATATCTTCGTTCATCGGGATTTTGCTTCCATTGATTTCATTTTCTCGATCGTTTCTGTTGAGCTTTTGCCTTCCACCAGCGGCGCAAGAACGACCTTGCCGCCCAGGGATTCAACAAATTCGCGGCCTACAACGCCTTTCTCTGCCCAGTCCTCGCCTTTCACTAATACGTCCGGCTTTACCTTCTTGATTAAACTTAGCGGGTCCGGCTCATCGAAAAACGTGATGTAATCGACCATTTCCAACGCAGCTAATACAACAGCTCTGTCGTGCTCATTATATATTGGTCGCTCAGGGCCCTTAATAGTTTTTACCGAGCTGTCACTGTTTAGTCCGAGAACAAGTATATCACCCTGCGACTTGCAAAATTCCAGAAATTCGATATGTCCTCTATGTATCACATCAAAACAGCCGTTCGTAAAGACTATAGTCTTTTTCCCCCTGCGATGCCAGGTAAGTTCGTCCAGCAAAAGGTCAATCGAGCGTACCTTGCCGCTTATACCTCGCTTCTGATTAACAATCTCATTGGCTATTTCTTCAATGGTTACCGTCGCAGTGCCGAATTTCTCCACTTCAATCCCACCGGTTATGTTGGACAGCTGCACAGCGGTTTCGTAATCACAACCGGCAGCCAAAGTTATTGCAAGCGTCGCCAAAACCATATCACCTGCTCCGGTAACATCATAAACACTGCGGCCCCTCGTGGGTATGATTTGACTTATATCTTCTGTTCTAAGATACGCGCCTTCCTTATCAAGCGTTATTACCACAGCATCGAGCTTAAACTTTCCTGCAAGCTCTTCTGCCGCCTTGGCTGCAGTTTCTGCATTTGTTATCTCAAAACCCACCGCCGCGGAAGTCTCTTTGCGGTTTGGCGTAATGACCGTGGCACCGAGATATTTTGAATAATCGCTTGTCAGTGAAGGGTCAATGATGATCATTTTATCTGATTGCCGGGCCATTTGAATCATTTGCTGACAGAGCGACGGACTAAGCAGACCCTTGTCATAGTCCTGCAGGCAGACAATATCAGCCGATGCTAATTTGTCTTTGTAAGTCTGCAAAATCTCCTCATTCACTTCGTCAGCGAGCGGCTCTGTAGGTTCATAGTCCATTCTGATTAATTGCTGTCGATGAAGATGCTGTGCCAGACCTATGAGTCTGTGTTTGCTGATAGTAGGGTGGTGGCTTACTGTAAGCAGCCCGGTAATATCAGCCCCGATTTCTGTCAGTTTCTGTTTAAGGATTTCGCTGTTCTGGTCGTCTCCGATAACACCTATACAAAAAGGTCTCCCCCCCAAGGCGGCTATATCGGCGGCAACAGAACCTGCCCCGCCGCAGCGGTATTCGTTCTTGGTAACTTTCAGTACCGGCACGGGCGCTTCCGGACTGATTCTCATCGCATCGCCGTAGATATAGACATCGAGCATAAAATCACCCACAACTAAAACTTTCGGCGAGCCGAGATTCGTTACCGTTTTTAGCAGGTTTTCATACATAAACATAAGCCATTAGTTAAAAGGGTCAAACAAAAAGAATGTCATTGCGAGGCCACCGTCTTGCTTTCGCAAGAAAGCAGGGGACCGTGGCAATCTCTGAGTTCCAAAAATGATAAATCTCATTTTGTTAGTTGTTCTAATTACTTTTGGGAAATTTTACCTGCTAACGTCTTTTCAATCAAGCCCCTTAATTTGTCCTCCCCGGCTAAGAATTTTATCTCAATGCCTATATATGCAAGCGGGATGTCTTTTTTCACCAATGCCATCCGCTTGATTTTGGTCCA
>Ga0209427_10006061_pt1 | contig 13818 bp, 16 predicted proteins | sample DeeMarSWOR136_30_FD_187465 | JGI IMG/M metagenome (GOLD analysis project Ga0209427, IMG submission 187465) | Marine sediment microbial communities from White Oak River estuary, North Carolina - WOR-1-36_30 (SPAdes) (version 2) | ecosystem: Environmental > Aquatic > Marine > Intertidal zone >... | reverse complement strand
ATGGTCCTCTGGAAAATTTGCTTTTGTAAGTTGGCATTCACATGGATCACCATTTGGAACATCATTTATAAACGTAAATGATTGTCAATATTTAAACGATGATTATCCCGCAATTATTAGTGCTGCTGCCTGCAGTAATTCCGATACTGATTATCTAAATATTGGTCAGGCAATGATGAAACAAGGTGCAGTAGGTTTTCTTGGGGCAAATAAAATTGCGTATTATCGGCCTGGTTGGGATGATCCAAATGATGGTAGTGATCAATCGTTTAAATATTTCTTTAAATCATGTGTAACTTCGAAAAATTACACGCAAGGTCAAGCACATCAATATGCAATTAGCGAAATGTACAAGAACGGATTATGGAATAATTTGAAATATGAAACCTTTATACATTCATCTCTATGGGGTAACCCAGATTTAGGATTTAAATCAATATATGAAAATGATCCGCCAGAAAAACCAACAAAACCAAATGGTCCAGTAGATGGAAAAGTTGGTGCTAAGTACACCTATTCTACATTTACAACAGATATAAATATGGAAAATATTTACTATTTCTTTGATTGGGGAGATGGATCAAATAGTGGTTGGTTTGGACCATATTTACCAGATGAAACTGTTGAAGCATCACATAGCTGGTCTGAATTAGATAATTACGAAATAAAAGTAATAGCCCAAGATACTAATGGAACGAAAAGTTCTTGGTCAGATCCATTATCAATATCGATAACACGGAACAAAAATAAAGACACCGTCCAATTCATTGAATCATTGAAAGAATTGCTCGATAATCATCCCCATATTTTTTCAATAATTAGACTGCTATTAAAGCAATTATCACAGTAAAATAGGTCTAAAATAATATGCTTAAAGGTTAATTGGTGAATATATATGAAGATTAAAACATCAATATGGACAATGCTTACTGCTGTAATATTTACTATTACTACAATATATTATTATTGGAAACATCCAGATGATATAGTTGGAATTATTATTTTTGCAGTTGCATCAATAATTTTTTATATTGCAACTATTGGTAATTATTGGAGTGGGAATTAAAATGGAAAAAAAAGGTTATGTAATTGGAATTATTGGTGGTATTGGTCTGGGATTACTTTTAGGAAGTGAATTTCCTGGTAGATACATAACATTGATTGGGGCTGTATTGATAATTATCTCAATATTGTCTACAATAATTTTTTCTAATAAGCAAAAAATTGTAAATGTCTAAATTATATGAAGCTCAAGATTCATTCTGATCATTGGAGTAAAAATTAAAGCTCGTAGAATATCTGCAAAAAGCCATATTTCTTTTCTACCAAGAACTAAAACATAATCTCCACCGCTTTCATGAGGATCCCATACGAAAACATAATAGGCTCCAGAAACAGAGATTTCTTCTTCAAATACTGGACCTTTATAGTAGGATTTTCCTCCAAAGGGCTCATAAAATGTTTCTCTTTCTTCACCTGGTTCTACATTTTCTTTAACTATCGCTCCATAACCACAGGGTATATCAAAAGGTAGTTCAATACCAGGGTCTGGAAGACCAGGACCAACAAGCGCAAACCAAGGAACAAAATCTTCATAATAATCTTCATAAACAGGCCCAATTAGTTCAATATAAACGTTGATTGGACGGTCTTTTATAACAAATTTATAAATATCTATATCTTCACAAGGATTTACACCATCATGCTCAAGCCAAGAATAACATGCTTTTGATTGTTCAACCATTCTTCTAACAACATAGGGTTTACCTTCACGATAATCTTTGAATTCAAGAAATGGTACATGTGCAGCTGCTGTTGCTCCTAGTAATGTAAATAACACTAATATAATATACAAATATCTCGATTTCATAAACACTCCGCCACAGTGTTTATTATAAACAACATGTTGTATATAAAATTATCACTTGTTATTAATTTTAATTATTCTTAGGTTTAAAAAAAATATTTTGGGAGTGGTTTTTATCCTCCAATTTGAAGGCTAGGATCCCCAATTAGTACCCATTCTTGAACACTTTTACAATGTATATTATTTGTATTAACAGGCTGAGTTGATACATAATTTTCAACAGTTTTTCTATGTATTTCTCCTAAAATATTCATATTTTCTTCATTATAAAGTCTGAATACTTCAACAGCTAAAAATCCTCCAAATGTTTCTACATCATCAGGTATACCATTTCCATTGGTATCACCAATCATTGCATAACAGATATGAGTGTTTGTTAGTACTGCTATTCCACCACCGTCTTTTTTATTTACAAGTCTCCAAGCAATACACTCATTTAGTGTTGTGGCGGGCTGGTCATCGTTAATCAGATTAGTTTTTCCAGTTATTTTCTTTAAAAAATCTATAATACGATAGATTAATTGACTAAATATAAAAGGATAACTTTTGGTCCTTGTTTTAAACTTATCAAATTTTCCATGTATGCACTCACCTAAAACCATAATTGGATATTTGTCCTTGTTTGTTAGATCTTTAATGTCATCATTATGTAGAGCAATTATTTCTGTTTCATCTGACCTTGGTACCCTAATTCTATCTACGCCACCTTTAGCTCTTGTAAATAAAAAACCACATCCAGCATTTATTGCATTTTTTACCTCTGTAGAACTTGTAAGTGTACCTAGTGAATAATATAGCTTTATTATATTAAAATCGTCCATTAGGTCAGCTGCATAGTCACATGTTATTTCCCCTTCATAACCTGGATAAGCAGGAAATGTATCCCCGCCGATTACTACCATATTATCAAACCAAGGTTGACCCTTTAAATTTGTTTCATAAGAAATGATTTTTTCAACTACTGTTTCTACTTCATCTGTATTTCTACAGGGAAGTCTTCCTATGCATACATCTGGGTGTAAATCAAATCGGTCTTGAGGCCATTGGGCAATTGTATTGTCACCATTTGAGTCCCAATCCTCAAATTCATCTCCGTTTTTATAAATATCTGAGTAGTATAAATCACTAATATAGTATATCCCTCTACCTGCTCCATCATCTAACTCGACATACCTTACTGGTAAATACCAATTGTTTGTATTTCCAATTTTACCACCCATCAATAAAACATAGCTAATATTGTGATTTTCAATAGCAGATTTTATAAAATATTTTATTTGTTCGGGTTTATCCCTCCCTGGAAAATCTTTGTATATATCCTCTGTTGTCTTCAAAAATGATTGAACACCAAGGGAATTTTTATGATTAATTAATGGTTGTATTTGAGATGAAAATTTATTTGGTGCAATTATAACCATATCATACTCTTCGGGGCTATTAATAATTGATATTGTTTTTTGTGAAAAACCACTTGCGCCAATACCGCTTAGGATAAACAATCCTACAATAAAAATTATTAAAATTTTCCTCATATTCATTACTCCGTTATATAGAAAATTCTCTAAATGATAAAAAAAATTGTTATTAAAAAATTGAACTTTCTCAATAATTATCCTAAAATAATAATAATTCGTTCATTTTTTTTTCAAATAAATTTTATGTGTATGTATATCCTATTATTATATACCAAAAATCTGTTTAAACAAGATATTGGTGGAGAAAATAAAAATGAAATACATCATTAATCTGAAGGGAACTCAGTTCTATTATATTATTATAAGGAGGGATGAATATAAATAAATCGAAGAAAAATATATACATAATAATGGGCGATGATGAAAGTATTGACAATTTTTTTAAAGCAGCAGATCTACTCGGTACTATAAAAGATATTAAGATAAAAAAATTGGAATATAAAAAATGCAGTATTCTATCAAGGCTTACAAATGATCAAAAAAAAATACTTAACTCTGCAAAAGAACATGGTTATTATGACTATCCTAGAAAAATAACAAGTGATGAACTTTCAGATAAAATTGGTTTAAGTAAAGATATTACTCTTGAAAGTTTAAGAAAAGCTGAAAAACGAATTATTTCAATAATACTTGAAAATAATTAGGATTATATATGAAATATTTTGTTTTTGAAAAAACAAATATTTTATTAAAAAGAATATTGTTTAGTAATAATTCTCTGGGGGTAAAAATTAATGGACAAGAACTTTACAATAGGTAAATTTCTTGTAACTATATTTATTACTTTTTTAATTTCTTTTAATTGTGGTTGTATATATAAAAGCAATAATGTTGAAAATATGAGAGATGAAATTGTGATTGGGATTACTGATCCTATCTTTGGATTTTATCCATGGCGGACAAGTTATGATGTATCTTCAATTGCTATAAATCATAATATTTTTAGTACATTAGTTAGCTTTGATAGATTATTTAGGATAAAAGCAGAACTTGCAGAATCTTGGAATAATCCGGATAATCTCACATGGAGATTTCGTATTAGAAAAGATGTTAAATTTCATAATGGATATGATTTAACAGCAGAGGATATAAAATATAGTATTGATCTAATTAAAAATAATGAAAGCAATGTCCTAAGAGATTTACTTTTATCTATAAATGATACAATAGTTATTGATGAATATACTTTAGATATCATTACTTTTGAACCAACCCCTATTTTGTTAAACAAATTGACTGATATTTTTATTTTATCTAAAAAACACCAGGAGGAAACCACTAAGATATGGCCGATAGGAACAGGGGCATATAAGGTGGTTGAATTTATTGAAGAAAAACAATTAACGTTAGAAAGATTTGAAGATTATTGGAAAGGTAAACCTGATGTAAAAACTGCAAAAATTAAGTTTATTGAAGATAGCGAAGAAAGGAAAAATGCTCTTCTGAATGGAGAAATTGATATTGCTGAGCATATTTTGTCAATATATTATGATAATCTTTCAAAAGAACCTGGAATAAATCTACATTTGATAACTCATCCTACTGTGACTTATATTAGTTTCAATTTCAGTGAAAACTGCTCTATCGATGGAGCATCATCTGAAAAAAATCCATTATCAGACGTTAGAGTTAGAAAGGCGCTATATCATGCAATAAACATAAGTGAAATTATTGAAAAAGTATATAATAATACTCAATTTGCTGTTGGTGCTTCACAATTTGTAACACCCCTAATTTTCGGATACAATCCAAATATAACTAGACTTCCCTATAATCTTAGTAAATCAAGGGAATTATTAAATCAATCAGGTTATGGTAATGGATTTAATTTATCGATGGACTGCGCAGAAGAAGCAACAACGCAAATGAGGATTTGTGATGTTCTAGATGAACAGCTCTCAAAAATTATAAATTTTTCTTTAAATCCTCTTTCAATGATTGGTTATCACGAAAAGATATGTGGAAGAAATACTTCTTGTTATATACTTGGATGGATGGCAGCAACAGGTGATGGTAGCGAAATATATGATTATATAATTAGAACAGTTGATAAAAAAGCTGGAATCGGTTCATTTAATTTAGGATATTATTCAAATCCTGAAGTAGATAGAATTGGTGAAGAGATTAATTATATAATGGACTATGAGGAAAGGTTAAAGTTAATGCAGGATGGATTTGAAATTGCAATGGATGATGTTGCATGGATTCCATTGCTTTCATCAAAGCTTATTTATGGAGTTGTTGAAGAAGTTAACTGGGAACCTAGCAATACAATGTTGATAAGTATTGAAGAAATAAAGTTATAATTATTTGGAGAGTTTGTAAAAAGTGTATAATTTAAAAAGTTTAAAAATTAAACTTATTTTACCTATTCTTATAATTTTAATAATTGTATTTTTTACAAGTTCTCTAATAATTATTGATAGGGAATATAGTAATGCAAAAAATACATTAATTGATAACACTGAATCCTATGCTAGTTTATCAGTTGCTACTTTTGGAAAATATTACAAAGATTATGAGGCAGGAATCGGGTTTCTAAAATTTAGTGAATTTATTGATAGTTTAATGAAACTTAACATTGATCTTAACAGAATTCAAATAATTGATGTTAATGGAAAAATATTTTTTGATTCAAATGAAATAGAAGAAGGTAAATATGATGAAGATCAATTTGGAGAAAGATATCTACCTGATAATGAAACAATAAAAAGAGCTGGTGCTTTTAGTCATTCGACAATTATTAATGAAAAAGAAAAATATATAGATATTATTCAACCTTATTTTGATGAATGGGGGCGCCATGATTATTCAATTAGATACATTTTTTCCTTATCAAACCTTGATAATTTACAAGAAGAAATGTATAGTACTTTATTATTTTATGCAGGAGTTTTTATAATAATTTCATTTTTATTGATCTTTATCTTGTTTAATCAGTTTGTAACAATACCTATTGGTAAGTTTATAAAAAGTGTTAGATCGATGGGAAAAGGGGAATTGGGAAGTGAAGTAAAGGTTTATACAAACGATGAACTTGGCGAGCTTGCTGCTGCTTTTAACAAAATGAGTATAGATTTAAAAAAATCACAAGACGCATTAAAGGAGTATAGTGAAAATCTTGAATTGTTAGTTACAAAAAGAACTGAGGAACTTGAAGATAAGACCACCAATCTTGAAAATATAAATAAAGATTTAATTAAAGCAAGAAAAGAACTTGACGCATTAAATAAGAATTTGGAAATAAGAATTAAAGAAAGAACAAAAGAAGTAGAAGCTTTGCTTAAACAAAAAGATGAATTTATAAATCAACTTAGCCATGATTTAAAATCCCCCTTAATGCCTATGACAATGCTAATTCCAATTCTTGAAAAAAAAGAAGAAGATCCTGAAAAAAAAGAAATTTTTCAGGTATTAAATAGAAATGTTGAATATATGAGAAATATAGCAATTAAAACCCTTGAACTTGCAAAACTAAATTCCCCAAAGACAAAATTTACCATTGAAAAATTGGACCTTGGTAAAGAAATAGTAAGAGTCCTAAAAAATAAAAGTAGCATTTTCAAAGAAAAAAAGATAGATGTTAAAAACAACATTTCAAAAAATATATTTGTTAATGCTGACAAATTAAGACTTGAAGAACTTCTTATAAATATTTTAGAAAATTCCATTAAATATTCAAAAGAAGAAGGAAAAATCACACTTGATGCAGAAATCGATGAAGACTTTGTACAAGTATCTATAAAGGATAATGGTATTGGACTTACAAAAAATCAAATAAAGTATGTTTTTGAGGAGTTTTTCAAAGCAGATGAATCAAGACATGATTTTCAAAGTTCAGGCCTTGGAATGACTATTTCTAAAAAAATTGTTGAAAAACATAATGGTGAAATATGGATAGAAAGTCCTGGTATTAATAAGGGAGCTACAGTGTTTTTCACACTGCAATTATATAAAGAAGGTGAAAAAATTAGTTAAAATAAAATACAAGTAAACTATAGGAGTATTAAATATGAAAAAAATAATGATAGTTGATGATGAAAAAGACCAGATTTTTTCTGTAAAAACAGGTTTTGAAACTGCATATCCAAATAAATATGAAATAATTGGAGCTGAAAGTGGGAAAAAGTGTTTTGAACTACTAGAAAAAAAGGTAATACCTGATATTATTTTACTAGATATTATGATGCCAACGATGGATGGTTGGGAGGTATTTGATAAACTTCGCGCTAGTCAAAAATATAAAAATATACCTGTTATATTTCTAACCGCCCGCTCTGATGGTCTTGCAACAAAGGCTGGATCAATGATTGCAGATGATTATATAGAAAAACCCATTGAAATCGAAGAACTAAAAGACCGTATTGATAACGTTTTAAATAAGCAAAAAAAATAATTATAAATCTGGTAAAAAATTACTTTTGTAAATTTTTGTAACATAAAGATAGTCATAGTTGTTTATATCATCTGGAAATTTGTTTCTTATATCTTCCATTAACTTGTAAAAGTGCTCAAAATTTAATGTAAAAATAGATAGTTCTAAATCATACCCTCCAACTGTTTTATGTATTTCAGAAATAAATGGAATTTCACTTAGATATTTTATTATATAATTTTTTTTATCGTAATTTCTCAGTGATAGATTTACATTAAAAGGTTTATATCCCAATTTATTTGGGTCAATTAATATCGAATATCTTAGTATTATTCCATCATTTATAAGCCTGGAAACACGGTTAATAATTGTAGTTGAAGTCATTTTTGTTTTTTTTGCCATTTCAATACTTGGTATTCTCGAATTTTTTGAAAGCATACATAATATTTGATAATCAATGTCATCAATATCTAAAGTATTTCCAGTGAATCTATATTCAAATGCTTTTTCTGGATGGGATGTTTCTTCTATAAAAAGTGATGCATGTTTATATCCAAACTTTTCGTAAAGCTGTGAAAAATCAATTTCTTTTAAATAGTACCTAAATCTTTTTAATGTTTCTTCATAAAATAAGTAGAAATCAGCTGGATTTTTTACAAGTATTGTAGTTGTAAAATCAAATCTTCCTTTTGCAGATGCTGCACTCCATATGTGTTTATAATTTTCAAAGTAATTAATCATTTCTTTTTCTTTTTCTGGTGATGCATATTGAAACACAAAGTTCAATCTATAAACTGTATATCCTAATTTGAATACATCAATCATTGTTGTGAAATTTTTTATAATATTTTCATTAACAAGACGATCAATTCTGTATTTTACTACTGTTTTTGGTAGTCCTACCTTTTTACCAATTGAAGATAGCGATTCTCTGGAATTTAGGAATAAATGATATAGAATTTTATGATCTTTTGAGTCTAAATTTTGCATTTGTCATAACCTTGTTTCTTGTAATTATTCAAATTCAGAATATAAATATTTTGATTTTGTTCAAAAAATTAAATGATTGGAAATAATTCATTTTATAAATATAAATATCTGAATGAATTTCTAATTTAATATATACAAAAACATGTAAAAATGAATCAAATTAATAGGTTTTCAGTTTTTGAATAGTAAAATTTTAATAATAAAATAAGATTGGTTAAAATCCAATTATAATTTAAGGGAGACTTAATTTTGTCAAAAGCAAAAAAACATGAGCATATAGTCCATCGAAAAGAAGGATGGGCAGTTAGAGCTGCTGGTTCAGAAAAACCATCATCTTTATTTAAAACTCGTGCTGAAGCAATTGATTATGCACGAGAACTTGCAAAAAAACATAATGTATGTATGGTAGTACATGATGAAGACGGAAAATTTGATGAATTTGACTGTAAACCAGAATTTAAAAACCGACATGTAGTAAAGAAAGGTCCGGGATGGGGAGTAATTGCTGAAGGTGGAAATGAAGTTGAACAAATTTTTGAAACAAAAGGTGCAGCAATGGCATATGCTTATGAACTTGCTGAAAAACATAATGTATGTGCACTTGTTCATTCTGAAGACGGAAAAATTGAAAGCAAAGAATGCTCTCCAGAAGATCATCCTGGTATCTTAGAAGTATTTTTCATGAATCTGAAGATGTACTTTAACAGATTGTAAATACTATTTTGAGAAATAATGTCACCTAAATTTAAAAATTATTATATTTATATAAAAAATAATTTATTTACAATGAAAAAACTTATATTGAAATATTTAATCTGCTTGCTAATACTATGTGAAGGGGAGGAAGTAACATGCAAATAAAAAAAGATAAAAATAGAATTTTTTATGGACATAGTAGATTAATAATAACGTCCATTTTAGTAATATTTTTTTTATTTGCCTTTTTAACAAATTTATCTATACAAACAGATTCAGAATTTATTAATGTTCAAGGTGATTATATGCCAGGTCAAATAGGATTAGATGATAATAAACCACAAACTGCAGATACAAATGGCCCACACATAGAAGATGTAGGTGTGTCGGTTCACTTTTATGGCTCAGGAAGCTCGTATTATGGTACAATAGAATCATATAATGAAACTGTTGATGATGAGGAGGAAAATATAATATTGTTTGTTGGCTTATTTATATTTGTTATAGTTTTATTATTCATTATCCTCCTATTAACGAAAGGAAAATTAACAGGTATTATTAAGGTAAAAAAGAAAAAATAAAATATTAGTTAAATTCAAAAAAGAGTTCAGAATTAATTTCTGATATTTCTTCAATTTTTCTTTACAGTTTCTTTTATATAATATAAGATTAACATTGATAATCCCACAGTAAGAGCTGTATATAAAAAGAATCTGTTATACCCAAGTAATAATACCAAAGTTCCAGAGATTATTCCTGTACTAATTCCTCCAAAGTTTGCTATACTTGCAATAAATGAATATTGTACTCCTCCAATTTTTGGATTAGTAACATCCATAGCAAATGCTGACATTGCAGAATAACCTGAGGCTCCTAAAAATATGCCTAAAAATGCATAAATAAATGCAAGTTTTTCCCAAGTATCAACGGTTATCAATGATGCAGAAGAAATTAAAAGTCCTATTAATGCAATAAATATTATTTTTTTTCTTCCCCATTTATCTGCACAAATTCCACCTGCAATAACTCCTATTACTATAGAAATTGGATAGACAGCTGTAAGAAGCCCTATCTGCATTTTATCAAGATGAAGAACATTTGTCATAAATTCAGGTATTACAAATCTAAGCATTCCAAAATTCATTCCAGATACAAAACCTAATAGTGAAATAAGTTGTGTGTTTCTTTTCTTAAACTCTTTAATTAAAAGTGATCCTATTAATTCTCTTTTGATATCTATTTTTTCTTCTTTTACAAAAATTACTACTACAAATGATAAAAATATGAGAAAACTTGTTGTTAAAAAAACCATTTCAAATCCAAAACTTGATGCAATAAAAGCAAGTAAAATTCCACCAAAACCAGTTCCTGCAAAAAGCCCGGTAAACATTGCAGCATTTGCTTTACCTCTTTCCTTTATTTTTGTAATTTGTATTGCCCATGCATCAACTGTAACATCTAGTAAAACAACACCTGAATGACCTAGAAAGAGAAATAAAGTAAAAGGTAATATTGAAGTTTTTGGGTCAATAAAAACGAGGATAAGAGTTGATATAGCACCTATTAATCCACCGAGAATAATAAAAATTTTTCGTCCATATCTTCCCAAAATGTCAATTGTTGGTCCAAAAACAAACTTTATTGCCCAAGGAATTGATGCAATTCCACCAACAAGGGTGATTGTGGAAATTGGAATATCTAATTCTGTGAAAAATAAGACAATTATTACACTAGTTAAAGCAACCATTAATCCTTCAGAGATATAAAGACTGCAAAACAAGATGTATTTCAAAGAAGGATGTCTATCAAGATCAATCATTGATTAATTTAATATTTATAAAAGATATAAAGTTTTTTATAAAAATATTATATTTGTATAAGATAAAGAAAATCCAGTTCTTGGGCTCAAAGGCGGTGCAGGTTTAGCTTATCTACCTATTTGTACTGACCTATATGACATACGACGGAGATGACAACAAACTCGAGAGAATTACTGTACAACCTGGAAATGGAAACGTCTATATTCCCGAAGAAGTTTTAGACATTCTAGATTAAAAAATATTGGGATTAAAAATCCCATTTTTTCCTTTTTTTTTTTAAATTGTTTAGAGATTATCTTAGGATTCTCTGCAGGATTCTAAATAAATATTGGAATAGATAAAATCCATTATATCCAGTTCGAGCTTTATTATAACAGGTTGGGAAACTTCCGTCTGAATCTGCTTTTATAATCCATAGATCAGGCTTCAATCCTGAATGTTTATACCCGGTAAAGATAAAACCTTTGTCATTTGTTTGCTCAACAGAAAATAAGCAATCATTTCCAAAATCAATTATAATATGGGCCCATTCTCGATTGCCTTCATTATCTGTTTTAATAATTAAAGGATTAAAGCCAAATATGTTGTCAAATAAAGTTTCACATAAAACTATGTATCCTCCGTCTACTGTTTGTCTTACATCCACACCCCTCTGATCGTCTGCAAATCCCTTTATTACTCTATCCCAGGTAATTTCTCCATTACTATCAGTTTTAATAAGCCAAACATTTGAATATGGATGAGAATAACCAGTGGTTCCAACAATGATAAATCCACCATCTGTTGTTTCTTGAACATCACATCCGTGATCAGAATTGTCACCTTCGAACTTTTTATCCCAGAGCATTTCTCCATTTTCATCTGTTTTTATTAGCCATACATCGTAACTATTTGTTTCTCCTGGTACATAGCTTGATCCAACGATTATATAACCCCCATCTGAGGTAAAATCAATTGAAGCACCTCCATTATGACCTTTTCCTCCAAATATCTTGTCCCATAATTTGTTTCCATTACTATCTGTTTTTATTAACCATATATCTCCACGGGGGCCTCCAGTATGACCATAATCTCCAATAATTATATATCCTCCATCACTTGTTTCTTCCACTTCATATCCATGATCCCATTCAACGCCACCAAAGGTTTTATCCCAAAGCATTTCTCCGTTTTCATCTGTTTTTATTAACCACACATCTTGTTTACCGACTGCATCTGAGCCAGTTGAACCTGTAATGATATATCCTCCATCTGATGTTTGTTTTACATCTGCTCCTTGATCACTACCCTTTCCACCATAGAATTTTTCCCATTCCATTTCACCTTGATAATCAATTTTTATAAGCCAAATATCATCTGATCCTTCTCCAAAAGAGGCCGTAAATCCAACTACTATGTATCCACCATCTGATGTTTCAGTGGCATATGTTCCAAGATCAAAATTTCTTCCTCCAAATGTTTTCATCCATACATCATCATCACCTGGACATGCAATTGAGTCATTTTTTTTACTAATTGTAGGATTAATTGGTCTTGCAGAAATAGAAATTGTTGTTAAAATCAACAGCGTACAAATAAAAATTCCAACTAATTTCTTTTTCATTTATCTTTCCTCCCTTTTAAATATTTAAATGAATTATTTGTATATAAGTTTTGTTTTTAATAATTAGAAGGGACTTTTTTAAAAAATTTCCAACAATTTATTAAATAATAAAACATTTCCAACATTTGAGAGATAGGGGAAAAAAATGGTATATTGTCAAAAATGTGGAACAAAAAATGATGAAGATGCTGAGTTTTGTAAAAAATGTTCTACTGCTTTAAAAACTACAGGAAGAGTTAGTAAAAAAGAACATGACGATAAATGTGAGGAAGAGTGTGCAGTAGGAAAACAAAGCCCTTTTTCAAAAATATTCTGGGGAGTAATAATTATACTAATTGGTCTTTGGATAATATTTAGTCTAATTATCCCACAAACAGAACTTGCAAGCGAGCTCCCGAGTTGGCTTGTAAATTTTGAATTCTGGTGGCTGATTGGTTTAATTATTGCAGTAGCAATTATTGTTACGGGTCTTAGAATAATATTTAGTAAGGATTAATACATCTTACAATCATATTTACATTTTTTACATACTAAATTATGGTTATATAGAGATAGCTGGACTCTTGTATTAAAAAATAGAAATGAAAAAAGTATTGCAATTATAGTGTATGGGACACTGTTAGTTATCTCTAAAATACTAATTGCTATTATAAGAAAACCTGTTACATGTAAAACATTTGAAAACATATGAACAATTGAGTTTCTCTTTGAAATTATAATTTCTAAATATATTTGAAAAACAAAGATAAAACCAATAATTAAAACCAATGGGTAAAAAGCAGTAAAATTTACTGAAGTTAACAAATAGATAAGAATTAGTGAAATTGAAACAATTGATCCAATTGCCAAACCAAAACAACCTGCACAAAATGTTTTATTTTTAAATTTTAATATGTGGTTTTTAAATTGTTCACAATCTGGATGATGACCCTTTCTATTTCTAATTATTTTTTCTACCTGTTTTTTCTTGTTTATTACTCTTTTACTTTTCT
>Ga0209427_10006057_pt1 | contig 13824 bp, 9 predicted proteins | sample DeeMarSWOR136_30_FD_187465 | JGI IMG/M metagenome (GOLD analysis project Ga0209427, IMG submission 187465) | Marine sediment microbial communities from White Oak River estuary, North Carolina - WOR-1-36_30 (SPAdes) (version 2) | ecosystem: Environmental > Aquatic > Marine > Intertidal zone >... | reverse complement strand
CTCGAAGGTGCCGCCGTTGATATTTCGGGAATGAATGCAGCGGAGAGGGTGTCAGGATTCCTGACACAGGGACTGGTCAGCAGCCTGCTTCTCACCATTGCCATCCTCGGGATCTTCTTCGAGATACGGACACCGGGATTCGGGGTACCCGGAATCGTCGCCCTCATCGCCTTTGCCCTCTTCTTCGGCAGCCACTACCTCGTTAACCTCGCAGGCTGGGGGGAGATCATCCTCTTCATATTCGGCATCATAATGCTCCTCATAGAGATCTTCCTCATACCAGGCTTCGGCATCGTCGGCACCCTGGGAATACTCGCCATCGTTGCGAGCCTCTACCTCAGCCTGGTGGGGGAATTCGTGGAGGCTTCGGATTTCGTCTCGGGAGCGAAAACACTCGCCATCGCCTTTGTCCTCTCCTTTGTCGTGGTTCTCATCGCCCTCCGCTATCTCCCGAAATTCACTCCCTTCCAGCGCCTCGTTCTCAAGACAACCGAGGCGGAAGCGGAAGGGTACCGCTCATCCCCCGAGACCTACACCTCACTCGTAGGTAAGGAAGGTATTTCATTGACCATGCTGCGGCCGGCCGGTACTGCTATCATCGATGGTGAGAAGGTATCGGTTGTCACAGAAGGTGATTTCATCGAGAAAAATACTCGTGTCCGCGTCACGGAGGTTGAAGGGTACAGGGTAGTTGTCGAAAAAATCTGATGTGAAGTTTCCAGATACATACTGAAAGGTAGGTAACAGATATGCCCGTTTCAGGAGTTGCTCTCTTTTTTCTCGTTGTCGCGATCATCGTCCTCATCCTCCTCTTCTTCTACTTCGTGCCGATCGGATTGTGGGTAACGGCGTACTTCTCGGGCGTGAAGGTGAGGATATTCAGGGATCTCATCGGCATGCGCCTCCGGAAGGTCCCTCCCCACCAGATCATCCGCCCACTGATCGCAGCCACGAAAGCAGGCATCACAGCCAATATTGACCGGATGGAAGCTCACTACCTTGCCGGGGGTAATGTTGCGAAAGTCATCAACGCTCTCATTTCGGCCGATAAGGCGAACATCAATCTCTCCTTCGAGAGAGCGACGGCGATCGACCTCGCGGGCAGAGAGGTACTGGAAGCCGTGAAGGTGAGCGTAAACCCTAAGGTTATCGTTACACCCATGATCGCGGCAGTGGCGATGGACGGTATCCAGGTCAAGGCAACCAGCAGGGTGACCGTCCGCGCGAACATCGACCGTCTAGTCGGTGGTGCCGGCGAGGAGACGATCATCGCCCGCGTCGGTGAGGGGATCGTGACCACCATAGGTTCCGCCATCTCCCACAAAAATGTTCTGGAGAATCCGGACCGAATATCGAAGACGGTTCTCGATAAGGGTCTCGATTCCGGCACCGCCTTCGAGATCCTCTCGATCGATATCGCAGATGTCGACGTCGGAGCGAACATCGGCGCCAAGCTCCAGACAGACCAGGCCGAGGCGGACAAGCGGATAGCCCAGGCCAAGGCGGAAGAGCGCCGGGCCCTCGCGGTGGCGCGGGAGCAGGAGATGAAGGCGCTCACCCAGGAGATGCGTGCGAAGGTGGTCGAGGCCGAGGCGGAGATTCCGAGGGCCATCTCCGAGGCTTTTCGCCAGGGCAATCTCGGCATCATGGATTACTACAGTCTTCGCAACATCCAGGCCGATACCAGCATGAGAAGATCCATCGCGGAATCAGGCGAAAAGAAGGAAGGCAAAAAAGAGGAATAATCCAGTGAATGGTATACCTTTGCTCCTCATTGCAATCGTCATCATCAATGTGGTCTTGAGCCTTCTGCGCTCGATACAGAAGAGCAAGGCCAAAAAGGGAGTTCCACCAAAAAAGAAAGTCAAGATGGATCTCGTGAGGGAGTTTCTCGAAGAGGAAGACCTGTTGAAGAAGATCTCAACCGGAATCGAAGGGCTCGCGGAGAGTAAAGCTGAGCGCCCGCCGCCGGAGGTCGCACGGAAGGAAACAGAATTCATTGTCCCCGAAGCGGGTGAAATCAGCGGGATCGAGGAGAGACGCGAGGAGTGGCGAGAGGATATATTCGAAACAAAAGAGCAGGAAGCCCCTCCCGAAGAACCCACCACCTGGGACACACTCCCCTCCTATGACGAGCTATATCGGGAAGGTGAGATACCGGTACCGCCAACCGAGGCTCCGAAACCGTTAAAAAAGCCGGGAGTAGCTGCGGACCGCAAGGCGAGGGAAGCCGAAGCACGTAAGATGAAGGAGCGTGTTGCGAGGCTCATGGAAGAGGAACGCGCGAAGAAACGCGAGGAGACGATATTCGATTCCCTGAAAGAGAAATCGAGCCTACAGAAGGCGATCGTTCTCTCTGAAATACTCGGTCCTTGCAGGGCGAAGAGACGCCGGTATCGAAGATTCTAGAGAGAAAATTAACTGGACAAGTCAATATATATCTATATCTATTACCTCGTGCCGGAGTGGTGAAACTGGTAGACGCAGGGGACTCAAAATCCCCCGGAGCTTGCTCCATGCGGGTTCGACTCCCGCCTCCGGCACCATTGCAAAAATGATCAAGTCCCGTGATCCCGCCTCCGGCACTTTTGATTTTCAGAGGATAGCTGTGGAACCGATCCCCTATTGGATCAAAGCGATGCAATTCGAATTATTTTTTTATACCGAGGAGTTGTTGGAACAGAGGATTGGATTGGAGGCCCTCGAGACAGGGATCGGCCCAGATGTAATCCGTCGAGTAGTAATTATCCCTAACGGCATCTGCGACATAATCGAGCGCCCTGCTCGTATCGCCGAGGGCAAGGTATGCATGGGCGAATTTCAACCTGTTACGGGGCAACTTCTCGTGCGATACATTCGCCGCAATTGTTTCCGCATTTACAAGAAGCCTTCTTCCATCCTCAATTCTGTCGAGTTTAAGAAGTATATTCGCAAAATCTATATGGAAGTCCAGGTAGTTCGGGTGCGATTCGACTTCCCTCTGTAGTTCCGGAACGGACTGCTCGAATACCTCGCGTGCCCGTTGTATTTCACCTGACTCTTCATAGGCGCATCCCAACAAGTAATAAATAGTGCGTTGAGTCGTATGTTCTCTTACATACTCGAAATTTTCGACCGCAGCTTCGGCATTGCCTTCCAGCAATTCCACCATGCCGAGTCGGGACTTGTTATAATGGCTGTCTGGATTAAGTCGAATGGCGATATCGAGCTCGTCCCTCGCTTCTTTTAACCTCCCGCGCACGAGGAGGAAATGACCCAGATAGTAGTGTACATGAGACAGGTCGGGACCGATCTCCACCGCCTTTCGGAGGCTCCTCTCCGCCTCATCAGGCCTTCCCATGACCATGTACAGCCGTCCCAGCTGCCGGTACGGTTCGGGATTCGTCGGATTGAGCGATATTGCACACTCAATATACTCCCGTGCCATTTCGTATTGCGCATCAAAGTAGTATATCAGGGCAGCATCGCGGAGGATTTCAAAATTATTCGGACTCAATGCCAATGCCTTTTCAATCCATTTCGCTGCTTCCTTGTATTCTCCCTTGAGACGGTATAGGGTGCCGTATCCGTCGTATCCGAGCGGATTATCCAGATCGATTTCGAGCGCCCGTACGATCATACGCTCGGCCTCGTTCCACCATTTCACATCTCGGTCGAATCCCCAGTCGATCCGTTGCCAGTATGACTTTCCGAGCTGGATATAGGCATCGGCGAAGAGTGAATCGATGGCGATCGCGCGCTGGAACATCTCTGTCGCGAGGAGATTCTCAGCCTTTGCTCTCTTGTCCAGGTACTGCATCCCCCGGAGGTAGAAATCGTACGCCTGGATGTTTTCGGTCGGCTTCTTACGTAACCTCTCCTCCTCCTCCGGTTTCAAGGCCACACGAAGGGCCCTCACGATCGCACGCGCCACCTCGGCCTGGACCTCGAAGACATCTTCGAGCGTCCTGTCATACGTGTCCCCCCATACGAGAAATCCGTCCTTTACCGCGATCAATCGTCCGGCGACACGAAGCTTCTCACCGGTAAGGCGGACCGAACCGGTGAGAACATACGCAACGTTCAATTCATTCCCCACCTCTTTGGCATCGACCATCCGTCCCCGGTAACGCTCGACCGCACTCCGGTCCATCACGCGCAATCCCGCAATGCGTGTGAGCTCGGTGATGATGTCATCGGTCATCCCGGCGACAAAGTAGTCGTTTTCTTTCTCGGGATTCAGGTTCTCCATGTAGAGGACGGCAACCGATGGGGTCTCTTGGATTGTTGGCTCACGTGTTTTCCGTTTTAATATGAAATAAGCCAGCGTAATGAATATTACGAGAACGGCGATTATGACAACCGGAACGTATATCTTCCCCACGCGCTTTCGACTTTTTCTGAATACGAATCGAGGAAATTTCTTTCTATGTACCACACTTCCGGTGACCTTGAGATCGGCTAGAATCTCTTCTGCACTTTGGTATCTGTCTTTCGGATCTTTCTCGAGGGATTGCTCCACAATGTTGAATAGTTCAGGCGATAGCTCCACCTTCAGCCGTGCAAGTTCTACCGGCTCCTCATGGACAATCTCATAGAGGATCGCCGCTTCATGCTCCCCTCTAAACGGCGGTTCACCGGTGAGCATTTCGTATAATACTGCACCGAGCGAGAAGATGTCGCTGCGATGATCCACCTCCTCCCCCTTTGCCTGCTCGGGGCTCATGTAGGCCACCGTGCCCAACGTGCTCCCGGTCTTTGTTAATTTCGTCCTTCCCGCAAGCTTCGCCAGTCCGAAATCGATGATCTTTGCCTCGCCATCACTCGTGACGATAATATTCAACGGCTTTATATCACGGTGGACGATATCCTTGTCATGCGCCTTGGCCAACCCAGCGGCTATTTGGGAGGTGATAGTAATTGCCTCCTCAACGGTCACCTTTCCCATGTCGATCTTCTGTCTGAGTGTTTCCCCCTCGTAGTGGGCCATGACGATGAATGTCCGGCCGTCAGATGTCTTGTCAACCTCGTGGATCGTACCGATATTGGCATGATCGAGAGCCGAGGCTGCCTTTGCCTCATGGATAAAGCGTTTGGTGGCCTCCTCGTCCTTGCTGAGATGTGGTGGCAGGAACTTGATGGCGACGAAGCGGTCGAGCGTGGTGTCCTGTGCTTTATAGACCACCCCCATCCCGCCCTCACCGAGCTTCTCGATTATTTTATAATGGGATATCGTTTTCCCTATCATGATGGGAATATTCTAGTATTTCGCTTATGGAGTGTCAAAATAATACTCGACTATGTCTTGCCGCGAGCCTCGTGTCCATACTGGTTCGACTCCCGTCTCCGGCACCACTTTCTACTCATGCGGTCATTTCATCTATAAAAAGATTTTTTTCGCTGCTTTCAAAACATAGATAACCCAAGGTGCAATCTTTGTTTCATTGACCCATTCATAAGGCTCATCATCTGTAGCCAATGGTTTGTAAGTTTTGATCAACTTCAATTCTGCCCGCTTGTACGTTTCTCGATAATCCTTATCAGGCCAGATAACATCCTCCACCGGCCTCTTATCATCTATGGCAGTAACAATTATCCTTACTATGTCTCCACATTTAGCTTTTTTATTTTCTGGAAAGTCTTTTGTCGAAAAGGATGCCCATTCATGTTTATAAATCTCAGGTGATGACACGAGGTTGATTATCTTCCCATCTTTTCTCAGCAAACGCTTAAGCTCTCTGAATATCTCAACTTTCTTTTTCATGGTTGGAATATTATCAAACGTAAATGCAGATAATACGAGATTGTAAGAATCGTTCTTTAGCTGGCTGAGGTCGTCATCTCCGAAGAGACGATAATCCCCGTGAGGATCCATTTCTCTTGCCTTCGTTATCATATCTTCTGATATATCAACTCCGATAGTCTCGAATCCAAGTTCCTGCAGGAATCTTGTCGAACGTCCTGTACCACACCCAAAATCTATCGCCCGACTCCCTTTGACATGTTGCAAAATGATTTTCGGTAAATCCCTGTACGCTAAATAGTACGTACCGGAAAACTCTAGCTTAGCATAGGCTTCTGCACGTTGAGCATCTTCATATACGTTTTTAAATTCCATATACATATCCTTTCAATTCATTTTCTGAATGTGCGGGAGAAGGATTGTACCTGGATGTGTGCTTGTCGACAGTCTGTTAGTTGCTCTCTATACCACTCACCGGCAGACCGATACGGTCGATCAATGCCTCGAATCTCGGGTCCGACCGGTACGGATCGTAGGAGCAATCAACACCAATGAACAAGCTGTATATCGACCGGTTCTCCAACATCTTCTCCAGGTAAACAACCATACTATCCACTTCACCGAGATTCGCATACGATTCGGCTTTGAGAAAAGACTCACTGTGTGGCAGCATCAACATTCTATCGGCATGCTTGATATTCCATCGAGCGATACCTTCTGCTCCGCCCACACTGTACGCTTCCATAAACGAATCCACGACTTCCCCACTGCTACCCAATTCAGACATTGACCTGGCTTGGTTGCTCACAGCGAGATCGTACAATCCCATATCGTAGTAGGTACTGGCGAGCATCTGGAAAGCTACTGGGAAATGCTCGTCTAGCTCGAGTGTCTCCTTCGCCGCGAGAATCGCTTCGTCATAACGTCTGGCGTACTTATACACCGTGATCCTAATGGCGCTTATGATGATGGAAAACGGATCCAGCTCCTGTGCCTTCGTGATTTCTAACAGAGCTTCGTCGAGCCTTCCCATGTGAGTAAGAAACTCGGCGTATAATTGATGAGCCGTGGCATAGTTGGGATTCAGCGTGAGCGCTCGTTTGAATCCCTCTTCCGCTTCTTTGAAATTCCAATCCAAGTTGGCTGCAACTTGAGCGAGAGCGGTATGAGCCTCGGCGAGATCCTCATCTAATTCGAGCGCCCTTTTGGCATTTATCCGTGATTTCCGGTACGCTTCTCTCGGCGGTACGATACCCAAGTCGCCATGAACCCACCAGACATCCGCCAATCCGGCATATGCAAGCGCATAATCCGGATCGATCTCGATCGCCTGCTCAAAGTACTCTATGCTCTTGGCCAATGCTTCACTCGTTCTCTTGTTCCACTGATATCGCCCCTTCAGGTATGCCTCGTGTGCTTCGGGTTCGACCTGGCCGGCAGATTCAAACTGTTCCCGCTCCCGCGGTGTCAGTGTGACCTCGATCTCGCTTGCGATTGCCCTGGCAACCTCACTTTGAAGCGTCAGCACATCGCGTACATCGTGCTCGTAGCTTTCCACCCATAGGTGGCGGTCTGTCGCGGCCTCGATAAGCTGTGCAGTGATCCTGATGCGGTCTCCCGCTCGGAGAACCGATCCCTCCACGATTGCGTCCACGCCGAGCTCATCGGCGATTTCGGGGAGCGGTTTTCTCTTTTCCTTATACTGCATGATCGACGTCCGCGAGATGACTTTGAGAGCACTGATCTTCGCGAGGTCCGCGATCAGTGCCTCGGTCATGCCGTCTGCGAAGTAATCCTGTGATGAATCGCCGGAAAGGTTTTCGAGTGGCAGAACGGCGATGGCGTCAATCGGTCCCTCCCCTTTGGGTAGGAAATGCAACAGTGCAAAAAAGATGATGGCAACAATAACAACAATGACTGCATAGAGCAGCAATCGAAATCTCCTGCCAGCCGCTCGCTGCTCCAACGGGGATTTCTCAACGTTGGATTCAATCCACTCCCGCAGTGATTTCAAATCAACGAGAAGATCCTGGGCGTGTTGATAGCGCTCATTCGGTTTCTTTGCCATCGTTTTTTCGATGACTCGATCGATCTCTGTGGGAAGATCAGTACGCTGCGAGCTGACAGTTTCCGGTTCTTGATGGACAATCTCATAAAGCAGCGCTGCCTCGTGCTCTCCCCTGAAGGGCGTTGTACTGGTGAGAAGCTCGTAGAATATGCATCCAAGAGAAAAGATGTCTGATCTGTGATCTACTTCTTCACCCCTCGCCTGCTCGGGGCTCATGTAAGCTGCCGTCCCGAGCGTGCTCCCCTCCTTGGTGAGCCTCGTTTTTCCCGCAAGCTTCGCCAGCCCGAAATCGATGATCTTCGCCTCACCACGCTTCGTGATGATGATGTTCGACGGCTTGATATCCCGGTGAACGATCTCGGTCTCATGCGCCCGTGCAAGTCCCGAGGCAATCTGTTCGATGATGTCGATCGCCTCTCCTACACCGACACCTCTCTGGTCGATCCTCTGTCTGAGTGTCTCCCCCTCGTAGTAGGCCATGACGATAAAGGTCTGGCCGTCGGTTGTTTTGTCTACTTCATATATCGTCCCGATATTTACGTGATCGAGAGCGGAAGCCGCCTTGGCTTCGTGTATAAAGCGTGTGATGGCCTCCTCATCCTTGCTGAGATGTGGGGGCAGGAACTTGATCGCGACGAAGCGGTCGAGGGTGGTATCCTGTGCCTTATAGACCACACCCATACCGCCCTCACCGAGCTTCTCGAGAATCCTGTAGTGAGATATCGTATTGCCAATCATTCCCATAATCCGACTTTCTGTATCAATGCCTGGAGCCGTGAGTCTGCACGGAGGTTATCCAATTCCGGATCCACGACAAGCCATCGCATGTAGGAGGAACGCACTTCATAGGCTTTTTCGAGCCATTCGAATGCAGCATCTTTTTCCCCCAGAGCTGCATAACATCGTGCTAAAAAGTATGGCTTGTTATAGGGTTCATCCGAGAGATCTAATCCTTCACCAATCAACCAATTGTAAAAACCTTCAATACCTGATTCCTCATAGATCTGTCCCACTACTTCGACATATTCTCTCGCTCTCGGATCCTTTGCGATCGCTTCCTGATACTCCCTTATCGCTTCCGAATACATTCCCTGCACAAGATAACATTTAGAGATATAATGGTTCGCCGCTACAAAGTTGTCATTCAACTCAAGTGTTTTCCTGAATTGCTCAATCGCCTTGTTGTATTGGTGAGCATGGTAGTAACACCAGCCACTCGAAAAGTTTGTTATCAAAGACAATGGATCGAGCTCAAGTGCTTGATCGCCATACTTTCTTGCTTCGCGGTGCCGACCCATTATCGAAAGACATTCGGCATACCATTGGTGAGCCGTCGCATAATTGGGATTCAATTCGATAGAGTGCTTGAAATACCTTTCTGCACCCTTCCAGTCCTCCCAATCATAATCAATTTTAATAGCCGCCATTGTGGCATATGGTCCAGCAAGTGTTTCGTCGAGTTGCAGTGCTTTTAGAGCTGCCTCCTTCGCCTTTGGCACCATGTCTTCCGGCGGATAGAAGCCCCACGTCGAAATCACTGCATATACGTCAGCCAATCCTGCATAAGCCAATGCATAATCAGGATCCATCTCTATGGCCAACGTATAGTATTCGAGACTCTTGTCTAAATCTTCCTTCGTTCTCTTATTCCAATGGTACCGGCCCCTGAGATAATACTCGTAGGTCTTGCGATCAATCGGCATCGCATTTGTGAGGTTCGTCTCCTCTTGCGGGGTCAATTTGACCTTGACTTCATTTGCAATAGCACGTGCCACATCTTTCTGCAGGACCAAGATATCACGAAGCTCCCGCTCATAATCATCCGCCCACAGGTGCCGCTCGGGAACGGCCTTTACCAGCTGCGCTGTTATGCGCACTTCATCTTCTACACGCAGCACCGAACCCTCCACCACGGCATCTACATCGAGCTCTCGCGCTATTTCCGACAGAGACTTATGCACACCCTTGTACTGCATTGCCGACGTTCGCGAAATCACCCGAAGTGCACTGATTCTGGACAGCTCGGTGATAAGCGCTTCGGTCATTCCATCAGAGAAGTAATCCTCGTTTGGATCTCCAGAGAGGTTCTCGAGCGGCAGAACAGCTATCGAGTCTATTGATTCACCATCTGCGGTGAAAATGTATAAACTGCTCATGACAACCGCCACTGCTATGACTATCACGATGCAGCAAGCTATGAGAACATGATTTCTTCTTCTAATAACGGCTTTCCTCGGTCGACGTACTGTATCAATGGATTCAATACACTGTTTTGTTGATTCAAGATCCGCGATAAAATCGTTCATTTTCTGATATCGTTTGTCCGAATTCTTTGCAAAGGTTTTATAAACGATATATTCCAGCTCTTTGGGGAGCTGTGATCTTAACGCTGTCAGCGGTTCCGGCTCCTCGTGGACGATCTCATAGAGCAGCGCCGCCTCGTGCTCTCCTTTAAATGGCTGTTCGCCCGTAAGTAGTTCGTAAAACACTGCACCAAGAGAGAAAATATCACTGCGATGATCGACCTCCAACCCCTTCGCCTGCTCAGGGCTCATGTAAGCTGCCGTCCCGAGCGTGCTCCCCTCTTTGGTGAGCCTCGTCTTCCCGGCCAGTTTCGCCAATCCGAAATCGATAATCTTCGCCTCGCCATGTTTCGTAATTATGATATTCGACGGCTTGATATCGCGGTGCACGATCTCTGTCTCATGAGCACGCGCGAGCCCTGAAGCTACCTGTTTGGTGATATCCAGCGCCTCGTCGATAGTGATGCTCCCCCGGTCGATCCGCTCACGGAGCGTTTCACCCTCGTAATGAGCCATGACGATGAATGTCCGGCCGTCGGAAGTCTTGTCTACATCGTAAATGGTGCCGATATGGGCATGGTCGAGGGCGCTTGCCGCTTTCGCCTCGTGGATGAAGCGCTTTGTGGCTTCTTCGTCCTTGCTTAGATGCGGCGGGAGTACCTTGATGGCGACAAAGCGGTCGAGTGTTGTATCCTGCGCCTTATAGACCACACCCATCCCGCCCTCACCGAGCTTTTCGAGTATTTTATAATGAGATATGGTTTCTCCTATCATGGTATTGTCATTCTAGCATCGGTTGGTGAGAGTGTCAAAATATGTATATGGATTTTGATTTCTGTAATCCCTGCAGTAATCTTTAATTATAGAAATCATCCGCATGTTCTGGTATAATAAAATATTGAATCTCATAGATATTATGTAAATCGATAAGCTCTTTGATGACGCGATTCCTCGTCAGCCGTTCATACCTTTTCAAGAAGGAGTATGAGATGAAAAGATCGACAATAGCGATCACGATCCTGATACTCGTCATGCTGATCGTTTACGCTACACACCTGATATCCGATTCGCCTCCTACGGTCAGAATAATAGGGATCCCGAGAAACGGGAATGCGACGAAATCAATGGTGTGTCCTCCAGGTACTTTACCGTGTGACAATGATTGTGTATGGAATCTGAGCTTCAGTGCCGAAATAAAATCAGATAAAGGAATCTCCAGTACAGAAGGAAGAGTCGAGTCCGAAAACCAGGTCGTCACCAATGATCCTCCCCTCAATCCGTGTGACAGTGGTCCGGTGAAGAGAACCATAACCACTTTTACCCGTGACTTTACAGTCGCATGCCCGGGTGAACATAACGGCTGTAACACTGATATTTTCCCCATAGATTTCGGTGGCTATGATTGCGAAGGTTACGGAGGCTTCGCATATATGAGGCTGAAGTTGAAATGTTACTACTGCTCGAACGATGATTTCGTGGCTGTAGATGGAAACGGTCTGACCGAGATAGGCTACGCGGATTACGACAGGAACGTCGCAATCCAGTTCGTCGTCCTGAACCTCGATGAGAACACGAATACGGTGAACCTGACTCCTATGGGAACTCACCCGTGGCCCTACGATCCGCCGTTCCCTCCATCTATCGAGCTCGGCCCCGGCGAATCGAGGGAGTTTCTCGTCAACATCAACGTACCGGCTGCGACCTTGCCGATGACAGAATATATATTCACTCTCAATGCCGATGCCGTGAACGGATTATGGGTCTTCGACTCGGACACGATCCTGGTCACAGAGTACACCTCCGTCGACGAGGATATCACGGTGCCCACGGCATTTTATCTTTCCCAGAACTTTCCGAATCCCTTCAATCCTGTGACAGAGATCGAATACGACCTGCTCACAGACTGCCATGTCAGGCTCGATATCTTCGACGTCCAGGGTAGGAAGGTAGCTGTGCTGGTCGACGAATGGCAGGATCCCGGTAGAAAAGCCGTTCGTTGGAACGGAATTGACATGGACGGCAACGCCCTTTCGAGTGGGATCTTTTTCTGTCGTATGCAGGCGTGCGATTACGTGGAAGTTAGAAAATTAGTCTTGGTAAAGTAATATTTCGATAGAATACGGTCCTCGGTCAGGTACAGCACGCTCGTGAGGCGCTACTACCTGTCTCCTGGGCCAACCACCTTGATCGCCCCGATTTCCAGCAGCGGCTCCAGGAGGTTTGCAGCTCCCCCGTGTTCCACGATGCGACCATCCACGACCCTTACTGAACACTTTGTAACTTTTCGCTTCGTCATGCATATTGTATTCAGAGAAGAATAATGCCGTCATGCATATGACATTCAAAGAAGGAATATGCTCGATTTCCTGACATTATACGAGTCCTATGCAACTGAGGTTTACCGCTTTGCTTTTTGGCTTACCGGTGACAGTACCGAGGCAGAGGACGTAACTTCTGAAACGTTTATACGCGCATGGGTAAAGAGGAACGGTATTCGCACCGAAACTCTCAAGGCATATCTCTTCACCATCGCAAGAAATGTTTACTTAGGACATCAGAGAAAGAGAAAGCACCACGTTGCCCTCGAGGATGTTTATCCTGATCCTGCTCCGGGGCCAGACAAACTGGTCGAATCTCAACTCGAATTACTGAGAGTTCAGAGGGTTCTTCAGGCGTTACCGGAGATTGACCGTGCGGCTTTCATTTTGCGTGTTCAGCATGAACTGCCTTACGCTGAAATTGCCCGTGTTCTAGGATTATCACTGACAGCTACCAAAGTAAAAGTGCACCGTGTCCGTAAGAAGTTACTCACTGATCTTGTCGAAAGGGAGGTTTCTCGATTATGAAAATCACACGAAATGTCATTCTCGATTTGCTGCCATTATACTTAGCCAATGAAGCGAGTGAGGATACAAGCGCTCTGGTTAAGGAATATTTGGAAAATGATCCTGAGCTCACCGATATCGCCAAGAAATCGGCAACGACAGAGTTACCTGGGGATACCCCCGTTCCACTAACCCGGGAGGACGAAATGGAAGCCTACAAGGAAGCCAAGCGATTACTGTACCAGCGGATTATAGTCCTGGCGGCGATAATATCCGCTTCAGTTATACTTATCGCGTTAGTGGCCGTCGTCGCATATTTCTTCTTCAAAGGGTAGGAACATAGAAATCTACAGGAATAGTACGACGCGCGGCTAACAATTAAGCTAAGCGGCCTCGTTAGAGCGAGGTCTATCTGACCGATTTATTGAGCATTGAATATGTGCTCCCACTTGCTCTAAACTTTAACTATATCGCCTGTCCTTACTTAACTTTCACTAAAAATTATGATATAATACTAATGTTTCTCAGAACATAACTGAACAATATACAGCAAGTATTATTCAAATAAAGGTATGGGCTACGAAACTTATAGAATGGTTAATCCTTACCATTTTGACCTCTTTTCCTGAGGAGGGATCATGCGGAGGAAATTGTTGTTTGCCGGCATGTTCGCGCTTTCCTCAATGCTGCTTGTGGCAGTTTTAGCAGGAACAGACACGAATCAATACACGGAGGATTTTACATCCACGCTGTATTGCGACGCGCTCAATACGACCGCCTGGTGGGACACGGTATCCGGTGAATTAAAGCTCCCGCCATTTGATCTCACGCTCGCTGGGAGCTGTGATACACCGAGCGAGCCCCAACATATTGCACTTGCGGGCGATTATGCATATGTGGCGGATT
>Ga0209427_10006054_pt1 | contig 13831 bp, 19 predicted proteins | sample DeeMarSWOR136_30_FD_187465 | JGI IMG/M metagenome (GOLD analysis project Ga0209427, IMG submission 187465) | Marine sediment microbial communities from White Oak River estuary, North Carolina - WOR-1-36_30 (SPAdes) (version 2) | ecosystem: Environmental > Aquatic > Marine > Intertidal zone >... | reverse complement strand
ATGGATGGGATGCTACGGTGAACCACGCTATGACCGACGTGCTCAACAACCTTACTGAAGTAGTGGAAGTGGAAGATGGCTGAGATAAAGTGGACATGGGCCTGTGAACATGCCAGGGATGAGTGTGCTGACATTGTGGCTGCTGCGCGTTGCACTAAATGTTTTGTAGAAGCTGAGGTTGATGCTGGCTTGGGCCATGCGCTGAAGAAATGGTTGCGAAAAGATTATGGTGAGAACTACATTGAAGAACTGGAGACGCTTGCCACCGTTGGCAAATGGGAGCAATACGCAGAGTTCCTTGATAAGCTAGTTGAACTGCTGAAAGGATATTGATGCCTGACGTTGATTACAGCTACGAACTGGACGGTCTCTATCGTTATAAACTGGTAAGGACTGGAGTTGGCGACCACATGCAGGGCCAATTTGTTCGGGACAAAAAGGCAGAAGAAGATGCGAGGCTGGGCGAGATACTGCGAGACTGGCTATCTGCATGGGTTAAGGAGGTATTAGACTTTGAGCAGAAAGCAGATGACTAGCGATACTGAGGTTCAGGTTCAACGAATTGAATTTGGTGGTCGCTATGTGATACTAATTCAGCCACCTGCCGAGGAACGAATCTCGGCGGCTGAATTGGCTCGGTTAAGCATCTTGCTATCGCGCTGGTGGCACTCCGAAGAACCCTTTATTCTGGCACAATTCTCTGCTGGAACCAAAGTGCGCTTTGAGAAAATCAGAGCAGAAGATGCCTGACGTCATGCTCACCTTCGGGCTGTGCCCCTATGTGGACTGTGCCCACAAATTAGACTTGAAAGACACTGGCTGGTTCATCTGCGGGGCCTGTGGCAGAATGTTCTGGGCTGTCCATGAGAGCAAACTGCCTGCCCATGCTAGGCAACACAGGTTAGAACTGAGAAAGCAATTCTTTTGCTACCTTCCAGAGAACAAGCCCAAAGACTGGCCTCAGCCCTCGGCCAATTATTTGCCCATGCTTATCGTTGAATCGCTAGGAAAGTCAAGATGGAGTCTAGAGACTCACTAGAAGAGGATTGGGTTGAAATCAGAGACCCTGCGACGGGGAAGCTGCTTGCTCGCCTGAAAAGAGGAAGGCACATCTTGGAGTTTAAGAAGGGCGAGCGAAGGACTATGGTAGACTTGCGCCAATACGAGGTGAAAAATGGAGATTGAATGGGAACAAGTGTTCGGCAAGCGCCTTCGTTCCATCGGCTGGGTTGGCGAAGACATGTGCGTGTTCAAGTTTGAAGGTGACATCAAAGTGCTTTTCTACGTGAAGGACGGCAGGCTAAACGTCGAGCCAATAGCTAACGACGATTTGGCAGAACGCGAATAATATGTTATAATAATCAGTTAGAAACTGAATAAGACGCCATAGAGCGCCCAGAATCATAGCTGCTTAGAGCGCCTACGAGAGCGCCACGGGAGTTATCCTGTGGCGCTTTTTATTTCCCCTTCGGAGGTTCTGTGTTTGACGACATTGTTGAGCCGCAGCCTGTTAAGAGCTTACGGGTAAGGATAGCTAGGGCAATTGCTCGTTCCGATTGGCCCAGGCCACCTAAAGCAGATGAGACTACCGTAGCTGGCCTGAACGAACAGACGATAGAAAGGCTAGTACAGCCTTTCTTCACCATAAGCACGAAACGAATGGATGTCTACCGTGACGTAGACGAGATGGATGGCACGGTAGACGAGGTGGCCACGGCTCTGGACATGCTTGCGGATAACGCTGTCAACGCCGAAGGGGGCGGCAGGGCAGCATTCTCTGTGGCGTACACAGAGAATGTTTCGCAAACAGTGAAGGATGCCATTGAGGGGGTTATAGACAGAACCCGATGGCACGAAAAAGCCTACGAAATCGCCAGAGCAACGCTGAAGTTCGGTGACGAGTTTCGGCAAGTCATTTGGGACGGTAACAACAACATAGTCAGGCTCATGCACATGCCTGTGGAAAGCATGATTCGCAACGAGGATGATTACGGGCTGCTGAAAACAGGCAAAGCTAAAGGAAGTTGGGCGTTTGAGCAGGTGTGGCCCAAAACTAACCAGTTCATAGCTGGCTTCTATCCTTGGGAGATGCTGCACATCCGCTGGAACAAGTCGGGTGCTGACCCGTATGGAAGGTCGTTGCTGTTCACTGCCAGGACTTCGTGGCGCAAGCTCCAGGCGATGGAAGAGGCCCTGGTAATCAACTGGATTACCCGCGCTTTTGCTAGACTGCTGTTCAGCCTAGACGTAACGGGGAAATCGCCTAAAGAGGCGATAAAGGCCATCCACGACTTCAAGCGCAGCTTGCAGACCAGACGTATCGCTAAAGACGTAGAGGGCGTCGAGCAGCTATCGGTAGTCAAGGACATCTTCATTGGCAAGAGCTTCCAAGAAATCGGGGGGAGGGCTTATCCAGGGCTGACGGATGCCAAGGTGCTGGACACATCCAGCACGGGCTACATGCAGCTTGGGCCAATTGAATACTACCGTTCCAAGCTCCTGATGGACTTGAGGACGCCGAAGGCTTACCTGGGCTTAGAGAAGGACATCAATGCCAAGGCCACACTCATCCAGCAGGACAGGCGCTATGCCAGGTTTTTGAGGTGGATACAGTCAGTCGTCACCTATGAAGGCATAAGGCCCACGATTGACTTGCAGCTTGCCATGTTGGGCGTTGACCCAACTACGGTGCCTTACGTCATCTCCTGGCCGACGCCTAGCTGGAGTGACAGGCTAGAGGACAGCGAAGCCCTGCTGAACTACGCAAATGCCATTGAGATTCTGAAAGGCCAGGAAGTTATTAACAACGACTACATAGCACGTAAGCTCCTGAGAATGTCCCAGGTAGAATGGGATCAGATGAAGAGGGAGATGGGACAATGAGCGGGTTTGATGTGGCAGTAGTGATAGCGGTCTTCTCAGCCCTGATTGCTTCTCACCAATACGTGACCAGGCGGCTAGAAACTCTTACAGAGCGCATGAAGAATACCGAGGACTGTGTTGAAACGGAAATAAAGGGCTTCAAGGATGCTCTGAACGCTTTCAAACTAGAGGTTACGAACCGCCTGACCGCCATTGAGGTGGCGATAAAGAGCAACAGAGAGAAGTAAGATGCCGTTTGGCCCAGACGAAGTTCCTGATAGGTTAAAAGGCAAGGGGATACCTGCCAAGTACATCCGCATGTTCAACCATACGTGGAACAGCGTGTACGATGAAACGGGCAGTGAGGCGCGAGCATACAAAGCAGCTTACAGCGTAATGGGGAAGGCCCTACGAAAAGCGGGATACAGGAAGGACGATAAGGGGGTGTGGCACAAGGAGGAAACCATGCAGGAAGGGTGGTTGTCTGTCTCGCAGAACACATTAGATGATGGAGATTTTGCTTGGGTCTCCAACGCCTATAGGAGTGCTAGTCGAGAACAGAAAGAGAAGATGAACAAGGGTGAGCACAGGAAGCTCCCCTACAAGATTCACGGCAAGGTCAACGCCAGGGGCTGGAGGGCCGCTTGGATTGCTGCCGCAAATCCAGGTTCAGCACGGGCACTAAAGTCCTACAAGGGCGGGCCGAGCCGAGAGCAAGTATTAGCCAAGCTCAGGCGCGACAAGCCCAAGGGCATTACCATTGACAAAGACCTGTCTATTCATGGTGAGGAATCCGGCGTCTTGTACGCCTCCAGCCAGCGGCTCACATTCCTTGAAGAAGTGGAACTTGAAGGCGAGAAAGAGCCAGGGCTGAAGTATAAGGGTGTGGCACTGATTGACAATGTGTTGAGTGAGAATGACCGCTTCTACTCAGCAGAGTTCAATGACCGCTGCATGGAAAACACAAACAAGTTTATGGAGGGTGGCGGCACGGTAACTATTTTCAGTCGGCACGGAAAGGCCGTTGGTGGATTCATGCAGATGCCGACAGGCTTGCCTGTAGGAAAGGTGGCAGACCCCCTTTACAGAGAGGGCAATGAGATTTGCTATCACGGGCTGATTGTGCCAACAACTGAGGGCAAAGACATGATGACCCTCATCAGGACAGAAGTAATGCTTGCAAACTCAATACGGGCGGATAAGTGGGAGAGTGTCGTCAGGGAACTGGACGGCAAGGAAGTTCAGGACATGGTGACTGCCGTACTCGCTGGGATTGATTTCACTGATAACCCTGGCATTGAGGGCGCAGGCGTAAGACGAATTTTAGAAGAAGCACCAGTATGGGAGGAAGAAGACATGGATTGGGAGGAAGTAACACTAGAGGACTTGCTTGAGAACTGCAAGGGGCTTCTGGACGAGTATGCGGCAACTGTCGTAGCCGCCGCGCAGGAACAAGCACAGGGCAAGCTCGAAGAGCTTACTTCTGCTGTCGCAACGCTAACCGAAGAGAAGGGTGCTTTGGTTGCGGACACCGAGAAACTTTCGGAAGCAGAGGGCAAGCTCAAAGAGCTTGAGCTGAAAGTCAAAGTCGCGGAAGCAGCCCACATCGGGAGCATTGCTCAAGCCGTGTACGAGGGACTGTCAGAGAAGGTGGAGAAGGAAGAGGACATTGCCAAGTTCTTGACGGAAGAAAAGCACAAGGCGATGACCGTCGCTCTGGCAGGAATCGGTGACGGTGAGCCGAAAGGCAAGGCACGGATTGAAGATGATGACGACGATGATGAGCCGCTGACCGAAGAGCGCAAGAAAATCTTGGGCTTGGCAGCTTAGGAGGACATGATGAAGAGAGTAGGATCACAGATAATCTTGCAGAAGGGCGATGCCTACGATACCTGGAAGGAAGAGCAGCGCAAGTACATGGAGGCGCTCATTGACGAATGGCAGTGGCTTCTGGAAGGCACCAAGAAGCAGGCACTAACCCCTATTCCTAAGAAACATTGGGGCGTTATGGCCATGCTTTTCCAGAATCAGCGGGAAGCAACGCTGGAGGCCACGACCAAGACAGACGTGACGCTGCCGGAAGTGTACTCGTTGCCGATCATCAGGAAGGTGTGGCCGAACCTCGTAGCGTTCAAGATCGCCAGCGTTCAGCCGATGCCTATGAGTTCGGGTGGAGTCATGAACGTGTTCTACCAGGACTTTCTGCGGGAGGATGCAGCGAACGTCAACTTGGTGACGCCCGACAGCGACTACGCACAGTCTGAAGAGAACGCTGTGCCAAAGCGTGTCAAGATGCAAATCGAGAAGCAGTCAGTGACTGCCGACAAGAAGATTCTCGGCGCATCTTGGTCAACCGAGATCGAAGAGGACGCGAGGGGTGCTCTGAACATTGACGTGGAGAACGAGCTGGTTACTCAGATGTCGCTCGAAATCCTCCACGAAATAGACCAGATCATCCTGGCAGAAATCTTGCTATGGGCGCAAGCTGGCAACGTGAACTGGGCATGGACTGTGCCCGCAGCGTACACCAGCGCGAAAGACTACTATCAGACACTCGGACACGCCCTGATTGACGCAGAGGACTTGATCTACGCGCAGCGTTACCGCAGGGCAGACTGGATCGTTGCAGGCAGGCGAGTTGTGCGGTTCATCCGCAAGATGCAGGAGTTCCAACCTGCGCCACGGAACCAGCCGTATGACCCGTTCACAGTAGGTGTGGAGAACGTAGGCCGGTTGACGGGCTTCTGGGATGTATATCTCACCAGCTATATCAACCAGGACAGGGCTATCATGGGCGTGTACCCGCGCTCACAGACTGACACAGGTTATGTGTATGCGCCGTACATCCCCTTGATGCCGATGCCCAAGGTCTACGCGGAGTACCTACCCTATAACGACGCAACGCTACCAGGGGCCTACCTGAATACCGATAAATGGTCAAGAAACGTGCGGACGCGCTACGCTAAGAAATTAGTTGTTCCGCAGTTGTTCAGCACCTTGTCTATCGCGGCCTAAACACATACAAAACGGGGGGGACGATGGAAGTGCGTAACAGCACTGGAAGGACGCAAGTTGATTCAGCGAGCGGCACGGTGTTGCCGCCCATGCCGCTCGGTGAATGGACTGATCTGCCTTACGAAGTTGCCATGCGTTTTTGGCGTATGAGGAAGGCGGACATCAGGCAGCCAGACCAGATGCAGGGCCATCTATGGAAAGAATCTGATGGTATGCACATCTTCTGGATGAGTCCCTTTTCTCTAGCGGATGGTTATGCCACCGCTGCTGAGAACATGGTGTTGGCGCTTGTGCGTCAGGGCGTCCACGTACACGCCGCCGCCTGCTGGTTCGCCAGCATGTACGGCTTGCAGATGGATACGGTGAAGATGCTACAGACACCGCATCCTGCGCCTATGAAAGTAGGCATCTGTATGGCCACGGCAGGGGAGTTCAGGAAGCTCCCCACCCCGTACAAAATCGGCTTGACGATGTACGAGACAGACAACCCGTTGGAGAACCTGCCAGAGTGGAGGCACGATTGCAGTGTTTTAGACATGCTCATTGTGCCCAGTGAGCACTCTAAGCAGATTTTCGGGAAGTTCGTCAAAGCCCCCATCAAAGTTGTCCCCTTAGCGGTGAACCCTTTCTACTATCAGGCAAAACGGAAGCGGGTGACAAGCCGCCCGTTTACCTTTGGGTTGCACGGAACCTTAACAGGACGGAAAGCGCCCCTGGAACTTATGGATGCGTTCAAGAAGGCGTTCCCGACAGAGCAAGATGTGCGCCTGCAACTGAAAACCAGGCTGGGCATCATGGGCTTTGGCCAACAAACGCAGATCACGCAGCCAGCAGATAGACGTATCCAGATTATCAACCAGAACTGGCTGCACACTCGCATGAGAGGCTGGCTCACAGACACCGTAGATGTGTACGTTTTTCCATCCAAAGGCGAGGGGTTTGGGATGCCACCGAGAGAAGCGATGGCCTGTGGGTGTCCTGTAATGTTCACCAACCATACAGGCATGGTGGATTTTGCAGATGAACGCTACAACTGGCCCATCCCTGTGGCTAAAGAAGAAGAAAGCCCCTTGGGTGGCATATGGCGCATCCCTGATTGGGACTATGTAATAGAGACCATGCGGTGGATGTACCACAATCGGCAGGCAGCCTATGACAAGGCCCACAAAGGGGCGCTGTGGTTCATAGAGAACCACGGAGCAGATGCAGCCGCCAAGAAGCTCATAACCATACTAGAACAAGTAGAGCCAGATAAGCCTAAGAAACGCAGAATACGCGCTTCTGAGACGATAGCCAGGAAAAGCTGGGAGGGCCACGGCACGTTCTACGAGCAGTTCCAGCAAAGAGTCCCAACAGGCAAAGTCATAGACGTTGGTGTGGGAGAGGGCGTGCTGTACGCGTGGCTTCACCAGAATGGCTACGAGGTGACGGGCATCGTAGAGCCAGGGCAGAAGGCTAAAGTAGCCAGGAAGTTGCGGAAGTATAACCTGCCCATCAATATCATTGAACAACCGCTGTGGGAACTGGACAAGCTGGGATTAGAAGCTGATGCGTGTGTATCCCAGGGCATCCTACAGGACTACCGCAGGCATGAGATAGAGTTGGTTCTAAGGGCCATGCTCAGGACGAGTCCCGAAGTGTGGTTCAGCGTGCCGACCGTGCATTACCCGAATGCCTTCAGTAAAAACGCCAGGCTGAGAAGGCGTGACCGCTGGCAGGACATGCTGGAGGATTTTGAGTATGACATGCACTACTATGGGCACAAGAGGCGGTACATCTGGACGAGGGTAATCAACATAGACCAGGGGATGAGAGCCACAACTGTCCGGCAATCTGAACAACGGGGCACGATGATAGATGATACTTGGCATCCTAACCCTTGGGAGCGGCCTGATGGCAAAGTTGTTAGGGGAGAGCCCACCGTATGATCGGCCTGCACATGCTGGTGTGGAACGAAGAAGTTTTGTTGCCAAGACTGCTGAACTACATCAAACCGCATGTGGCAGAGATGGTCATCATAGTAGATGACAGGACGGTGGACAGGACGGGGCACATCGCCCGCTCTTACGGGGCAACGGCACTGCCCTACACGCTGAACCACGACTTTGCGGCAGCGCGAAACTATGGCTTGGCGCAAATGATTCAGCCGTGGGTGCTACAAGTGGATGCTGACGAATGGCCCGAAGAGGGCTTGCTGAAATGGTTTCACCAGTTCTTGGTTTCAGAAAGAGCGAGCCGAGTGGACTGCATATCTGTGTGGCGTGAGAACTGGATAGATGGGCAGCCAATAGGTGAGCAGACGTATGAGTGGCAGCACAGGCTATTCAGGCGGCAGATGCGCTTTGTGGGGCGCATTCACGAAACGATAGTGCCGCAAGAGGCTCGCAGAGCGTTCGCGCCAAAAGAGTACAAGCTGTTGCATCACAAGACGAGCAAGCGCCAAGAAATGAGAAACAGGCAATACATGGAATGGCCAGAGCAACGGGAGATAGTCAATGCTAGTAGCTGACATTATCACCGCCATTGAAGATAAATATACGACAGAAACCATAGCCGAAGCGAAGATGAAACGGTACATTGCGACAGCGGTGAAGTTCTACAGCCGCTATAACCCGTACATGAAGTCTACTAACTTTGATACGGTGAAAGACCAGAAGCTGTACGATTTGCCTTCTGACTGCATTCGAGAGATGGTTCTGGACGTGGACTACTGGCCTACTGGCGGGATGACGTTTGAACTGAGCGCCAAGCAGGAATACGAGACAATCTACCAGCGGCCAGCATCCTACGATCTCATCTCGGAAAGAGTGATCGAGGACATCAAGCAATCAGAGCACATTAACAGAGTCCGAGGCCAGTGGGAGATAGAGAACGGGCAGATAGCCCTATGGCCCGTGCCAGGGGCCTCGTCAACTACGGTGTATGTGACCTACGGCTCGGTTCATGCCTTAACGGGTGGGACAACCTATGCAACTATCCCTGATGAGGACTTGGACATCATCGCAGATTTGGCGATGGCTGAGATCATCAAGGGGAAGAGAGTAGAGTTCGCGGTAGAGCCAGACTATGCTGAGGGGTTGCAGAGACAGGTTAAGAGGTGGCTGCCAGGGAACATTGATGAAACAGTGAAATCCCTGAGAGCCGAGTGCGTTCAGAAATACTCTGGCGCAGCGGTGGCAGTCTAATGGCCCAGAACCTGACCGTTATGCGCAGGGACACCAAGAGAATCATAGACGATGACCCTTGGACGGTGACGGTCTACCGCAAGGGCAGGACGGGAGATGATGCCGAGATTACTTGGAGCTTCACAGGTCGCATAACGCCAGCAGTATCCAGAGGGGTTCTGGCTCTAAATCCAACGGCGATGGGTGGAGAGAGGGGAGAATCGCGCTACGGTTGGGTTCTACTCACAGAATGGAACGTGGCGAAACTGAGAAGGGGGGACGAAGTGAGGGCGGTACAAGACAGCACGAGTTTTGAGAGGGCGTTCGTGGTTTTCAATGCCCACCAGTACGCCTACAAGCAAGAGGTAATCATAGATGAGCGGCAGGCTTGAGTTTCCAGAAGGCTCGTTCATCAAGCCGTCCTCTACGTGGTGGCAAAACAAGTTCATGTGCGCTAACCCGCAATGCCGCTCAACTGATTTGCACGTAGACTTTATGCCATACAAGAGCCAGCTAACCATTTCTTGCAACAGGTGTGGCAATTTCGTCACCATGAATTTCGCCTTGGGAAGCGAGGTGGAACATGGCGGGTAGTGACATGGCCGAAGTCATCTGGACATACCTGAAGACCCACTCTGACGCGGCTACATTAAGAGGCTTAGTGCAAGGCGCAGATGCTAACATCCTAGAAGCAGGGGATTTGACGGAAGAAATCATCATGGCGGCCATTGAAGCAAGAAGAGCCGCTGGCGACATGAACAAAGCATTAGCGATAGCAGTGCAGGATGCGGGCGAGGAAGAGATAGACAGATTCCACAAGAACCAATTCGTCAATGTGCGAATCTACGATAGGGATAGGGGGTACAGGAACCTTCGGCGCTGCAAACTGGAGCTGTTGAACTTATTGGCAGAGGACTTTGACCAACAAATGACAGCAGGGATTGGTGTAGCGCACGTAGCAACCTATTTTGTAGGACGTGCGGGCCACCGTTGGGACAGGATTTTTGACATAGAGTACGAAGTGCTGCGATTCAGGAATATCGTACAGTACGCAAGGGGGTAAGCATGAAACTAAAACGACAGAAGCCAGTACAAGACTTTAGGAGGAAACACTAATGGGAGCTAACGAAATAACTTCAGGCATCGGCCTACGGCATGTACGGGTTGGGCTGAGAGACAGTGATGGGACGCTAGACGTTCCAGCAGCGCAGGCAGTTGCAACGGCATACAACGGACTGAGAGCAGAGGGAGCCACGGCGCTGACCATCACCGTTCCTGATCCAGTGCGCATTCCCGTAGCCGGCGATGACAGGGTGTACTACACCTGGACGCTGCCCCCGACTGAGAACAGTTCGGGCGAGCTGAGAGTGTCCAAGAACAACATCCCGTTGATTGTCTTGGTTTCGGGAACCAGCATGTGGGGCAGCCCAAACCGCAGGAAGATCGCATTTGGCACGAACAAACAGGGTGAGGAGCCCCCGCTTGTAATGTGGGGTTGCAGACAAGTTATCGAGGCAGACGAATCGTTGGCGGCGTTTGGGAACAAAAAATGGGAAACCTACTTTATTCTCAACGCCATCGCCTTCGTTCGCCCATCTACGATGGAATACCAGACGGTGCAGGAGGACATCTACAGCGTTATCGCCAACGACGCAACGGTGACGGAGCTAGGAGCTGCCTTCACTAATGCAACGCACGGGTGTACCTCAGCAGAGTTCCTGAAGATCGTTACAGACGAGAAGTTCATGCTGGACGCATTTTCAGGGGACGGCGCTAACACCATCTTTAACTTGTCGCAGACGCCTTACGAGAGCGGCATCTTCAACATCACCTTAGATGGTGTGGTGCAGCACGAGACGACCCACTGGACTAGGGTAACTAGTGTGCTGACGATGCTGGTTGCGCCGACAAGTGGTGCCAAGCTACTCGTCGAATACGAATACGAATAGACACAATAAGGGGGGAGCATGAGAGAGCGAACCATCGTCTACAAAGACGATAGTTACGACGTTGAAATCGTAGTGCGCCAAGCTACCTTGAGGCAGAGCTTTGTGAGAACGAAGATGTACTCTAGGGAGAAAGCGCAGATGAAGGCTAGAGATGCGGAAGTGCAGAGCGATCCACTGATGATGTGGACTGCCTTCCGCGCCCTGCCTGACTGCCTTGGCGCAACTGTCGAAATCCGCAACTTGGACAAAGAGAAGCAGCAGCTTTCCACCGAATTGTCCTTCGACGAATTCCTCGAACTGCCAGAAGCCTTGATTATGCTATGGCAGGAATCCACGTATGAGGTCAATCCTCACTGGCTACCAAGCCCAAGGGAGGAAGATGAATCGGGGGAAGCGGAAGGGCCGAGCGACAACTCGGCCTCGACAGAAAGCTCATCACCTGGATCAAAGCCAGAGAGCCAGAAGACGAGCCAGAATGGGACTTGAACGACTTAGAAATCTCGTTTGAAGTCTGGAAGCTGCTTGAACAAACTGGTTGGGAACACCTTCCCTGTGAAGGAGGTCTGCTAGACCAACCCGCATGGCTCTTTGAGGACTTGCTTGTTATCTCTTGGAGAAAGGGCAGGGTAGAAGAGATGATGAAAGCAGCCCCGAAACAGCGCATGAGAGAGTAATGGAACTAATAATCAGACCAGCACCTGAATCTGTTGCCGCATTCAACGAGCTGTTTGACAGGCTGGAGAAATTGTCAGACAGGCTTGGCCCGATGTTAGTGAATGCGGCGATTGATTTTGCACACGATGTTATCGCAGACATCTTCCGAGGGGAAGGAATGTCAGGGATTATCGGTGGGCAAGCATGGGCACCGCTGGCTGAGAGGACTAGGCGAGAGCGTGCGCAATTAGGATTCCCGTCTGAACACCCAATTCTTTATAGAACGGGCTCTTTACTAGATGCCTTAGTGGACGAGGGTTCCCCTGGCCACGTTGTAGAAAGGGGGCGTGTCGGGCCAGGGCACTATACGGGGAAACTGGGAACTACCGATCCCCGCTTTGAAGAGTTACAAACAGGTAGAGATGATATGCCAGCCCGTCCCATGTGGCCTGTTGGGGATGCTGAGATGCGATTCGCTGCGGAATTAGGAGAACGGCTTCGCAGAGTGGTAGAAGAGAATCTATAATGCCAGACTATACCACGAAATACATATTTGATTTTGAAGCTCGTGCTGCCCAAGCACGTAGCGAAATAGCGCGGCTGCGTGCTGAAATTGACAAACTGCGTACCACGACAGCCAAGGCCCCTACCGCGCAACCAACTGTCCAACTCCCTTGGATAGAACAGTTCGCCGCTGCCGTCCAGCAAGCAGAGATTCAATACTTCGGGCTTCGCAGGTTGAGCTATGGTCTACAATCTGCTGGGCGTGACTTTACGCGGTACGGGCAGCAGATTATTAGTTCTATGCAAGGCATGGCTGAACAGTACGTTGAGTTCGCAGACGCAGCTACCAGAGCGGGCATTGCTATGGAACTGCCCATTCAGATGCAGGGCGAACTCAGGGATTCTGTGCAGGCCACCTCTGAAGTCCTCGGCGCATTTGACGCCAACGAAATCCTCGAAACGCTGCGTGTGTGGGTGGCAGGCACAGGTGAAGCCATCAACACCTCGGAACAGCTAAACTTATCCATTGAGGCCACTACTGAAATCATGCGCTTGGCAGCTATCAACAACGTGGATGCTGCCCAGACTGTACAATTTGTAGGCGCTGCTGCCAAAGAGTTTGGCAGGGACATGTCAGACGTTAGTGAGATTGTGGCTGATTTGAACTACGAAGCAGCTAAAACCTTCGCTAACGTCAGCGACATGGGACAGGCCCTCAAGTTTGTTGGGCCTATCGCTGCCGACATGGGCATGGAACTGGAAGAGGTTACTACAGTTCTAGGCGCTGTGGCGGATGCTAATATCAAAGCAAGCATGGCGGGCCGCGCCTTCCGCATGATGCTCAGGAGTCTACGAGACCCTAGCAAGGAGGCAGAGCAAGCATTAAAAGACTTGCTAGGTATTGGCTGGCGTGAGATGCTGTTCCCCGAAGGTGCATTCCGTGACTTCTTTGAAGTCATTGACTTACTAACAGCAGCTACTGAAGACTTGTCAGAAGCAGAACGCGCACAGGCCCTTGATTCTATCTTCACTGCTAACGCCATTTCCTTCGTAACCACGCTCATCAAGGAGCAGAGAATCGCAAGAGAGCACGACATCAACGCTCTCCGTGCTCAGTTCAAAGAAAAGCAGGGGATTATTGATGAGGAAGTTTTACTTTGGAATGAACTGGAAGCAGAAATCACTGGAATGCCGCAGACCATTCAGAATTCAATTGATCTGTGGACACAATCTGTGGCGCAGTGGGTTGAGGGCGATGCTGCTAGAGCCAACATGCTGGCTAACAGGTGGAAAAATGCCATAACAGACATCGGCAGGATTGTCTTTGAAGAAGGCATTGGGCCACTAGAAAAGTTCGCTGATGTTATCCGAGATATGGCCGATTACCTAGCAGCCCATCCAGGGTATATTGAGAAGGGCTTGCAGTTAGGAGCAGTCGCTATAGGGCTTGGCACAATAACGAGCAAAGCGGGCGAGTTCCTGCAAATGCTTACCAATATCTTGATTGCCGCCAAGTTATTGAGTGGCACGGCGGTTTGGGCCACATTGACAAAATTAGCAGGCGGCGCAGCGGCTACCGCGCCAATAGCTGCGCCAACTGTGGTAGGGGCTCTTTCCCAGTACGGCTTCGCGCGAGAATTGCCTGAAATGCCCCTAGAAGAACTTGAGGCATGGCGCGAGGCG
>Ga0209427_10006052_pt1 | contig 13835 bp, 16 predicted proteins | sample DeeMarSWOR136_30_FD_187465 | JGI IMG/M metagenome (GOLD analysis project Ga0209427, IMG submission 187465) | Marine sediment microbial communities from White Oak River estuary, North Carolina - WOR-1-36_30 (SPAdes) (version 2) | ecosystem: Environmental > Aquatic > Marine > Intertidal zone >... | reverse complement strand
CGTCATGTTCGACAACATGTCCCCCAGCGAGATCAGGGACTGCCTCAGGGCTCTCGACGGCGAGGGGCTGAGTGGCGGCCGTATCTTCGAGGCCTCAGGGGGTATCACGATGGAGAACATAGCGGAATACGCGGCCTCAGGCGTCGACGTCGTCTCCATGGGGAGCCTCACCCACTCGGTGAGAAGCCTGGACGTCAAGCTGAGGGTGGAGAGGGTTTAGAGGGACCGGCGCTTGACCGAGTTGTCTCAGCTCCAGAGGAAGATCATAGAGCTCAAGGAGGAGAAGAACGCCCTCCTCCTCGCCCACAACTACCAGGTGAACGAGATCCAAGTGATAGCCGACTTCCTCGGCGACTCCCTGGAGCTCTGCAGGAGGGCCCAGGGCGTCGAGGACAGGGAGCTCATCGTCTTCTGCGGCGTAGACTTCATGGCTGAAACGGCCTCCGTCCTCAACCCCGACAAGAAGGTGGTCCTCCCCTCGGCCTCGGCCCGCTGCCCGATGGCGGCGATGCTACCTGTGGGGGTTCTCAGGGAGGCGAAGGAGGCCCACCCCGACGCCGCCGTCGTCCTGTACGTGAACACACTGGCGGAGGCGAAGGCCGAGGCGGACGTCGTCTGCACATCGGCGAACGCCGCTGAGATCATCGCCCAACTGGAGGAGGACACCGTCCTCTTCGGGCCCGACAGGAACCTGGCCTGGTACGCGGCCCACAGGAACCCGGGGAAGCGGGTGATCCCGGTACCGGCGCACGGCCACTGCAACGTCCACCGACTCTTCGGGGACGGCTCCGAGGCCCTGAAGCTCAAGGAGAGGTATCCCAAGGCGGAGCTGCTGGTCCACCCCGAGTGCGAGCCGGAGTTCCAGATGAGGGCCGACCTCGTCCTCTCCACGGGTGGCATGTACAGGAGGGCGAGGGACTCGGACGTCGAGACCTTCATCGTAGCGACGGAGGTGGGCCTAGTGGAGAGGATGAGGAGGGACTTCCCGGGGAAGACCTTCATCCCCGCCATGAAGTACGCCGAGTGCCCCGCGATGAAGAGGATAACGCTGGAGAACACCTACGAGGCGCTTCTGAGGGAGGAGCCGGTGGTGAAGGTCCCCGAGGAAATCGCGGAGAGGGCGAGGGTGCCCATCGAGAGGATGCTCACCTTCAAAGTGTGAGCTGTAAATGCCCTCACTCCGTGCCCCATACAATGGGGGGCGCTCGGCGATCTCTCAGCGGCTGTTGTGGGGGAATGTGAAGGCCGAGGGGCAGAGGTCGCTCAGCTTGCAGGCGTCGCAAAGGGGCTTCTTGGCGTCGCAGACCCTCCTCCCGTGCTCTATGAGGAGGTAGTTGACCGCCAGCCACTTATCCCTGGGGAAGGCCCCCATGAGGTCGGCCTCGATCTTGTCCCTGTTCTTCTGCTCCGAGAGGCCGAGGCGGTGGGCGAGGCGCCAGACGTGGGTGTCCACTGCTATGCCCTCCACCTTGCCAAAGGCGTTGCCTAGGACTATGTTCGCTGTCTTCCTGGCCACGCCCTTCAGCTTTGTGAGCTCCTCCATTGTATCGGGGACGACGCCGCCGTGCTCCTCAGCTATCGCCCTGCAGGCCTCCTCGATGTGCTCCGCCTTCCTCCTGAAGAATCCGGAGGACCTGATATCGGCCTCCAGCTCCTCCCTTGGGGCGTGGGCGTAGTCTGCGGCCGTCCTGTACTTCTTGAAGAGGCTCTCGGTCACCTTGTTTATCTGCTCGTCCGTGCTCTGGGCTGAGAGGATGGTGGCCACCAGCAGCTCCAGGGGCGTCTCCCAGTTGAGGGAGGTCCCGCCGACGTCCGGGTAGGCCTCCTCCAGCCTCGAGATGATCTCCTCACCCTTGCTCATCTTTACCACACCTGAAAAGCAGCCAGTTGCCAGGCTGCCCCCTGAGCCGGATCATGCAGTACCTCCCCTTGAGCCTGCCGCCCTCGAGGCGCACGATGATCTCTCCCTCCCTCCACTTCTCCTCCTCGTAGACGCCCCTATCCCATATGACTATTGTTCCTCCGCCGTACTCCCCCTGGGGAATCTCCCCCTCGAAGCCAGCGTACTCCAGGGGATGGTCCTCAGTCTGGACAGCCAACCTCCTTACGCCCCACTCCTCGGGGACGCCCTTAGGGACAGCCCAACTCCTCAGGACACCGTCGCGCTCCAGCCTCAGGTCCCAGTGGAGGCTCGAGGCGTGGTGCTCCTGGACGACGAACCTCCTCCCGCCTGCGCCCGCGACCTCGCCCCTCGGCTCTGGGGTCCTCCGGAAGTCACGTTTGGACCAGTACTCCTCCAGGCTCACGGAGACAGTTCGCGCACGGCAGTATAAGCTCCTTTTCCCAGCCCGGGGCACAGATTTATTGCCTCCCGTCGGGGAATATGATTGAGCCATGTTCTTCAGGAGGAAGAAGGAGGAGAAGCCAAAGGCGAGGATGCCGCCCAATCAGAGGCCCATCAAGGCCATCATGGGATGGGGGACGGACCACCCAGGCATCGTGAGGGAACTCCCCTTCATCGACAAGGCGGACTGGAGTCTCATGGTAGACGGAGAGGTCGAGAGCCCAGCCACGCTGAGCTGGGAGGAGTTCCTCGCCCTCCCACAGACCGCCTCCGTGAGCGACTTCCACTGCGTCGAGACCTGGAGCGTACTCGACCAGAAGTGGGAAGGCGTCCTCTTCAGTGACCTCGCCGAGAGGGTCAAGCCCAGGCCCGAGGGGCGGTTCGTCTGGTTCGAGTGCTACGACGGCTACACCACCTCCCTCCCCCTCGAAGACGTGATGAGGGAGGATGTCGTCCTCGCCCACAGGCTGAACGGAGAGGAGCTCTCCCAGCCCCTGGGGGGGCCGATAAGGCTCGTGGTGCCCCATCTCTACGCCTACAAGAGCCCCATGTGGCTGAGGCGCATCACCTTCATGAGGGAGAAGAGGCTGGGCTACTGGGAGTCGGGTATCTACAGCGACACCGCCGACCCCTGGAAGAACGACAGGTACAGGCGGAGATGAGGAGCTTAGTCGGCTATCTTCCTGACGAGCTCCACGGCCTTCGCATCGCCATGCCTCGCCCTGTAGGCCAGTATTCCGGCCCTCAGCACGGCGCTTCTCGGGCCCTTTGCAGGGTCGTAGGCGTCCATAAACTTTTCGCAGGGGAACTCGTCGCAGAGGCCGCAGTGCTCAACGTCGCGCTCTTTACTGCAGGAATAGAGGCCACATGAGCCCCAGAAGGGTTTTCCCTCCATCTCGCTGCAGCCCGGGCAGTGGGGCTCCCTCTCGCCCTTGAACCACTCGCAGTCGCCACACAGGGTACCGCAACCAGAGAAGGTATCTACAGCGGTCATGTCACAGAAATTTGGTTGAGACGTAGAAAAAAGTTGCGAACGTAAATGAACCGGGGTAGAGTGAATATGGCGGCACCATTGCAAGTGTTAAATTTCAATATCTCCTAGTAAACCCGAGGAGATTATAATTGACTGAGTTCGACGTTCTCATCAAGAACGCGACGATCGTCGAGGGGACGGGGAAGAAGGCCTACAAGGGCGGAATAGGAGTCATCGGTGACAGGGTCGCGTCCCTGGGCGACGTGAAGGGGGACGCCAAGAAGACCGTGGACGCCAAGGGGCTCACCGCCCTCCCGGGGTTCATAGACGCCCACAGCCACGCCGATTGGACCCTCCTGCACTACCCAAGGTGCGAGAGCTACGTGATGCAGGGGGTGACCACCTTCGTCGGAGGCCAGTGCGGGGGCTCCCCAGCCCCCATAGGGGAGGTGATGAGGCTTCCCAGGGGGCTCACGGACCACCTCCCCGAGCTCGACCCCTACAAGTTCTACCCGAACCAGCCCTACTACCCCGTGGAGCAGGTGAACGAGTGGATGAAGGAGATCTATGGCTGGACAGTGGACTGGACGACCATGGCTGGCTACTTCAAGAGGGTGGAGGAGGCGGGCATCTCCATGAACTTCGCCCCCCTCCTGGGCCATGGCTCGGTGAGGACCATGGTGATGGGCCTCGACTACAAGAGGCACAGCACCCAGGAGGAGTGGGCGGAGATGCGGGAGTTGATAGACCAGGAGATGAGGGACGGCTGCATCGGCATGAGCACGGGCCTCGACTACGACCCCGACGTCTTCGCGGCCCACGAGGAGATCATCGACGGCGTCTCGGTTCTCAAGGAGTACGGCGGGGTCTACTGCCCCCACTGGAGGAGGACGGGCAGGCGCAGGGGGATCGCCGCGGGCCACGTTGCCAACGAGAAGATCACGGCCCTCATGGAGTGCGTCGACGTCCACGAGAAGACCGGCGTCAGGCTCCACTACGCACACCTGAGCACGGGCTGGGAGATACACCCGACGCCCCCCGACGAGCTGGAGGCCGCCAACCTGAAGGCGACCATCGACATGATCACCGGGGGCTCCGAGGAGCTGCTGGACATCACCTGGGACGCCATCCCCCAGATGACCCGGAGCGGCTTTGGAACCATGCCCTACCTGAGCAGCCTATACGACCCCTGGTTGAGGGAGCTGGGGAGCAGGGAGGTGTTCTCCAAGTGGCTGAGGGTGAAGGACTTCCGGGAGGAGGTGAAGGAGGCCGTGCGAGCGGGCAAGTGGTTCATACGAGTCGCCTACAACCCCAACACCAACCCGCGTTGGGCGGAGAACATCCACGTGCTGAAGAGCAGCGTTCCCGGCGTCGACGGCAAGAACATCAGAGAGATCGCGACGGAGAGGGGTGCCAACGAGTGGGACACCTGGCTGGACATCATAGCCGAGGACCCCGACGCCAGAGGCGCAACGGGCCAGCTCGCCCCCCGTAGCTGCTACCTCCAGTACTACACCCACCCGAAGGGGATGGTGGGGCTGGACACGAGCGTCTTCGACGACAAGTACGAGATGAAGAGCCCACCCTACAGCATACCGGGGATCAACACCTACAGCGCCTTCCCCATGTTCTACATCAAGTACGCCAGGGACGGCGACCTCTTCACGATGGAGGAGGCCGTGCAGAAGACCTCCACGATGGCCGCCAGGGTCCACAACCTGGAGGGCAGGGGCGCCCTCAAAGAGGGGGGCTACGCCGACATCGTCCTGTTGGACGTCCCAGGGCTGAAGGTGCTGAGCACCGAGATGGAGACCAGGAGGCACCCCGAGGGAGTAGAGTACGTCTTCGTCAACGGGGAGGCCGTCGTCGAGAGGGGCAGGCACACAGACGCCAGGCCGGGTAGGGTGCTGAAGAGGGAGGCCTAGATCCCCCCCTTTTCAGTAAAATTAAAAGGGGCCCACCTTGCTCAACTCTTTGAAGGAATAGAGGTACGGGTGACACGATTGAGCGAGAAAGAAGCAGTCCTAAAGGCGATGAAGGAGGCCGGCAAGCCTGTGCGCCCAGGCGATGTCGCCAAAGCGCTGGGCATGGAGAGCAAGGCGGTCTCTAAGGCGATCTCGGCCCTCAAGAAGGAGGGAAAGGTACACTCTCCCAAGAGATGCTACTACGCTCCTGTCGAGTAGCTCGAAGCCAAGATACACATCACCTTTTTTCTGGTATATTAGGCACCAAAAACTCGTAACTAAAAACGAAGCCTTTGTAGGACACGGTGTAATGTGGTTTTCCAATCTACAATTCTTAATATCCCGCGAGACGGATAGTTAACAGCGGTTATTCATCGCTATTCGAATGAGGCTCCCGGAGGAGACGTGAATGAAGCCCTCAAAGGCGCTCGGGGCGGTGATCCTAGTCCTCCAGCTAGCGTCGGTCCTGGCCTTCGGCCTGGCCGTGCACGCCATGGTCGACGTGTCCATGAACATGGCCCAGTCAGAGGCCCTCGTGATCGAGATGGAGATGGACGAGGCCTCCGGACAAGCCGTGGTAAGGACGGCCGCGAACCCGAGGAACGGCGGCCTCCTCGGGCTTGACATCGAGATCAGCCTCGGCATCACGGACGACGATGACAACTTCCTCGCAAGCGACTCGACGCAGCTGCACCTCGAACCGGGGGAGGAGAAGGCCCTGACGCTGGCCCTCCAGCTTCCGGTATGGGAGATCCAGGAGAGGATGTTCAGGGGGGAGGAGGTCTTCCTCGACTTGGAGCTGAAATTCCGGACGCTCTACGACCTGGTGAGCGTGAAGAACGTGATGAAGCTTCCCCTGGGTGAGCAGCGATGAGCAGGAAGACAGGCGCCGTCATCTCAGCGGTGATCACGTTAGCCATCTTCGTTGTACTCCCGCTCTATCTCCCGGACCTGTTGCCCCCGGACATGATGCTCATGGTCTCCAACATGGGGTTCGACCTGGAGGGCCTCCTCAGCCAGATCGCCACCATCGGCGTGGTCATGGCCCTGATCACCCTCCTCAAGGGCTTCGTCGAGAGGACCTCGGTGGCCTACCTCATCCTCTCAGCAGGATCAAGCATCGTCACCCTCATGATCATCATACAGTCGGTCGGGCTGGGCGACATGCAGAACATGGGAGTGACGACGATCAGCCTCGAGGTCGAGGGGGGAGTGAACACCGCGGTGATCGACATGAGGCTCTTCGTCCAGCTCGCCATCGCCCTCGTCGCGCTTCAGATACTACAGTCGATACTGGAGTTCAGGGACGCACGAGTTGAGGAAGGCCGGAGGCAGTTGGTACACGACTCGACCATGAGGGCGACCGTCGAGAACAGAGCGGATTGAAGGCCCGCCCTCAGAAGATTATCGAGAGGCAGGTTATCGCCCCCTCGCACTTCTCGAACTCGCTTACCTCCAGGGGCACGACGTCGAAGCCCAGCTCCCTGACCGCCTCGTGGGCTCTCGGCAGGCCTGAGGGCATCAGCACCGTGTCCCCTATCGCCAGGGTGTCGGCGGCGTACTCCTCTCCCTCGGGGACCACGACCACCTCGAATCCCCGGAGGGCCCTATGCCCCGCGTACCTCTCAGCCGCGATCATGATCCCCCTGCCGATGTATGTGACGTAGCTCTTCAGGTGGACTATCGAGGGATCGGCGATCGTGTCCACGGGGACGCCGAGGAACTCCCGCATCTGGGCGACGCCCTCCTCGTTGGTCCTCTGGGTGAGCCCGCTGATGAGCCTGTCGGGCAGGTGTATGACGTCGCCGCCTTCGACGATGGCCGGGGGAGCCGCCCACCTGACGGGCATGAAGCCCCTGAGCACCTCCTCGACGCCGACCTCCTCGCCTCGCCTACTCTCCTTGGCCATCCTGCAGATGAGGGCCCTTCCGCCCTGGACCACTGCGTTGTCCTCGACGAAGCAGGAGTCGGGACGCTCGTCGTCCCTCGGTACGCGTATCACCTCCAAGCCGAGCTCTGCGAGGGCCTCGCAGTAGGCTGCGTGCTGGGCCCGCGCCCTCTTGACGCTCACCGTGTGGCGGAGCGGGTGGGAGGAGATGCAGCTGGTGTACCTGTCCCCCGGCTCACGGACGAGGGCGCGCTTCCCCTCCAAGTTGTAACCCATGGATAATCCCTGTGCAGCGGGCTTTAAGGCATTTTTTCCGGGCCAGATCTGGAGTCGAGAGTGGCAGCCTTGAGAATATCCCCGAGGACTAATAGCCCTGGCGTCCCCTTCTCCGCGGCCTGAGCCGACCTGCGAGGGCGTCCTCCATGACCCTGGGTATCCTTGTTACCAGGTCCATGGGCTCAAGATGGTAGCCCTTCTCCTCGTAGGCGGCGTCCCCTGCGGCCCCGTTCACGAAGGCGCCCGCCGACGCGGCTTGGAAGGGGTCGATTCCCATCGCCATCAGCCCCGCCGTGACGCCCGAGAGGACGTCACCCGTCCCCCCGACGGTCATCCCGGGGTTCCCCGTCCAGTTGAGCCTCGTGTGGGCGCCGTCGCTGATGACGTCGACGCTGCCCTTGAGGAGGATCGTCGAGTTCAGCCTCGCCGCCTCCTCTCTCACAACCTCGCCCCTCTCTCCCAGATCCCCCTCGACATCCCTGCCGGTGAGTATCTTGAACTCCTGGCGGTGGGGGGTGAAGACCGCCGGGCTCCCCAGCCTCCTCCTAGAGCCGGCGAAGGCCTTCAGGCTGTCGGCGTCCAAGAGCATGGGCAGCCCCAGGGCCTCCACGCTGCTCACGATCTCATTCACCGCAGAGGCGGTATCATCGTGCAGCCCCAGCCCAGGGCCGATGGCCACTGCCTCCACCCTCCCAAGGAGTGACGTAATCTCCTCCAGGTGCCTTAGGGACAGCCTCGAGCCCTTGAGCTTCACAGTGACGAGGCTGGGGGAGAAGCCTGCTATGATCGAGGCCGCCGTCTCGGGAGCGGCCACGTAGACGAGATCAATCCCTGTGGCGTAGGCCCCCAGCCCCGTCAGGGCAGGGGCACCGGAGTAGGTCTCGCTCCCGCCAACGACCAGCAGCCTGCCGAAGTCCCCCTTGTGGGCCTCCGGGAGCCTCCTCCTCGTCGCGAGGTAGACGTCGCCCGGCCCCGTGTAGAGCTCGGCCTCGGGCGTGATGCCTATGGGGACCACCCGCAGCTCGCCGAGGCGCTTCCTTGCCCTGGCCATGCCGGCCTTCGGCTTGTGGAATGTGATAGTCAGGTCGGGCCTCACGGCCTCTCCGTGAGCCTCCCCCGTGTCGGACTCCATCCCAGTTGGTATGTCGACCGCCACCTTGAACGCCCTCGACGCGTTAATGGCGCCCACCATCTCCCGGTACGGCGATGTGAGTGCTCCCCTCACCCCGGTCCCGATGAGGGCGTCCACGATGACATCCGCCTCAAGGGGCTTCACGTACGCAGAGTCACGGACGATTTCCATGGCGACGCTCCCCCTCATGGCCTCTATGGGCGCCCAGTTGAGCCTGGCCTCCTCGGAAGCGAAGTCCTCGGGTCGGCCGAGGAGGACCACCCTCACCCTGAAGCCGGCCCCAGCCAGGTGCCTCGCGGTCACCAGGCCGTCGCCCCCGTTCCCCCCAAGGCCGCAGACCACGGCGACGAGCACCCCCGAGTCGAACCTCTCCATGACTGCCTCTGCCACAGCCCTTCCTGCGTTCTCCATCATCTGGAGCCTGGTGACGCCGAGATAGTCGGCGTTCATCTCCACGGCCCTCATCTCGCGGGAGGTGATCGAGTCATCGAGAATCAAGGCGACCCCTAGCTCACCCTATCGGCGTAGTTCTATTAAGCGTCTCGCATGGGAAGGGCTGTTGGTAGGAGGAGCCCATTCCTGCACTGCATTCCTGTCACTTCCAGCAGTATTGAAGATTTTGATATACGCTAATCATTATGTATATACACTAACTTTCTCTAGTAAATATTGTAACTAGCAAATGTTAAGTACCCGATCATGGGCTTAGTTTTTTGAGGTGAACCGCTTTGGCTACGGCATTCGTCCTGATCAACGCTGAGATCGGCTCCGAGAGCGATGTATTGAAGGATCTGAAGGCCATCCCCGAGGTCAAGGAAGCGCACATGGTCTACGGCGTCTATGACATCATCGCACGCATCCAGACGGAGACGATGCAAAGCCTCAAGGACACCATCAGCTGGAAGATTAGGCGCCTGGACAAGGTCCGCTCCACTCTGACCATGATCGTCGTCTAGACGGCGAGTCCAAACCCCCCTTCTTACATAAAGTAGTTAGAATAGGGTTCCTAGTCCAGAGTCTTCAGTAGATCCGACTTGGTGACTATGCCCACTATGGTCCCCATCCTCTGCACGAGGACGGCCGGGTAGGCCCTGAGCAGGTTTGCCGCGAGGGAGACGGGTGCGTCGTCGCCTATCTGGGGGAAGGGGTTCTCCATCACCTCCGTGATGGGCCTGCTCCTGATCGGCCCCTCGTCCCCTCCGTTGACGAGCCTCTCGACGATCGCCCTCTCGGTTATGCTCCCGACCGAGGCTCCTCCGTCGAGGACCGGAAGCTGGGAGAAGCCGTGCTCCCACATAAGGCTGACCGCCTGCTCCACCGTCTCAGAGGCCTGCACGCCGATTATGTCGGGTGACATCACGTCGCTCACCTTGGCCTCCCTCTTCTTCTCCAGCCTGTCCAGGGCCTCCAGGATCGCCTTGACCTTCGAGTAAGAGGGCTCAATCTTGTTGGCCTCCAGCTTGGCAATGTAGGACTGGCTGACGCCCGCCAAGCCCGCCAGCTGGGCCTGGGTGAGTCCTATCGCCCGCCGCCTGAGGGCGACGGTCTCCAGTGTGGGCAGCATGACGGGGAATACAAAGGGCGGGGAGTAATATTCTTTTCGGAATCTAACACCGTTTAAAAATTCCTTAGGGGGGGCGCCTCAGAGGCGCCTTGAGAGCGGGGCGATCGCCGTGTCGTATCTCTCCAGGAACTCGGAGCCCTTGTTGGTGGTGTAGAACTGGTCCCCGCTGTGGTCTAGGAGGCCGTTATCGACGAGCCTGTCAAGGTACTTCTTCACGATTAGGAAGTTGAGGTTGGCCCTGTAGACCAAGTGGCTCTTCCTCGCACCGACCCTTGAGACCCTCAGCATGTCGGCGCATATATCCAGGCTGTTCCTCTTCAAGATTCCATCCCTTTCCTGAGCCATTACGGAACAAAATTTAGATATAAGGCTTCTCTGACCGAAAGAGCAAGTGGATTCCAGCCAAAGGGAAAACACATCCCTTTTTTCCATTTACCGGAACGACTTCCCAAAAAGGGGAAAACAGGCTCCAAACCACGGCGACCTCCCCGGGGCGACCAACTATTTTATATCGGGCCCCAATTCCTATCGAGGCGGCGTCCAGGTTGAGGCTCCACGTCGGACTAGACGACACCGACTCCCCGCAGGGAGGATGCACGACCTACATAGCCGCCAGGCTCGTGGAGAGGCTGCTGGAGATGGGCGCCAGGTTCGTCGACTACCCGAACCTTCTCAGGCTCAACCCGAACGTCCCCTGGAAGACCCGGGGCAACGGGGCGGTCTGCCTCAGGGTGGAGATCGATGGGGAGCAGGCGGGGGCCGTGAAGAGAGCGGTCGTCGGGGAGGTGGAGGCCGGCTCCAGGTTCGACTGCGGCAACACCAATCCGGGCATCGTCTTCCTCGAGGGGGAGGTCCCGGAGCCCGTGGTGCGCTTCTCGGAGAGGGTCGTCGGCGGCGTCGTCACTCTGGAGGAGGCGGCAGGGCTGCTGGAGGGCTGCAGGGCTTCAGCGATAGGGTACAAGAACATGAGGGGGATTATCGGCGCCCTCGCGGCCGTGGGCGGCCTCCAGGGGGGCGACCACACCTACGAGCTCCTCTCCTACAGGGAGTCTAGGAACTGGGGGACGCCCCGCCGCCTGGATGAGGCCTCCGTGGCGGCGATGGATGTGGCCCACGGGGACGAGACCTTCAACAACATTGACGGCGAGACGGGTCAGGTGCTCATAGCCCCCCACGGGCCCGATCCCGTCCTCTACGGGGTGAGGGGGGAGACGCCGGAGGCCGTCTACAGGGCGGCGATGGCGCTGGAAGCGGGAGAGCCCGTGGAGAGGTGGGTGATCTACAGGAGCAACCAGGGCACCGACGGCCACCTGAGGCCCGTGGAGGGGATCTCGTCTCTGGCCCCCTACCAGCCGGCGGAAGTCGAGGGCGAGCTGCTGGAGGAGCCGAGGACCATCAAGGGTAGCCACGTGATATTCGGGCTGGGGGACGGCACGGGGGCGATCGACTGCGCCGCCTACGAGCCCACAGGATCCTTCAGGGAGCCCGTCAGGCTCCTGCTCCCGGGGGACGCCGTCAGGGCGTACGGTGGCGTCAAGGAGACGACGGAGGCCGAGGTGATGACCCTCAACCTGGAGAAGTTGGAGGTGCTGAGGCTCGTCCCCGACGTGCGCAGCGTGAACCCGGCCTGCCCGGAGTGCGGGGGCGGCATGGAGTCGATGGGGAGGGGCAAGGGCTTCAGGTGCAGGAGGTGCGGCCTGAGGGACGCCAAGCTGGAGAAGGCGTCGGTCGAGCTGGAGAGAGGTCTAAGTCCCGGCCTCTACATCCCCCCGCCCAGGGCCCAGAGGCACCTCACGAAGCCTCTGGCGAGGTACGGGAAGGAGAAGAGGAACCCTCCCCCGATGGAGATGTACGAGCCCTGGCACTGGCCCTGAGATGTGGGGCCGATCACAATGCTCTGCGAATGAATTAAATGACGATTTGACGGATGATACTCCAACCGTTTGTGGAGTAAAGTACATTGGGATTCAAGTTACTGGCTAAGAGGCACAGTATCGTGAGGCGCAGGGACATGCCCGTCCCCGGGGAGTCCATCATCGATGCCTTGGGGACCGCGGAGGCGCCTGGGAGGGGGAGGGCTTGAAGAGGGAGCTGCGGGGAGGGGCGGTGCTCCAGGCCGGACCGCCGAGCGTCGTCGTCATGGCCACCTGCGTCGGCAGGGAGGGGCCCCCCAACATCATCACCCTGGGGATGTACATGCCGATAAGCTTCGACCCTCCCCAGGTCTGCATAGGGGTCTCGCCCAAGAGGTACAGCCACGACCTCATCGAGGAGACGGGAGAGTTCGTCATCAACGTCCCGTCGATCGGGATCGAGAGGGAGACGCACTTCTGCGGAGTGAACTCGGGAAGGGACGTGGACAAGTTCAGGGAGACGGGGCTCACGCCGATGCCCTCGAAGAAAGTGAAGCCGCCCCGCATAGAGGAGTGCTTCGGGCACCTCGAGTGCAGGGTAGTCGGGGCCCACGTCTGCGGCAACCACACCCTCTTCGTCGGGGAGGTGCTCTCGGCCAGCGCTGACGAGGAAGTGATCAAGGGAGGAACTCTGGACGTCCTGAGGGCGCGCCCCATGGTTCAGAAGAACCACGTCTACTTCACGCCAACGGATGAGAGGTGAGGGCCTTCAATCACCTTTAGCGTCGAGACCAACGGGCATAATATGAGTGCGGGTGTACAAGTAAAGAAAAAGGGGGGGCTCACGCCTCGACCCTGTCTTCGGCCTCGACGCCCAACGGATTGGATTGAAGAACTGTCTCGGGCACATTTTTTGACTCGCACTCGAAGTCGTACGCCAGCATCGTGGAGAGAGACGCCTCCGCTCGCCGGTCATCGGGCCTCCCCAGTAGCTCGCGTACACGGGCGAGTAAGCGATCGACTGCTCCAGACACTTCTGACCTACCTTTCCCTATCCTCCAGCGGTGGACCTTAAATCGATTCTGAAGGCATCCTAGCTATCTCTACGAAGAGGCAGTGAACCCGTCGACGGATAACCATCAGATAAAGATATCCGAAAAAGGGTATACAGCAAACTATCTCAGAAACGTCTTTGAGGCCAAGATATAATCACGCCTAAAATGGTTACAGTGGGGATAGCTCTGCGAAAAATGTGATGAAAGGGGAAAAGGATCGAGGCGATTCGCCAGCTCGCTAGAGCTTGTCCCTCAGGCCCAGGTAGAGGGCGATGTTGGCGTCGGCCTCCAGCCTGGTGCCGAGGCGCCCGTCCTTCGTGCTGAGGATCGGGTTCACCCCTGGCCCGTGGCCCGAGTAGTCGCTGGCCCCGTGGATTATGACGCCCACGGTGAGGGCCCCTTTGTAGTAGCCCCTGCCGTTTATGCAGAGCTGGTCCCTGAGGGCGACGACGTCCCCGAGGCGGAGGGTCTCCAGGCCGTACTTCTTCACGGCCTTCGGGTCCGTTGTCTGGATGTCGTAGTCGACGGGCTCCACGAGGGGCCAGAAGCCAATCCCCGAGCCCATGAGGAAGCCGGGGACCTCCTTCACGACGGGGACCACCAGCCTCCCGTCGACGACCTCGATCCCCAGGGACTCCAGCAGCCTGGGGGAGCACTTGTTCACCCTCACGTCGTTGTAGCCCTTTATCTTGAGCCCCACGCCGTGGGCCCTTACCTGCACTTTGTCGCCTATCGCCAGCTTCTCCAGGTCCTCCTCCCCGAACCAGACGATGTCGTCCGAGCCAG
>Ga0209427_10006050_pt1 | contig 13836 bp, 10 predicted proteins | sample DeeMarSWOR136_30_FD_187465 | JGI IMG/M metagenome (GOLD analysis project Ga0209427, IMG submission 187465) | Marine sediment microbial communities from White Oak River estuary, North Carolina - WOR-1-36_30 (SPAdes) (version 2) | ecosystem: Environmental > Aquatic > Marine > Intertidal zone >... | reverse complement strand
TACGAACGTCGTGACGATATTCATGAAGCATTCCTTACGATAGGTTGTATTTTAATATGTGCCAATTATATATAAATCCAGTTTTGTTACAGGCTCTTAGTTTTCCAGAATTAAGAGGGAAAAGGTTATGGATAAATTAAAGGCGCCGTCGATGTTCGTTGCTGTTGTGTTCACTATATCAGCCGTGTTCAGCCTGATTTCGTTTGTGCTTAAAGCCGTAGGTGGAGGAGGTGGAGGATTAGTAATATTTATGCTGTTTACGGCAGGATTGTTAGTGTTTTGTGCAATAGCAAACTGGGTTGTATACTTTAGGAAATACGTCGACTATAAAATTGAAAATAAGTTAAAAGAACAAAACAATGAATAATAAAAGACAATCGTGGCAAAGTCCTTATTGAATAAGATCAGGAGGCATAAAATAATTATCTTAGTGATAATAGTGGTCCTATTTATTCTGCTCGTGATTCTGGGCTACACAATGGATCCTGACAAGACATGGAGACCCACAGGCAGATAGCAAGAAAACCGGGCAAATTAATAAAGAGACCAGTGCCTTCAGGCACATAAGTATTACACAAGAGAAATTTGACTTTTATCTGAGGTGATAAGAATGAGTGTAGCACATGTATATAAGAGAGATCATATCAATACGGATGAGATAATACCGGCCAGGTATTTGAATACCGACGATGAAGCTGAATTAGCGAAGCATTGCATGGAAGATTTGGACAAGGGATTTGTCGGCAAAGTACAGGCAGGCGATATAATCGTTGCAGGTGAGGACTTCGGCTGTGGCTCGTCAAGGGAGCACGCGGTATGGGCCATTCGGGGTGCGGGTGTACAGAGCGTTATCGCCAAGTCGTTTGCGCGAATCTTCTATCGCAATGCTATCAATAACGGATTCTACGTAATCGAAACACCGGACGGATTAGAGAAAATCAACGATGGTGATGAACTGGAGTTCGATTACAAGAGAGGGCTTATTAAAAACAAGACAGCCAATACGGAGATAAAGTTTCATCCTCTGCCGGATTTTGCACTTGAAATTATTAATGACGGCGGATTGCTCGAACATATTAAAAAGAAATGAAATAAAGTGGTGCGAAAAACCGCACCCAACTTTTTGAAATCCGTAATTCTAAGTGGAAAGCGTTTTGGATATTATTATATCGGGGAGTCTAACATGTCCAAGCACAAAGCTGAAAAACTCATACATCCTGAATTGAGGGAATTCCTATCCGCGAACGCCGGACAGCGAATTACTTTTGACCGCAAAACACAACCGGACATAGAAGTTGACACAGTAGAATTTTTCGAACCAGCCGACTTAAAATTGTCCAAGTTCACCATTGACACATGCGAGTACTACCTGAACTATGGCGAATCCGGAGACGATCCTGAACTCGAATACAACATTGAAGGCATCGATCTCATTAGAGACTGCAATGACTACGATCCCGAAGGCATCCTCATCTACTTTCCGGAATTTCATGAATTCGGCTTTTGGGATTGTGACCACTTGATCATAAAAATGTTTCAGAACATTGATTGGCCGATAATCGAATCAAATCTATGCCGCTACATTAATGCACAATGGTATCCTCAACTCGTGGATCATTACCTGCTGCGTCCGTGGGCCGACGAGCGCTGCAAAAAGATAAAACCCAAACCATCATATTGATATGCGGCCTAACACTATAGTCGCTTAGCTCTGTGTTCTGTATTAAATTATCTTATACTTTGGTGCTACTGCCGTAAAGCATAGCGCGTAGATTAGCTTGATAAAGAGGCTTGGAGGGTTTATAGTATCAGCAACTGGAAAAAGAATAGTTTTGTAAGATACAGAGTAAATTTAAGATTGCAAAAGGTGGATTTTAAAAAACCAGAGAATTAGAAACGAAGATGAAGAAATTCTTTACATTGTGTGCGGTTGCATTTGCTCTCGGCGGCGTTGTTGTGCTTCGGGCCGAGAGTGTGCCGGAAATAGCAAGGATACAGAAGGAAAAGGTGACGGGCTTTTCGAACGCCGGATGGTGCTACGACCGCTACGAAAATCTGAAACCATTAAATGCTCGTACGCAAATCACGGTAGCCGACATCAAAGGCCCCGGTATCATCAGACATATCCATACAACGCGTCACCAGCCAAAAGAGGTCCTGTCGCGCGGGGTCGTGATAGAGATATGGTTCGACGATACCAACGTACCGGCAGTGATGTGCCCTTTGGCCGATTTTTTCGGTGACGGCTGTAACGGCAACAGTATGTACTTTACGTCGAATCTGGTGGAATGCGCCCCGTGGAGCTACAACTGTTACTTTCCGATGCCGTTCAAGTCCCGTGCCAAAGTCATATTGCGCAACGATTCGGACAAAAACGCTATGAACTACAGCTATGTGGAATGGGAAACGCTGCCGAAATGGGACGATGATTTCGGCTACTTCCACGCCACTTACCGACGCAAGTGCATTCAATTAACCAAAGACAGCGATGAAATGTTCTTTGACATCAAGGGAGCAGGACATATCATCGGACGTCAATTTAGTGTCGTTACCGACGAACCTTTGTTTAAAGACTTCGGTTTTGTGATGGAAGGCAATAACGAAGTAGATATTGACGGGCGAGAGCGGGCAATAGATTACCTCGGTACTGAGGATTCGTTTACATTTAGCTGGGGCTTCCAAAACACGTTTGCCGGGCTTCGGGCAGGAATGCCCTTGGTTGATAAAGGTAAGACAAATCGCCTGTCTATTTACCGTTTTCATGACCATATGCCGATTCGTTTTAATAAGTCTTTGTCGTGGCATATTAACTGGTCGCATGAACGAATGTTTACCAAGCGGGGCGATTGGGGAAAAGCCGTGGCCAATGGCGGCTGCCGGGTAGATTACTCAACGGTTTTTTACTGGTATCAGGATACGCCGGGCGGTTATAATCACGAGCCTTTGCGGCCTGCAGAGCAACGGAAGAAAACTTTGCTGTGCAGCTCAGTTAAACCTGAAAAAAACAACCATTGACTAATATTGTTTCAGGAAAATCCTTCAATCGATAAATAAGGAGAATTGAAAGTGTACAAGATTGCAGTAATACCCGGTGACGGGACGGGTCCGGAAGTGACGGTCGAGGCGGTCAAGGTGTTAAATGCGGCTGCGGACAAATTCAATTTCAAGGTAGATCTGACCGAATTCGATTTCGGCGGAGAAAGATATAAGAAGACCGGCGAGACTCTACCGGACAGCGCAGTTGAAGAGCTTCGCGCATTCGACACCATCCTGTTAGGGGCAATAGGTCATCCAGACGTTGCGCCGGGGATTCTTGAGAAGGGGATACTGCTCAAGGCCCGGTTCGAACTGGACCAGTATATCAACCTTCGGCCGGTGAAGCTTTATCCCGGAGTGGAGACACCACTGAAGGATAAGGGGCCGGACGATATAGATTTCGTTGTTGTCAGAGAGAATACCGGCGACCTATATACGGGCACGGGGGGATTCAGTATGAAAGGGACGCCCAACGAGATAGCCGTGCAGTCGGCTGTCTATAACCGTTTTCAGGTCGACCGGTGTTTGAAATACGCATTCGAGTATGCGCGCAAATACGGGAAAAAGGCGCGGGGCAAAGGAGATAAAAATACGTTAGCTCTTTGCGGCAAGACTAACGTGCTGACTTATATCTACGACCTGTGGGAACGAGCTTTCCACGAAATGGGCAAGACGAAATACCCCGATATAGAAAGGGAATACTATCATGTTGACGCAACGTGTATGTGGATGGTGAAGAATCCCGAGTGGTTCGACGTTATCGTAACGGGCAACATGTTCGGTGACATTATCACGGACCTTGGCGCGATAGTGCAGGGCGGGATGGGGATTGCGGCAGGTGGCAATATCAACCCGGAAGGGGTCAGCATGTTCGAGCCGATAGGCGGCAGCGCACCGAAATATACGGGTAAAGGAATTATTAACCCGCTGGCGGCTATCTGTGCAGCGCAAATGATGCTGGAGACTCTCGGGGAAGAAGAGGCAGCGCAAAAAATAGAGCAGGTCGTGATGTTCGTAACGGGCAATAAGCTCAAGAGCCTTCAGGCCGGGAAGATGGGGTACTCGACGAGTGAGGTCGGTGACCTGGTCGCAGAGAAAGTTGCGGAATAAAGCGGATAGAAATAGTGCGGGTTAAGCTACTGCAGGATTTTGATTGTTCCGCGGTTTCCGTCGACTTCTATTGTCTGGCCGGTTTTGATGATTTGGGTTGCGAAGCCGACATTTACCACTGCCGGGATACCGTATTCGCGGGCGACAATACTGCCGTGCGAGAGAATCCCACCCTGATCCATAACTATTGCGGCGGCGGTCACGAAATACGGGGTCCAGCCGGGATCGGTAAAAGGAGCAATAAGTATTTCACCGGCCAAGACCTGCTGTTCGGCATCGGCCCTTAGGATTACTCGTGCCTTTCCAGTAACAACGCCGGGGCTTACGGGTATGCCGGTGAGTTTTTCAACATCGGTGTCGACGGATTCGGGGACATATCTGTCGGGATCGAATTTTCCGAAAATAACATCGGGCGGCGAAATCATACTGTTCTTTTCGTACTCGGTGCGCCTATCTGTAATAACCTTATGGATATCAAAATCCGCTTTACCGAGTGCCACGGGTTCAAGCTCGGCCAGACGGAGGAAAAAGATATCATCCTGATTTTTGAGTACGCCTTTATCGGCGAGTTTGTTGCCGAGTTCGAGGAGCATTTTTCGCAGCGAAACGATGAGCTTTATGACCTCGCTTTTGACGTTTTCGCGAAAGACCGAGCCATGTTGAGAGCGAACTAAAAGATAGTTGAAAATCATTCGCTTTACAGGATTCTTTAGTTTTTTTCGACATTGCTGTTCCAGTTGTTTGCGCTGCTGTGTGAGGTTTTCGGCGTTTTTAACGGGATCGGTTTTTCCTATTTGAGCGATGTAATTGCGGACGAGCTTTAGTATGTAATCGGGAGTTTCTGCCCATCGCGGAGTATAGATCTCGAGCTCAGCGCGGCAATGGTGGCCGTGGCGGTCCATAAAGTCGTTCCATGTTTTGAGAAACACTTTTGCCGCATCCAAGTTCGAGAGCCTTGTCTCAATAGCGTGCCAATCGTCATTTGATAGAACCAAATCCTTGACATCCGGTTCAGCATCGGCGGCGACGGCCAATCTCCAAAGGTCGAGGCCGGCGAGGGCATCATCCATGTCACCGGCTCCAGCCAGGAGGCTGTTTGCGGTGGAGCCGTCATCATCGAGCCATTTAGCGCATACGATATGAAGAAGCGGGAATGCCGCCAGCATACTTAACAAGTACAGAAAGTGGTTTAATAACCGACGCACGTCCATACGAAGCTGTTCGCAGGATGTTACGATTTGTTCGGGGGAGAGGTCTGACACATTGAGGTCAGACCATTTTTGGTTTTGAGCAGAAATCCATTTGATTATGCGGCGGCCTTTTTTTGGTGTATTGAGAAGCGAGCCGATTATTATAGGAGGCATTTTTAAGATGAATCTAAGGAGGCTGAATTTTATATCCGGCAGGTCCTGGTCAGGAGCGGTCCTGAGCCTGACGGCCATCTCCTGCATGCCCTTATGACCTCCGACCCCCTCCATAAAATCGACACTTCTGCCACCGGGCAGGAACCTGAACACGGCACCCCAGATGTTTGCATTAAAGTAAATTCGTCCTGCGATGAGAGAATATACGGGGTGGTCGCCCCGGTCGCAACAGAGCACGCGGAAGACAGGTTCGAAGAATTCCTCTCCCATGGTCTCAAGGAGCATTGAAAACATGCTAGGTGTGACCACGTCGGGCATGACCTCTTTGGAAGGATTATTGCTCCAGATCTGGCGGTCCTCCCAGGACCTTTCCGGGGGGAAGGCGGTAATGGGTCTGGATTGGAGGAGATAGATTTTACTCTTAGCAACGGCCCATTCGATATCCTGCGGGCAGCCGAAGCCGGCCTCGATTTTTTGTGCGAGTTTTGCCAGTTTCTTTATGTGCTTTTTGGCCAGAGACGGGGTAATCGATTTTTCACGGGAAAGTTGCTGCTCTTTGACTGATCCATCCCTGTTGAGTACACACTCAATTTTCTTTTCTGAGATTGTGTGAAAAAGCAGCCACAGTTTCTTTCTATGAACTACAAATCTATCTGGTGTTACTTTTCCCGAAACGAGGGCCTGGCCGAGACCGAAACAGGATTCGATAACGATGTTGCCTTGCCGTCCATAGCGCGGGTCGGCGTTGAAGAGCACGCCGGAGGCATCGGCTTCGATGAGCGACTGGACGATTACGGCCATGTTTACGGCCTTGTGGTCGAAGCTGTTATTTTGGCGATAGTCAAAGGCGCGCTGTGTCCAGAGGGAGGCCCAGCATTTCTTCACTGCCTCGACACACTCATTGGGATCAGCGACATTTAGGAACGTATCATATTGGCCTGCGAAAGAATGGCCGGGCAGGTCTTCGGCAGTGGCGGAAGAGCGTACAGCAACGCGGCCAGCGGCAAGTGTTCTGTAATGGTCCTCAATCTGTTGACGGAGTGTGTCGTTTAAGGGCGCATCGAAAATGGTTTGTCTGAGGTCTAATAAGGCGGATTTTTTGTCAGGGTGCGAGGCGTCGCTTAGCTGTGCAATCGTCGATTCGATGCGAGTGAACAAGTTGTTGGTTTTTAGATGTTCGCGGTAGGCGGCGGCGGTTACGCAGAAGCCGGGAGGTACGGGGGCGCCGATTCGTTCCAAACGGGCGAGAGAAAGGGCTTTTGCACCAACGGCGGATATGTGGTTATCCTGAATGGTTTTTAAGGAGATTACAAATCCGTTTTTTTTCATAGAGGCCCAACCAAGCTCATAAGAAATATATAATATAATACAGAAAAAGCGGCCATAATACAAGACGTTACAGAGGCACTCGTTACTTTAACGCAGGCCGCAACAATTTAACGAATTCTACACAGGTCGTCGCTTATCATCAGAACAGTGGGAAATTAAGGGGTAAATTGGTACAAGCAGGGAGGTGCGTTATAATTGCCATTCCGGGATTTGATTTTGAGGGGATTATCTGGTAAATTACTGACAAAATTATGCCAGCTAACCTGACACCGGAATATTTCAAGGCCGAGAGGTGGTTTCGTGAGGCGACGACCACCGATGAAAAAATTCTTGCGCTTGAACAGATGCTGAGCGTGATGCCCAAGCACAAAGGCACGGACCATTTAAAGGCGGACCTTCGCCGGAAACTGAGCAAGCTCAAAGAGGCACCGGTCCAGAAAGGCAAGGGCAAACACGTCGATATATTTCATATTCCCCGAAGCGGCTCGGGGCAAATCGCCCTGATAGGGACACCTAACAGCGGCAAGAGCTCCATCGTTGCGGCTTTGACGAACGCCAAGGTGAACGTGGCGGATTTTCCCTTCGCAACGACAGCGCCTGTGCCGGGGATGATGACGTTCGAGGACGTCCAGATTCAACTTATAGACACGCCGCCGATAACGGCGGATTTTATCAGCCCGGGGCAGGTGGGGACATACCGCAACTGCGATGTAATCGGAATTGTTATCGACCTTTCGGGTGATGTCGAGGAGCAGTTGGGCATCTGTCTCGATTTTCTGGAGTCAAGGAGGCTGCTTATCGATGCGGAGAACGCAGCCATTGACGAATACGGCAACGCCCTTGCCAAGAAGGCCTTTTGCATTTGCACCAAAAGCGACATTGCCAAAGCCGGCGCTTTTGACAAGCTGAAAGAATCATGCAAGTATCTGTTCGAGTTCATTGAGATTTCGACCAAGACCAGCGCGGGGCTTGAGGAACTTTCCGCGGCGTTTTTCAGGTTATTAGATATCATCCGTATTTATGCGAAGCCACCGGGCAAGCCCGCGGACATGACGGATCCATTCACGCTGCCGGCCGGGGCAACCGTTATGGACTTAGCAACGGCCATCCACCGCGAATTAGCGGGGAAACTAAAGTTCGCACGGATATGGGGGACGGGTGTCTATGACGGGCAAAATGCGCAGCGCAATCACATGCTGAACGATAAAGATATTATTGAGCTGCATTTCGGATAAGCCGAACCGACTCAGCCATGAATGTCGGTGTATGCCGGACAAATCTGAGAAGTCGGTTTCAAATGACGCCGAAAGCCATCAGTGGCGCACCGGGGAACGCCACGGAGGAATCTGAATGTCCGAGGACGATGCCGTCGGCCGAGCACAAAATCGTATCCTGTAATTTTCCAAAGGCGTTATATATACGGGCCACCGCATGTCCCTTTTTAAGAACGTCTCCCGGTTTGGCCAGGAACCTGATGATGCCGCTGGCCGAGCTGACAGGGTGAGAGGAGAATTTCAAGGTCCTGTTCATAATCCCGGCCGGGACCGGAAAAATGAAAGGCTCGTCGGGCGCCTCTATCATACCGAGATAGGCCAAAATACCGAGGATAGACCTGACGCCGTACTCAACATTTTTCTCGTTGACGATGTATGACTCTCCCAGCTCGATTGTAAGGGCGGGGACATCACGTTCGAGCAGGCTGTAGCAAAAGGAGCGTTCCATGTCATCGGTTTCGAGGACCACCAGGAAGCCGGACTTTTTTGCAACGGCGATTGCCTTTTCGCAGGCCCCTCGATGAGAATCCCGGAGCGCCGCATCCACGAGGGTGTAGGGAATCGATTTCATCCAATCATTGTGCAGGTCCAAAACCAGGTCCGGCCTGGTATGTATTATGGTTGTCAGTATTTTGTCGGCCATCCTCTCGGCCAGTGAACCATTGACGCTGCCGGGAAAAGAACGATTGAGATCCTCTTTGCTCAGTGTGACGTAGCGGGAGGCGGTTTCAAAACCGATGGGATTCATTAATGGAAAGGCATATAGCGAGCCGCGAAGCAGGTGCTGTCTCTGGATTTTTTTGAAAATTTCCTGAACGGTGACTATTCCGGTCACTTCATCGCCGTGCATACAGCCGGTGAGCCAGACAACGGGCCCTTTGTTTACGCTCTCAACGGACATAAAGGGCAGGCGGCGGCGGGACAGGTCGGAACCGGTGAGTATTTTTAAAAACGAGTAACTGACCTTCTGGGGCGTCTTTTTGCTCCTGTCGGCCCTGATTTTTGCTTCCTGTTTATTCGAAGGCGCCGAGGACGACAACCGTCGGGGCCGCGGATTTTGTATTGGATTAGTCTTGAAGTCGTCTTTGCGTTCCCGTCCCATTTGTTCTCCAAATCGTGACAGTCATAATTACATTAAAGGACTTTTATCAATCCTATTTTATCAAAATCCCCATCATCTGTCACGGCCGAATGGGTGAAACTTTTCCGGATCCGGCCCGAGAAGCAAGGGCCGTGAGGATTGCACCGGCGGCCATTTTTTTAATAACTTTTTGTTTGAGTATCTTTCCAGCTTGAATATCCAAATGCGTTTATGACGGGCAAAATGCACAGCGCAATCACATCCTTAATGATAAAGACATTATCGAGCTACATTTCGGATAACCGCCTCATATAGTCAGCGTGACGGGAAATTTTTTTCTTGAACATGAGAAAAGCAGGTGTTATAGTACGGATACTGCGTATTTAAGGAGGAGGACCCTAAAATGCGTTTGTTTTAGCATTCCTCCTGAATAGCCATAGAGCAGCGACAACTTGTGTAACTGGAATTGTAAAAACAGGCTTTTTTTAGGAGGACCAAAAATGCGGAAGACAAATCTCAATATTTGGCTGTTAGTTTGTTTGCTTGTGGCAGTAATATCAGGTCGGGCTGGTGCAGTTACGTACTACGTGAATCCCGGCGACAGCATCCAGTCGGCAATCGATGGCGCCAACAATGGTGATGAAATCGAGGTGTCGTCGGGGACGTACTACGAGGCCATAAACTTCAAAGGGAAAGCGGTCCGGCTTTACTCAAGCGGCGGGCCGGATATTACAATCATCAATGCCAGTTTCAGCCAGCCCCTGTTAGATAATTTCGATGACGGTGACTATGACGGATGGGAAATAATAGACCAAGGGGATATTGATGTAAACTCAGTATGGTCGGCTGAAACCGGTCAAATGGTACAGAGTTCCAATTACGCTAATCCGCCACTTACAGACCCCAATATGCTCGGCACCTACGCATGGTGGCAGGCAGGTTCTTCCTGGACCAACTACCAGGTCAGTCTGACGATGAAATCCAACGACAACGACGCCATGGGCGTGATGCTTCGTTACCAGGACCCGAACAACTACTACCGGTTCACCTGGCTCAGCCAGGATCACTCTCAGGGCATTGGCCGTCGCCAGCTCGTCAAGTTCGTGGACGGTCAATTCGAGGTATTGGCTCACGATGATATTCCTTATTCAGTAGGTCAGGAATATCGGGTCAGGATTACAGCCTACGGTAGTAACCTGAGTGTACACATCGACGGCCAGTTAGCGCTTTGGGATAGTGATCCTTCGTTCCAATCCGGCTCTGTAGCATTGTATTGCTGGGGAAACACGGGAACTTTTTTTGACAACATTTATTTACCAAATTTACCCGTCGTACGGTGCACAAGCGGTGAAGACGCCGATACCATCTTAGAGGGATTTACCATAACGGGCGGTTCCAGTTACGACGGCGGCGGGATGAGAAACTGGGGAAGCAGCCCGACGGTGATAAACTGCATCTTTACCGCTAATATGGCACGCATAGGCGGCGGGATGAATAATTACCAGAGCAGCCCGACTGTGATAAATTGCGCCTTCAGCGACAACACGTCCTTCGGCAATGGCGGCGGGATGGATAATTACCAGAGCAGCCCGACAGTGACCAACTGCACTTTCAGGGGAAATTCAGCACCCTTAGCCCCGAACGGTTTTGGCGGCGGGATGAACAATTCCAGTAGCAGCCCGACGGTGACCAACTGTGTGTTCAGCGGAAACTCGGCCCTCGCTGGCGGCGTGATGAGCAACGTTGTCAGCAGCCCGATGGTGACCAACTGTACCTTCAGCAACAATAAGGCCAACACCTACGGTGGCGGGATGTATAATTACAACAGCAACCCGACGGTTGCCAACTGTATTCTCTGGGGTGACACTCCCGATGAGATCTACGATACAGGTACCTCATCATCCAGTGTAAACTATTGTGATATTCAAGGCGGCTGGTCCGGCGCTGGAGGCAACAACATCGATGCAGACCCATGCTTCGTCAATGCGGCTGCAGGTTATTTTCAGCTGATACCGGATGTGTCACCCTGCGTCGATGCCGGCGACAACAGTGCCCTGCCGGCCGATACAACCGACCTCGACGGCGACGGCAATACGGTCGAGGCGATCCCCTTCGATCTGGACGGCAATCCCAGGGTATTCGACGGGGACAAAGACAGAATTGCCATTGTTGATATGGGCGCTTATGAATACAGAGAGCCGTTGGAGCTTGTTGGGCACTGGAAGCTGGATGAGTACTACGGCTACATAGCCTACGACAGCGCCGGAGAAAACCATGGCACGCTCTATGGCGGGCCGCCACACTGGCACCCGGACGGAGGCCAGGTGGGCGGGGCTTTGCAGTTCGACGGTGTGGATGATTATGTTGATTGCGGCAACGATGACAGTTTAAACATTGTAGACGAGATTACACTTGCAGTTTGGGTAAAAACAAATGATGCCGGTAATAGTGAGAATAATCCTTATGTGGTTAAAGGTGACTATAGTTACGCGTTAAAGCACTTCGTTACAAATAGGATAGAGTTTTTCATTTTTGATGACGGCTGGCGAGTAGCAAGGTATCCGATAGATAGTTCGTTTAACGGCGTATGGCATCATTTAGCCGGAACTTACGATGGGAACGAGCTCAAATTATACATTGATGGTGGATTAGAAGCGACTACTGCCCATGCCGGGTCTATTAACATAAGTACTTACAATGTCAATATTGGAAGAAATCCTGTGGTAACCAGCCGTTTTTACAGCGGTATGATAGACGATGTACGTATTTACAACTACGCTCTGAGTGCCGATGAGATTCTATATCTATCATGCACTGAGCCGATTAAAAGCGACCTGGACGGCAATTGCAAGGTGGACTTCAGGGATTTTGCGCTGCTTTTATCAGAGTGGCTGACGTGCAATCTGCCACGAGAGGAATTGTGCTGGTAGGAATAGAAACCACGAATTTATGACGTCCTGAGAACAGGCAAGCGCCAAGACAGTTTCAGAACAAAGCAGAGGGCCGGGAGGATTGAACTCGCGGCCCTTTGTATTTATGACTTTACGCGTGGATATATACTCAATTTGAATATCCACCGGTGTTTATGACGGGCAAAATGCGCAGCGGAACCACGTGCTTAACGATAAAGATATTATTGAGTTGCATTTCAGACGATTTTGCTTACAATAGCAACCTATCAGATAATCTGTAGGGAGTCGGAAATGATAAAGAGACTGGAAAAGATCCTGACTTGTTTGTCCATTCTTCTGCTTGCCGGCGGATGCTTCTATACCGTCATGATATCGGGAACATTAGGAGAAGGAATTGAGCAGGTTAAAGTTAACCTAAAAGATAAAGAGCTCATCGAAGAAGGCAACAACCGCGTGTATTACTTAAGCGAATCGGAACCACTGGCCTGGAGCGTGCTGGAAGTACTTGTCGAGCAGGAAAAAATGCTCAATGATTATCTGGGAGTTGACGGAGATAAATTCGGGGTCGTAATCGTTCAGAAAGAACCCAAAACGCGATATATTGTAGAGCCTCCGAGAAAATGGACGGTCTTTCCGGTCGGTTTGGAAAATGTCCAGGAACTGGCCCATGCAAGAGAGTTCGAGAGTTTATATCATTCAATGACCCATGAGAGAACAGAAGGGGCTGTTGAAAAAGCCCTGATGGAGAAGGAAGGTCTTTATTGCTTTAACAAGGAAACAAGATGGATCGGCGACGGCCTTGCAGAACTATTAGGTTTCCGGTTTTCCGCCAAGTACAGCCCGACATCAGCGGCGAATTTAAGCCGGCTGGAAAGCTGGCACAAAAGAATTAAAGAATCTCAGGATAAATGGCACTTCCATAGACACAATCTGAAAGATTTCAAGTCCCTTTGCGGACGTATCAAAGAAACAAAAAAGCAATTTTCACTTATGATAGATTATTTCACGATCACCATGGCAAGGTATGGAATGAGTTTCTACTATTGGATTTCGATGGAAAAAGAGTTAGGGCCGCAGACAATCAGGGAAATAGTAGATCAACTGAAGGCGGTGCAGGAACCGAGCAATGAAAATATCGAAAAAGTGATACGAGATGCCGCAGGCCAAAATTACGTTGAGCGGATTGAGACCCTGAGTTCCGAGGAAGCCCTGGAATTTCTCAGTGAATCAATACGGCGTTTGATCCCAAAGGTAAGAGACGAACTCAGCAATAACCAAAGGCCTATTAGAATTGCGGCATACGAAGCTCTCCACAGACTGGATAAGGACACCTTTGATGTCGACCTATCCGATGTTGCAACTACCGCCTGGCTTGTCGATATCGCGCCGGATACGCATGCCTATCACGCAGGCCTTCGCCATGGTGATATTATCGAATATGTTGATGGTGACCTCGTGGAGTCATTTGAAGAATTCTCGGAAAAAGCCGGTCGCATCTATGAATCCGAGATAGAAGTAAAAGTTATGAGGAGAGGCAGGATTCAAAGTCTCAAATTGCAATCCTTCGCCGGGTGTAAATTCCAGCCGACAGCGCGATGATTAATCTGCGTTGATTACCCGTCGTGGGAAATTAAGAGCCTGTAACAAAACTGGATTTATATATAATTGGCACATATTAAAATACAACCTATCGTAAGGAATGCTTCATGAATATCGTCACGACGTTCGTA
>Ga0209427_10006049_pt1 | contig 13836 bp, 12 predicted proteins | sample DeeMarSWOR136_30_FD_187465 | JGI IMG/M metagenome (GOLD analysis project Ga0209427, IMG submission 187465) | Marine sediment microbial communities from White Oak River estuary, North Carolina - WOR-1-36_30 (SPAdes) (version 2) | ecosystem: Environmental > Aquatic > Marine > Intertidal zone >... | reverse complement strand
CATGTCATGCGCGAGGAGCTAATTTTATTTATGGTCCTGAGATAAGAACGGTATTAGATATGGGAGGTCAAGATTGCAAGGCAATACGATGTGATAATCGCGGAAAAGTTACTGCATTTCTTATGAATGATAAATGTGCAGCAGGAACAGGTAGAGGAATGGAAGTATTTGCAGACTTACTTCAAGTCCACATTAATGATGTAGGAGAAATGTCTTTGCAAGTGGATAAGGAGCCTGAACCAGTTAGCAGTACTTGTGTAGTTTTTGCAAAGTCAGAAGCAGTTGGATTACTTAGAAAGGGTTGGCCAAAGGAAAAAGTATTAGCTGCTTATTGTTCAGCTATGGCACATCGAATAGTGACGCTTTTATTAAGACTCGGAATAGAAGAAAAGTTTGCAATCACGGGAGGAATCGCTAAAAATATTGGAGTCGTTAAAAGAATCGAGGAAGAACTGAAACTTAAAGCACCTGAGTCAAGTATTGACCCACAACTTGCAGGAGCAATTGGTGCTGCCTTATTTGCTAAAGCTCTCATTGAAAAAGAACATAAAAAAGCTTAAATTTGTTTTAAATAAATTAGAAATAAGTGTTAACTAATGACAAAAGCTAATTATGGTTATAAGGATGGCTCGGGAGAATATTTTATCACCATTGATACTGATTTATGCAATTCATGTGGAAAATGTGTAGAAGCTTGTCCTGCTAATGTCCTTGAGATGGCAGAAGATGAATTAGATCCTTTAAGTGATGAGATAATTGCAATTGTATCAGAAGAACATCGTAAGAAAATTAAATACTCTTGTGCTCCTTGTAAAGGTGGTGACTTAAAAAAATTACCTTGTGTAAATGCTTGTGAAGTGGGAGCATTATCACATTCCTGGTAATCCAAATGTTATTCTTTTATACAATTTTAGAGAGAAAAAAAATGTTATTAAGAGTTTAGAATCAGTGCGCTTTTATTTTAGGTATAATTGAGTTTATCATTAAATATAAAGTAAAAAGTAATTTCTATAAAAATAATTTATTAAGATGTCTGTCGAATAAATTATTGGTAACATTATGGGCAATAATATCTTCATGTTTTTTTAGACTATTCCTAAATCGAGAACCTAACTCTGCAGCAATTTTGTATCCTATATGAAGTAATTGTCGAAAATCTGGATTGTAATGAGGACATGAGAGATCATGGGTTAAGGCTCTAATATACTCTTCACTTGTCCAATTGATGACTACTTTAGGATTAGGTAATATTGATTTATTTATATTAATAACCATTGAGTACGGTCTGCTAAGCTCGTCATATCGATTATACGCTTTTATATAAATTTCTTTTGCTATGCTTAATCCCTCATTTCCTGACATAGCTAAACCTATTAACTCTTCCAACCAAGTAGTCCCTGCTGTCTTTAAATGAATTCCGGCATCAAATCTTTTTATTAATTTGTTGATAGGTTGGTATATCGAGAACTTATCGCTTCCTGAATGTATGCTTAGTTTCAAATTATCAGAGAAAGAAAACTCATGTTTTGCAAATTCGATAGTACCTAATATTAATTCAAATAGATCTGTAAATTTTTTGATATCTCCTTTATAGTCAACACCTTTATTGAATCTTCCAAAAAATTTAGGAGCTATTGTTTGAATTGGAATATTTTCATCAGTAATAATAGCAAGAATAAGTAAAATTTCAATAGGGGTCTGAGGTTTAATCGTTTCATCCATTGAAATCTCAGTTATGAAATTTCCCTTCCCTTTCTTCCTTTCAACATTATTATATATTTTTCTTGCTTCTTTTATAGCTAAAAGATAATTCTCAGCAATTTCATTTAAGTGCCTTTTTGTGATATTTAAAGTCTTGTTAGTTTTTGGAATAGAAATTTCTCCTATTAAGTATTTATATTTGTCAATAAAATTTTCAATGTCTCTTTCAGAAGCTCTTTCTCCAATATAATTTGCAACATCAAAAGTAAAGTAATTACAAGAATCGATAAATAAATCTACATTCGATAGATCAACATGATCAGCATCGATATAATAACTTCCTTTCCAATTTAATTCTTTGACTGCTTCTTGAGCTTCTTTTAAGACATCCAATGGTGTGGTGTTAGTAATTAAGTGTTCTCGATAAGATTTATTCCAAACAATATCAACATTTATACCAATCTCTTGAGCTTTTATTATAGCTTTTAATTGAGCTCTTCCTTCACATCCAAATCGGTCTCCAGTACCAATTGAATATTTATATAATTTCATTACGAATATAATCTTATTTTTTAAGTTTTTAATGATCACAATATCTTAAAATAGTTAACAGCATTATTATAGCAAATATTTTCAATGATTTGACCTAATAGATCAGTATCTGCAGGAATTTTTCCATCCTCAACATCAGATCCTATTACATTACATAATATTCTGCGAAAATATTCATGCCTTGGAAATGATAAAAAGCTTCTGGAATCTGTAGTCATTCCAATAAAACGGCTTAATAATCCAAGATTAGAAATAGTATTAATTTGCTTAATGATCCCATCAATTTGATCTAAAAACCACCAACTAGGACCAAATTGCATTTTCCCAGGAAAAGAACCATCTTGGAAGTTACCAATCATAGAAGCAATTAATTCATTGTCTCGAGGATTTATATTATATAAAATAGTTTTTGTAAGTTCTCCTGATTGATCAAGTTTATCCAAAAATCTAGCCATTTTTTCTCCATAATTATGATCTCCAATTGAATCGCATCCTATATCAGGACCAAGTATATTGAACAGTCGAGTATTGTTATTACGAAGGGGTCCAATATGATATTGTTGTATCCAACCGCGCTTATAATTTAGTTTAGCACATTCATATAAAAATGCTGATTTAAATTTGGATATTTCTATTTCAGATAATAATTTTCTTGAAAGAACTTTAATAATGATTTTATTAATTTCTGCAACACTATAAGTTTCAGCCCAAAAAGTCAAAATTCCATGGTCTGCAATTCGGCATCCCAGATCATGAAAATATTTATGGCGTAAGTCTATTGCATTGATTAAACTTGAAAAGTCTTCTATTGCAATATTAGATACTTCGCTTAATTTAGAAATGTAATTAATAAATTGAGTACCATTATTTATCGCCATTGCTTTATCTGGTCTAAATGCAGGAATTACTTTTACGCTATAGCCACTATTTTTAATTCTCTTATGATATTCTAAAGAATCAGTTGGATCATCTGTTGTACAAATAACTTTTACATTCATTTTAAGTAGCAAATTGCGAACTGAAAATTCTGATGATTGGAGTAATTTTGAGCATTGATCATAAATCTTTTTGCATGTTCTGGGACTTAATAAGTCATCAATATTAAAAAATCGTTGAAGCTCTAGATGAGTCCAATGATAAAGGGGATTGCGTATTGACATTGGAACTGTTTCTGCCCATTTTTCAAATTTTTCATAATCAGAAGCATCACCAGTACAGAATTTCTCAGCTATTCCATTACTGCGCATTAATCGCCATTTATAATGATCTCCAGCAAGCCAAGCTTGTCCTATATTATTATAACAAATATCATCAGCTAAATCTTTTACTGGGAGATGACAATGATAATCAAAAATAGGCTTTCTTTTAGCAAACTCATGATAAAGCTCTCTTGCAGTTTCAGTTCGTAAAAGAAAATTCTCATCCATAAATGCTTTCATTTATTTAACTCACCATCTTTTTTATTTAGTTTGAGAAGTTTTGCTTATTCCTTCCCAAAGACCAACAAGATACATAACGCCTAAAGCACGATCAAATAAACCATATCCCGGTCGTCCTTGTTCTCCCCATATCATTCTTCCATGGTCAGGACGTATAATTCCATCAAATTTAACATCTATTAGTGCTTTTATCACTTCATACATATTAATGTCCCCAAATTCTGTCGGATGCTCACTTTCATAAAATATTTTTCCTTCAATATGTTTAACATTTCGAAAGTGGACGAAGGGTATTCGATCTAATACACCAAACTTTCGAATAGCTTTTACTATATCCATTTTTAAATTTGCACCAAGAGAACCTGTACAAAAAGTAATACCATTTGAAGGACTATCTATGATTTTAATTAAGCGATCTAAAGAAGCCTCATCGGTAATTATGCGAGGAAGACCGAAAATTGACCATGGAGGATCATCTGGATGTATCGCCATTTTAACTCCAGACTCTTCAGCAACTGGAATTACTCTTTTTAAGAAGTACTCTAAATTTAACCATAAGGACTCCTCATCAATTTTAGAGTATGCTTTAAAGAAATTATTTAACTCTTTCTTCGTATAACTAGTTGCCCAACCAGGTAGGTCTAGAATTTCTTTTTTAAAATCAATTTCGTTTAGTTTTGAATGATTATAACTTAAGCTTTTGGAACCATCAGGATTATTTCTGGCTAGATCAGTACGAACCCAATCAAAAACAGGCATAAAATTATAGCATAAGATTGGAATAGCTAAAGAACCCATATTTTTAATACTCTGGCAATAATTATCAATTAATTTGTCCCGATTCGAATTCCCAAGCTTGATATCTTCATGAACAGGGATACTCTCTATTACAGAAAATTTTAATCCCTCTTCTTCAATCTTGTTTTTAATGATTTGTATTTTGTCTTTTGACCATACTTCTCCTACTGCTATATCATATAATGCTGAAACTATACCTGAAACTTTAGGAATTTGTCTTATATATTTTAGAGGGATAAGATCTTTATCTCCATACCATCTAAATGCTATTTCCATGAGTATAACACCTTCTATTGAAGTCTTAAATCTTACACTCCAGAGTACGCAGAGAAACCACCATCAACTGGAATAATAACACCATTTACAAAACTAGAAGCACTATCATCAACTAACCAAAGTAGTGTTCCTATCAATTCTTCAGGGGTTCCAAAGCGTCCCATGGGTGTCATATTCAAAATTTTCTGTGCTCGACTTGTAAGAGAGCCGTCTTTATTAGTTAAGAGAGCGCGATTTTGTTCTGTTAAAAAAAATCCTGGAGCTATTGCATTTACACGAATACCTACCTTAGAAAAATACACTGCAAGCCATTGTGTAAAATTGCTAACTGCAGCTTTTGCACCACTATAAGCGGGGATCTTTGTTAATGGTGTAAATGCATTCATAGATGAAATATTTATTATTATCCCACATTTTTGATTAATCATATGCTTCGCAAAGACTTGAGTAGTTAATAAAGTGCCAAGAAAGTTCAAATTAAAAACAAATTCAATCCCTTTTTGATCTAGATCAAAAAAGGTAATTAGCCCTTCTTTCTCACGATTTAAATCTTCAAAAGTAAAGAATTCGTTCGATGTTGTCCCTTTGGGGTGATTTCCGCCAGCTCCATTAATGAGTATATTACATAAGCCAAATTCCCTTTTTAAGATCATTTCAGCTTTTAACAAACTTTTAATTTGTAATACATTTGCTTCAATTCCAATAGCAATTCCACCTTTTTTTATAATATTATTTGCTAGTTCCTCAGCTGCTTCTTTTCTTAGATCAAGTATAGCAACTTTTGCGCCACAATCTGCAAGAGCTTTGGAAAAGCATCCACATAATTCACCTGCTCCACCAGTTACCACAATTATTTTATCTCTCAAATCAATTTTATCTAATTTTTTCATAATTATTTCCTAAATTATGTAGTAAAATAGTTTTACTTCAATAGTGAGAAAGTTTTTACATAATATATCGTACTTGCACTCTTATAATTTTTTATCAAAATTTCTATATTTTTTTGTTTAACATTCTTTTCTAACAGTTAAAATGGATGGAAATTTATTTTATTTATTATTTAATTTTTAAAAGTCCTGTAAACGCTCATCTCTTATGAATATAGTTATACAAAAGAGATAAGGATTTATAATAATACTTATTAAACTCTGTGTCTCAATAAAAAGTAATTAATGCCATTATTAATTATATCTAGAAGTTGATAATTATGGATTCAATACCTATTACGATTGATGGAAAAAAAATTGAAGCTAAAAAAGGATCTACTATTCTAAAGGCAGCTTTAAATGCTGGAATATATATTCCCAGTATATGTGCACATCCTGATTTGCCTCCATTAGTAGCTACAAAACCAAATGAGGAGATTTTCCAAGGAAGAACCAAATACATTAATGATATGTCTCGAGAGCATCAAGGATGCCAACTTTGTGTAGTAAAAGTAGAAGGGATTAAAGAGTTAATAACATCATGTAATACAATTATAGAAGAAGGTATGAAAGTATCAACTAATACTCTTGAGATTCAAGCTTTTCGCCGTGAAAAATTAATGAATATTCTTTCAAAACACCCTCATGCATGTTTAATGTGTGCTCAGCGTGAGGGTTGTAGTCGTGAACCATGTTCACCTAATGTTCCAATAAATGAACGTTGTTGCCCAATTTTAGGGCGATGTGAATTAGAAAAAGTGGCTGAATATATCGGAATTAGAGAAGATATACCACGCTATAAACCCCAAGGACGCCCTGTTATAGAGAATGAACCCCTTTTCATCAGAAATTATGAATTATGTATCGGTTGTACTAGATGTGTTAGGGTTTGTCGAGATGTTTGCGGTATTGAGGCTTTAGGTTTTGTTTATTCAGATGGAGAAACAGTAGTAGGGAGTCTTGCACCTACACTTAAGGAATCTGGTTGTAAATTTTGTGGAGCATGTATAGAAGTATGTCCGACAGGAGCTCTTACAGATAAAGACATATTATGGGCTGAGCGTAAGAATCTACTTGTTCCCTGCAAAAATAATTGTCCATTAGAAATTGATGTACCACGTTATATTCGGTTAGTTTCAGAAAAAAAATTTGCTGAAGCAGCAGCAGTCATTCGTGAAAAGACACCATTTCCTTCGGTTCTTGGAAGAGTTTGCTTTCATGAGTGTGAAATTGAATGTCGACGAAATCAACTTAATGAAGCAATCGCCATTTGTGCTTTAAAACGTTTTGCTATGGATCATGACAGTGAATTGTGGAAATCAAAAATAAGTATTAAACCATTAACAGGGAAAAAAATAGCTATTGTAGGTTCTGGTCCATCTGGTCTTACAGCAGCATACTATTTGAGAAGACTCGGGCATTCGGTTACTGTATTTGAAGCTAATTCCTATGTAGGTGGTATGTTAAGACTGGGAATTCCAGAATATCGATTGCCCCGTAAAGTGCTTCAGAAAGATCTTGACCATATTTTTAGTATAGGAATTGATATTCAGACTGATAAAGTTGTAGGAGAACATTTATCACTTAAAAATTTGAAAGAACAGGGTTTTGATGCAATTTTTCTAGCTATTGGAGCTCAGGACACCAAAAAACTTAATATTGAAGGTTTAAATTTGCCGAATATTCTCGGAGGTCTTGATTTTCTTAAAAAAGTTAACCTAAGTGAAGAAGTTAGAGTACCAAATAAAGTAACCGTTATTGGTGGAGGTAATGTAGCCATAGACGTGGTTTTGACTGCTAAACGATTAGGGGCTGAAGAAATTCAATTAATTTGTTTGGAATGTAGAGAAGAAATGCCTGCTCATGAATGGGAAATTCAGAAAGCTATAGATGAGGGGATCATACTTGATTGCTCTTGGGGACCAAAAAAAATTATTGATAAGGATGGTAAAATATCTGAAGTTGAGTTAATCCATTGTGATTCTGTATTTGATGATAATGATTTATTTAATCCTATTTTTAACGAAGCTAATAAAAAGTTTTTACAAACTGAAATGGTAATATTAGCAATAGGACAGATTCCAGATTTATCAGTGTTAGGGAATGACAGTAAAATTAAAGTTTCCTCATCAGGTTTAATTCAAGTAAAAGAAGGAAATTTAGAGACAAATATTGCTGGTATTTTTGCAGGGGGTGAAGTAACAAATAGTCCCAGTTCGGTTGTTAAAGCAATCCAAATGGGAAGAAAAGCTGCTTCTTCAATTGATAAATTTTTAGGAGGGAATGGTGAAATTGAAGATAAGCTTATTGAACCAGATGTTTCTAATCCTAACTTCGGACTTGATAAAAACTTTTATGATAAACTACGTGTTAAAATGCCTCTTTTATCATTAGATCAACGCCAAAGAAGTTTTAACGAAATTGAACTCGGATTTGATCAAAAATTAGCCATAGAAGAAGCAAATCGGTGTTTAAGATGTGATTTACGCTTTGAGATCTCTTCTGTTGTATTACCCCCTCAAAAATGGTTAGAATTAACCACTGAAAATATTCAAAATGTACCTATTACTGAAGGTGCAATTCAAATCTTAAATGAGAATCAAGAAATAATCTTAATTCAAGGAACTCAGAATTTACGCTTAGCCTTAGAAGAACAATTAGAATCAAATTCAAAAGCATATTATTTTAATTATAAGGAAGATCCAATGTACACTAAACGAGAGAGTGAACTGCTTCAACAATATATGCAAGAATTTGGAAGATTTCCAGAAGGAAATGAAGATCTTGATGATGATCTTTTCTAAATTTAACTTTTACTTAATTTTTCCTTTAGACTCTTAGTCAATAAAGGCAAAACTTCACATAAATCTCCTACAATTCCATAATTTGCCACCCCAAATATTGGTGCAGCAGGATCTTTATTTATAGCAATAATAATATCGCTACTTTTCATTCCAACCAAATGCTGGATTGTTCCTGATATTCCACATGCAATATAAATTTTTGGAGATACTGTGTTCCCACTTTGACCTACTTGTTGTGATTTTGGAATCCAACCCAAATCAACAGCTGCTCTGCTTGCTCCTACAGCAGCATTTAAAACCTTAGCTAGATCCTCAATTAATTTAAAATTCTCCTTATTTCCAACACCTCTTCCACCAGATACAATAGTATCTGCCTCACAAACGGGAATGCCACATTCGGTAGCAGTTCCACTGATAATTTCTTTTGTTTTAACTTTTAAACTCTGAAGATCTACCTTTACAGGCACTTCAATAATTTCTGCATTATTATTATCTTGAATCGGTGCCATCTCCATAACATTAGGTCTAACTGTTGCCATTTGAGGGCGTGTTACAGGACAAATAATATCTGCCATAATATTTCCCCCGAATGCTGGTCTTGTCTGTAATAATAATCCATCTCTTATAGATAACCCTGTACAATCAGCAGTAAGTCCTAACTGAAGAGTTGCTGCTACTCTTGGTGCTAAATCTCTTCCATTTATAGTCGCGGGGTATAAAACAATATTTGGTTTGTATTTTGAAATTATACCAGTAATCACAGATGAATAAGTTTCAGTATAATAATCTTTAAGTGCTTCATGTTCGGCAACATATATTCTATTGGCGCCTCGGTTTGAAAATTCTTGAGAAAATCTTCTTACATTAGTTCCTATAAGGATAACTGATACTTTTTGTTTTAATTCGTTGGCTAGTTCTTTTGCTTTACCTAGTAATTCAAAAGATACGTTTCTAACTTTATCATCTTTAATTTCAACAACGATCCATACATCTTGATACCGAGATAAGTCAATATCTTCAACTTTTTTCCTTTGAATTGTTATTGCTCCGACATTACATTGATCAACGCAAGCTCCACAAAGAGTACACTCATCTCCTATTATAGCAATTTTATCTACAATTGTTATAGCTCCAAATGGACAAACTTTTTCACAGAGTCCACATCCAGTACAATTTTCTTTATCTACATTTATCAGATTAAATCACCTTATCCTTAGATAATAATTCGATTAATTTTTGAACCGAAGCTTCAGCCGTCTCTTCTTCAATAATAACTCCTTGTTGTCTAACAGGTGGGGAATAAACTTTAATAACTTCAGTTAATGAGCCATTCAAACCGTAATCATGCTTGTTACCTCCAAGTTCCTCAGCGTCCCATGTAGAAAATGGCTTTTTATTAGCTTTCATTATATTAATCATAGGAGGATTCGTGGGTTCAAATGAAGAGGGTGTTATTCCCGTTATAAGTACTGGAAGTTTTACTTCTACGATTTTATATCCGTCATCTGTTTGAACTTTTGCAGTTAATTTTTTCCCTTCTAATTTTTCAACACTCTCAACATAGGTTATCTGAGGAATCCCTAATTGAGCTGCTATTTCAGGTCCAACCTGAGCTGTGTCCCCATCAATGGCTTGTAGACCACAAAAAATCATACTAAAAGCACCAATTTTCTTGATACACTGAACAAGAGTATAAGAGGTTGCCCAAGTGTCAGCACCAGCAAAAACTTTATCAGTAAGCAAAATTGCTTTGTCAGCCCCTAATGCAAGACACTTTAATAAAGCTTTCTTTGCTTGAGGTGGTCCCATTGATATTGCTATTATCTCATCACCTTCTTGTCTTATTTTAATTGCTTCCTCAAGAGCAAATTGATCAAATGGATTCAGAACACTAGGAACACCCTCCCTAATTAAAGTATTAGTTTCAGGGTCAATTTTGACTTCAGTTGTATCTGGAACTTGTTTTACGCATACAATAAATTTCATATTCATATCAAAACTTATAAAAGATTCTAAATTCAATCTCTATCTTTTAAGAGTTAAATAAAAATATTAAAAATATAAAAAAAAGTTAATTAATATTGCTTCTTACCAAGAACCTCTCTCGCTACAATCATTTTCATAACTTCAGAACTACCTTCTGCGAGGGAAAATGATCTAACTGCTCGCCATGCAGCTTGGTCAGGGCATTCTCGTGAATAGCCAAAAGCCCCTTGCCATTGCATTACATCATTTATAGCATCACAAGCCCAAGTAGAGCAAAACATTTTTCCCATAGCAACAACTTTACTGGTTTCAAACCTGCTTGCTTTCCCTTCTTGTTCCAAATCAATAGTTCTTAAAGCTTTGTATCCCCAATCCCTTAACATGTTTAATTTAGTGTAATGTTCAGCAAGTTTAAAATTAATTCCTTGATATTGTGATAATGGTTTTCCAAATGATTTTCTTTCTTGAATATAATTTATTCCATTTTCTAAGGACTTTAGCCCCGCGGAAGCACATATCACTGTGATTAATGCTCTTGCATATTCGTATCCTTCATGTAAGATATAAAATCCTTTATTTTCTTCACCAATTATATAATGTTTAGGAATTTTTACATTATCAATTGAAAAACCTCCACATGAGATTCCTTCTCGCCCTAAATCATTTATATAAGTGGGAGTAATCCCTTTAACTGTTAATGGTAAATAGAATACTGTCATTCCTCTCGTTCCACGTTCAGGAGTTTGATGAGCAATAGTAACATGTCCACCACCATGCTTAACGGCTTCTCGAACTCCACTGATATACATTTTTTCGCCATTTACCACAAATTCATCGCCATCTGGCCTTATTGTAGTTTTAGTACCACCTACATCAGAACCAGCGTCACTTTCGGTTGTAGCGATACCAAGAAACCATTCTCCTGACACAGTTTTTGGGAATATTTCTTGCTTAGCTTCTTCTGTACCATATTTATTTAAAAGGAAGCCCCATGATGCTGGAACCAAATAATAAACGCAAGTCGAACCGGTGCAGTCTGCTTTTGCTAATTCTTCTGCTATAACACCTGCACTCACAGCATCTAATCCTGGACCGCCATATTTTTCATCAGCAGTACAGGTCATAAGACCTAATTCTGCCATTCCCCTTACGACATCTCTAGGAATTTCTTTAGTTTCTTCCATTTGAAGTGCAATTGGTGCTATTTTACCTTGAGCAAATTCTCTTACTGATTCACGTATCATCTCTTGTTCTTCAGTAAACTTAATACTCATGTTTCTTACCTCTTTTTTAATAATTTAATTGTATACCTTTAAATTACTTAAAATTCTTAAGGTTTATTATTCAATTAAAACATCAAATTACTTAGGAATAAAATGGGACTAAATAATAAAGAAATAGAAAGTAATTTTACCGTTCTACTATGGTGAATCCTGTTTTTTGTAAAAGATTTACTGCTTCTTCTATTATTGTGTCTTCAACACGTAAAATAAGCATAGATTCGTCTTTAACTAATGTAGAATAAAAATAATCAATATTAATTTCATTTTCTCCTAAAGTTTTAGGAATCTCATATAAAGCATTAGGATGATCATTTAATCTTACGGCGATGACTTCTGTTGTAGATAAAATGAAATCCTTTTCTTCCAAAAGATTAATGCATTTTCCAGGGTTATCAACTAATACCAATATTAGTCCATACTCACTTGTTTTTGCCACCGTTAATGCTCGAATAAAAATCTTATTATCCATTAGTAATTTAATAAAGCTTGCTAGTTCTCCTGGTCGATCTTCAAGATATACACTTAATTGAATCATTTGAAGTAATTTTTTTTTTGAAATTAAATCAATGTTAAATTTTAATATTCCCTTTTTTTTAAACTTAGTAAAAAAATTATTATGAGTAAACAATCTTAATTTAAACTGATGCTTAAGGATTTTTACGACAAACACAAAAATTTTTCTTTTAGAACGTTATCAGAGTATTATTTATCTCCAGGTATTAGATGTAAGTTTGATATATTGAAAGAGAAAGTCGGCAATAAGAGAAAATTTTTATGTGGAATTGATCTCGGTTCGTCTGGAAATTCTATTCTCTCTTTTTTAGATAATATAAAACATAAATCCTTCTTAGATATTGCCAACGTTCCGTTGAGCCAATATAAAAATGAAAACAAACAACATCCAATATGTGGTGATCTCATAACATTACCTTATAGAAAGGAATCTTTTGATTTCGTGACTGCTATTGATGTTTTAGAACATATTAAGAATGATACCTTGGCAATATCAGAAATAAGCAGGATTCTAAAGAAAAATGGAATGGTGGTTATTACTGTTCCACACCGGATGAGATATTATTCAACTCAAGATAAAATAATCGGACACTTTAGAAGATATGAAATAAATCAAATAATCTCCCGATTCAATAAATTTAATCTAGTAAATATAAAGACATTTGGTGTTTATGGCAGATTAATGATGATAGCAGATATTCAATCAACAAATCCAAAAAAAATTGAAGAGAATCTAATAAATTTAAGAAATAAATTTGAATCAAATATAATCTTTCGAAAGTTTTGGAATATTTTAGTTAAAATTATGTCTAAATTCATGAAAATAGATGCTAAATATAGTTCTCAATATAAAATGAGAAATATTGGTTTAATTTTCATGAAGAAATAAGGTTTTTGACAAGTCATTACATACATTCTTTTTTCAATTTTTCGAAAAGATTTTTGTATTCTTCAATATATTTCTCATCACTAGTTTCTTCAATTTTTTTAAGAAGATCTATTGATTTTGATAAGATTTCAGACTTCTTTTTAATTTTTTCATAAAATTTTTTCTTTTGTTCTTGTGATTGTTCTAATTCCATTTTATTTTCATATTCTTTAATGGAAGATTTGATTTCTTTCTGAGATTCGATTACAGATGATGCTAATTGTTCTTTTCTTTGTTCTAACATAGTGCAATTTTCGCAAATTATTTCACCCGATTTTGGTTGATCCTCTTTAATCATAAAAGGGTTTCCACAACGAGTACAAGGTATAAGCTTTAAAATAAATTTTTCGTTGTTAGAATCGGGCATATTCGGGAATGAGTTGAATTTTATTATATAATAAATTATCCATTATTATAATTTTGTATAAATAATTTCATTATTCAATTTAACCCTCAAATTTTAGAAAAACTAATAATAGTTTAAGATATTTTAAACTATATGGATATTGTCGCAATTATTATATTGTTAATTGCGGGATTTCTTTTTGGAATTATTAGCTCTATTGCAGGAATTGGTGGTGGAGTTTTTTTTGTTAGTTTCATGGTTCTAATTTTTATCATTCCAATTAA
>Ga0209427_10006044_pt1 | contig 13839 bp, 15 predicted proteins | sample DeeMarSWOR136_30_FD_187465 | JGI IMG/M metagenome (GOLD analysis project Ga0209427, IMG submission 187465) | Marine sediment microbial communities from White Oak River estuary, North Carolina - WOR-1-36_30 (SPAdes) (version 2) | ecosystem: Environmental > Aquatic > Marine > Intertidal zone >... | reverse complement strand
GTTGATGTCGCCGGTGAGGCCCATGGTGAACTCGGTCATGGGGATGAGCAGGGCATTGCCGCCGCCGGCGGCAGTTCCCTTGATGTTCATCGAGGGGCCACCCGAGGGCTGGCGGATGCAGCCGCCTGCATTCTTTCCCCGCTTCCCCAGTCCTTCCATGAGTCCCATGGAGGTTGTGGTTTTCCCCTCCCCTAACGGAGTCGGGGTGATCGCGGTTACCTCGATATACTTGCCGTCCGGCTTGTCCTTGAGGCGCTGTATAATCTTCATGAAATCAAGCCGGCATAATCTCCCAAAAGGGATAATCTCATCCTTCTGCAAATTTAGTCTTTCCCGCCACTCATCAGGGGTGGGCATATTTTCTTCCGCTGCTTCTGAAATCTGCCAATCCTTCATCTTTGTCGCATCGTAAGCCATATATGGACCTCCTTTCCCCCTTTTATTTTTGTTCTATTTTGCTAAGCCAGACTGCATTTCAGCAGCCCGAACCGTATTCGCCATGAGCATGGTCACTGTCATCGGCCCCACGCCACCGGGGACCGGGGTGATAGCCTCTGCCTTTTCCACGATCGCATCGAAGTCGGTATCACCCACCAGCCTGAAGCCGCTCTTTTTAGTTGCGTCTGGGATCCTGTTGACACCGACATCGATGACTACCACTCCCTCTTTGACCATATCCGCAGTTATCGCCTTAGGGGCACCCATGGCAGCAACCAGAATGTCCGCCTGTCTTGCTATCGAGGGCAGGTCTTTGGTCCCGGTATGACATATCGTCACCGTGGCGTTAGCGCCGCTCTTCTTCTGCACCAGGATGGCGGCAAGCGGTTTGCCATTGAGATTGCTCCGACCACAAATGACCACATGCTTGCCACCGGGGTCGTAGCCGCTGCGGACCAGCAGCTGCTGGACGCCCTGTGGCGTGCAGGGCATGAAAGTCGGCTCGCCGATAAGAAGCTTGCCCACATTTACCGGGTGGAAGCAATCAACATCCTTCTCCGGCACGATGGTATTTAACACCTTGCTGGTATCAATATGCTTGGGCAAGGGGAGCTGAACCAAAATGCCATGGAATTTGGGGTCTTTATTCAGCTCGTCGACCTTGGCCAAGACCTCTTCCTCCTTGGCATCCTCGGGGAATACTATCGTCTCCGAGTAGATGTCAAGCTCCTCGCTGGCCTTGCTCTTGCCCTTGACATAGGATACCGAAGCCGGGTCCTCCCCGACCCGCACCATCGCCAGTCCAGGTGTTACCCCTTTCCCCTTGAGTTCCTTGACCTTTTCCTTGAGCTCCTCACGGATTTGGGCTGATATTTCAGTCCCTGAGATTATCTTTGCCGTCATTTTCGACCTCCTTATTTGGCAGGGGTGGCAGCCCCACCTTTGATTTCCTTCAAGGTGGGGAACAGCCCACAGCTTTGCCGTTCATCGCAGTAGCCTAAGGCGAAGCATTTGGGCTTGAGCTCGGCGCCGAGGCGCGGCGCCACCTTTTCCACCTCCTGTTTAATCCTCTGAAACAGCTCCACCAGCTCCCATTGCGCCCGCAGGCAGAGCCGCAAGGAAGAGGCATGCATTAGCTCCCGAGCGTTCATGGTCATCACCAGCTTGGTCTCCATAGCGCTGGGGAGCACATATCGAGCATCCTCAGCAGGAACCCCGGCGTCGAGCATCTCACAGTAGAGCTTATGGGCTGCTTGCACCATCTCGCGGTATTTAGCCTCCAGCTGCCGCTTGGCGCCGATGGTTGCCGGGGTCACATAATTGAGCTTTCGCAGCGAGACATACCTTTGACTTTGCTGAGTGTAGCTGGCAATACGGTGACGGACGAGTTGATGGCTGGCTACCCTGGAGATGCCGTCGATGACGAAGGTGAAGCTGGCGTGCTCAAAAGGCGATAGATGCCCTGAGGAGATAAGCTGACTGAGGAGATTGTCGATTTGCTCTGGGCTTAGTTTCTGCTTCAGTTCTACAGCACTTAGCTGGGAAGTGGAAAGCTTAGCGGCGGCGGCAATGGTGCGCTCCGCATCGGGAGTGAAATTGGCGACAATAACCTGCATCCCGCTTCCCAGTGTGTGATTATACTACAGTCTATGACGGCAAGGCAAGCGTTTTGTCAAATTTTGCTCACCTGGCACTTGCGGGCAATTGCCGCCAAGAAAAATTTGTTACTCAGGCATTATTACCTAAGCCTAAACCAGGCGCCTGCGGAACATGATAGTTGCAATCCCCATCATAACTAAGGCCACTCCGCCAAGGACGAGAAATGCCTTGCCCAGCAAAACGCCATCGAAGCCAGTATTCATCAGGGTTCGGACGCCATCAGCGGCATAGGTGACCGGGTTGTACTTGGCAACCGTCTGTATCCAACCGGGCAGCAGCTCCATGGGCATCATGGCATCGCTGAGAAACATCAGCGGCAGGGTAATGAAGTTAATCACCATAATGAAGAGTTGGTGGTCTCTAATGCGGAGGGCCAAGATGTTGGAGAGCCCGGCAAAGCCAATCACCAATAAGGCGATGAGCAACATGGCAGTGATGAATCCGGCAAAGCCGGTGGCGAATCCTACCCCCATCGCCAGCGCAACGAGGACGATGATCATGGCTTGAACAACTACCCGCACCACATCTCCACCCATCCGCCCCAGCATGATGGCGTTTCGGCTCACCGGCGTCACCAGCATCTTATCCAAGTAGCCCAGGTCTATATCCACCAGCGTGCCCATCCCAGAGAAGGTTGCCCCAAACAGCGCGGTCATCAGGATAATCCCTGGAGCAAGGTAAGCCAGGTAGTTCTCGTAGGGGAAGCCAGGAATATCCACTATAGTTTTGAACAACTGGCTGAACAGGAGCAGCCAGATAAGAGGCTGGATCACCGCCATAACCCAGATGAAGCGCACGCGAAAGGAGTTGCGCAAATTCCTGACGAATAGATACCAGGTATCAGCAATGGTACTCATCTATCGCCTCCCTTTGCCCATCATTATCTTTAAGTGCTCACGGAACTGCTCGGCAGTGCTTGCCTCCCGGTCGCGGATGGTGGAACCTGTGTGCTTTAAGAACACGTCTTGAAGAGAGGGGCGCGATAGCGCCATTGTTTTCACCGCAATTCCGTTCTGCCTCAGGAGCTCTATTATCTGGGGCATGACTTCCTCTCCCCGGTCCACGTAAACGGCAAGGCTATCCGCTAACGTCTCGATGCGCTGGATATAGGGCTGGCCCTGGAGTGCTTGGAAAGCACTCTCGACAAGGGCATTTTCCCCAATCAGGCGCTCCTCAGAGAAGCCTATGTTAATGCAATCACCGCCTATCTCGTCCTTGAGTTCCTCAGGAGAGCCCAAGGTCTTGATCTCCCCCTGGTCGATTATGGCCACACGGTGGCAGAGCTCATCGGCCTCCTCCATATAGTGGGTGGTGAGTAGTATAGTTATTCCCTCCTTCTGGTTTAGCTCACGAAGGTGGCCCCACACTCTGGCTCTGGTCTGTGGGTCCAGACCCAAGGTGGGCTCATCCAGGAACAGCACTTTGGGTCTGTGAACCAGCCCGGCGATCAGGTCAAGCCTTTTGCGCATCCCCCCGGAATAGTTTTCCGCTAACCGCTTCGCGTCAGCGGTAAGGTCTACCAACTCTAATAGCTCGTCCACCCTTTCCCGCAGAAGCTTGCCTTCCATACGATGCAAACGGCCCTGAAGCATCAAGTTCTCCCGTCCTGTGCTCTTGTCATCCACGCTGATGTCCTGGGCAACATACCCGATGACACTGCGCACCTTGCCCGGTTCCTTGAGCACATCATACCCTGCCACCGTTGCTCTGCCGCTGGTGGGCTTGAGCAGGGTGGTGAGGATCTTTATTGTGGTCGTCTTACCGGCGCCATTGGGCCCCAGAAAGCCGAACAGTTCCCCAGGTGCAACCTCGAAAGATACCCCGTTGACTGCGGTGAGGGAATTGTATTGTTTTACCAGTTGCTCAACTGTAATCATCATCTCCTCCTATGCATGACACCGAGTATTCTATCATGGGATACCTTGGCCGAGAAACTCACACTTTAGACTCTTTCAACGAGGCTGTTATTTTACGCAAAAGGGCAACCAAGGTGCCCTGTTCCTCGGGTGTCAGGCATGCCATAATTCTGTGAACTTTTTGTGCAATGTGAGCCTCAATAGCATCATGGAATCGCAGGCCGTCATCCGTCAGGGTTACTCTCACTATCCTGCGGTCATCGGGATCAGGCAGCCTTTCAGCCAGTCCGTTTTCCACCAGCGAATCTATCATTCGCGTTGCGGTGTAGAGTGGCACCGAAAGGGCCTGGCTCAATTCCCCCATTGTTGCGCCAGGCTTTCGATGCAGGATACTGCTTATGCGGTGAAATGCATGCGGGTTGGAAATGCGGTCAGGTCTATCTTTGAACTGTGCACCTACAAGTCGACTTGCCAGTTGAATTACTTCATCGGGCGGAGGAGACATGACCTCCGCGAGCTCCTTAATAGACCGGGCAGCTTGTCCAGCGTAAGGCTGTTGAGGATCGCCAGAGTTATTTGCGTTATGCAATATTTGCACAATGCTATTATATTGCGATGTCAACCCCTTGTCAATACCCCCTGACATTGTCGGTGATATTCTAGTACTGAGAGGGCAAGCAGGGCAACAGCCACCACACCGAGTTTGACAGTCATTGCAGTGGATGCTACAATTTCGCCTACGACATATGAAGAGGAGGCTAAGTGCAAGTAGCTGTGATCGCAGACATTCACGATCAGCAGGAGCGTGTGTTTGACGCTTTGGCGCTTATCGAGGAGAGGCAGATCGACCATTTGCTGCTATTAGGGGACTTCTGCGCCCCCTATACCATGAGGTTATTCTCTAGTTTTCCCGGACAGTTGTCTGTAGTATTCGGTAACGCTGACGGTGATCGCTTCAGGGCGACGAAGATAGCCTATGAGGTGTTTGGGAAACGAATGACTCTGTTCGGAGAATTCGCCCAATTCAACTTGGAGCAGAGGCGTATTGCCATGATTCATGACAATGAGATTGGTCACGCATTAGCGGAGACAGAGCGGTATGACATTGTGCTCTATGGGCATGATCATCGCTGGCATGAGTCTCGCATCGGCAATACCCTACTGTTAAACCCTGGAACATTAGGCGGCAAAGGAGCGCCACCCACTTTCGCCATTATCGATTTGACCACCCTCGCCGTGGAAAAGATTACACTTTGAAGTGGAGTAAAGCCTTTTCCCCACTAAAGCTGGACATTTTCTGATATAATGGTTATGATATAAGGGGAGGGGAAGACGGGGTTATAGAGAGATTTTATGGCAGGTTCTGAGGAATATCGCGTTATCTGGCTCCAAGGTGCAGGTTGCACCGGTTGTTCTGTTTCAGTCCTCAATTCGGCAAGCCCCAGCATCAAAAACATCCTGGTTGATGAGGTAATTCCGGGGAAGCATGTCAACCTCAGATTTCAGCCTACAGTGATGGCCGCATCTGGGCAAATAGCCCTTGAAGTTATCGAAGAGCTCCCCAAGGAGGGGGGCTATATTTTGGTCGTAGAGGGAGCGATACCCACTGCTCCGGGATACGGCACTATTGGCGAGGCCTCCATAGCTTCCCAGGTGGAGCGCTTAGGGCGTGATGCCCTGGCTGTCATCGCCTTGGGGACCTGCGCTGCCTTTGGCGGGATCCCCGCTGGAGCCCCTAACCCGGCACAGTGTGTCAGCGTGAGTGAGCTTTTCAGGACATGCGGCATCAAAACCCCGGTGATAAATGTCCCCGGCTGCCCACCCCACCCTGATTGGTTCGTGGGCACAGTGGCCAGTATAGTGCTCCAGGGGCTGCCCAAGCCAGAAGAGCTTGATGAATTTGCGCGCCCTAAGCTCTTCTATGGCAAGTTGATCCATGAAAATTGCCCCCGGCGGGCCTATTATGATGAGCAGAAATTCGCCAAAAAGCTGGGTGAGCCCGGCTGCCTTTACGAGCTGGGATGCAAGGGTCCGGTGACCTATGCTGATTGCCCACTAAGGCTGTGGAATAACGGGACCAACTGGTGTATCGGGGGCAACGCCCCATGTCTCGGCTGCGTCGAACCCGGATTCCCAGACGAGGTTTCCCCCTTCTACGAGAAGATGCCCAAGGAGGCATGATCGGTTGAGAAAGATTATCATCGAGCCGGTAACTCGCATCGAAGGACATCTCAAGATCGAGGCGATAACGGAAAATGGGGAGGTAAAGGAGGCAAGAAGCGTAGGGACTCTATTTCGTGGCATTGAGCTCATCTTGCGTGGCAGAGACCCCCGCGATGCCCAGCGGATCACGCAGCGCATCTGCGGCGTCTGCCCCACCAGTCACTCCACCGCTGCTGCCTTAAATTTAGACAGCGCCTTCGGCATCACCGATAAAATCCCCGACAATGGCCGGATTATGCGCAATTTGATCCTGGGCGCGGCTCATATCGCCGACCACGTCCTTCACTTCTACCATCTGGCAGCCCTGGATTATGTGGACATCGCTGCGGTTGCCAGATACGAGGGCAATAACTCAACCCTGAATTCGATCAAGGACTTCATCCAACGGGGCGAGCTGGGTCCATTTATGCCCCGCTACGAAGGAGACTATCGCCTCCCCGATGAGGTCAACCTCAACGCGGTAACTCACTATGTGGAAGCGTTCAACATTCGGCGCAAAGCCCAGGAGATGCTTTCCATCTTCGGCGGCAAAATGCCCCATAACGTAGCCATTGTCCCCGGTGGAGTCACCGAGGTGCCCACTGTGGATAAGATCGCCTCTTTCCTCTGGAGACTCAACGAGCTTAGGGACTTCATCGATAATGCCTATCTCCCAGACGTTCTCGCCGTGGCTGAGGCATATAGCGACTGCTTCGAGGTGGGGAAGGGCTGTGGCAACTTCCTCTCCTATGGCAGCTACGATCTCGATGGCAAGGAACCAGACCTGACGAAGAGGAAGAGGTTGTTTGAGCAAGGGACGATTTCCGCCGAGCTCAATCTGGACGAGCTCGATATGAGCAAAATCAGCGAACAGGTCGAGCACTCATGGTATGCCGATGCCACCACGGGAAAGCACCCAGCTCAGGGGGAGACCAAGCCCGAGCATGGAAAGGAAGGGGCTTACTCCTGGATAAAGTCGCCACGCTACGATGGCAAGGTCTATGAAGTAGGACCTTTAGCTCGGGTGCTGACTACCTATGCCAGCGGCAACGTCAGGATGAAATCCCTGGTCGACTCCGTGCTCAGCCGATTTAAGGCATCACCAAGCGCCTTATTCTCAGTCCTTGGTCGCCATGCCGCCCGTGCTTTATCCACGAAGTTCATCGCGGACTCCATGCCCTCCTGGCTGCTCGAACTCAAGCCCGGTGAGCCAGCATATATCAGCTATGAGCTGCCCGAGCAGGCCACTGGCATGGGCATTGTCGATGCCGCGAGGGGCGCCCTGGGACACTGGATTGAAATCAAGGACAGGAAAATCGCCAATTATCAGTGTGTGGTCCCCACCACCTGGAATGCCTCACCTCGGGATGACAAAGGACAGCCGGGACCCATCGAGCAAGCGCTCACCGGCACCAAGATCGCAGATGAATCCAATCCCTTTGAGCTGGTGCGCATCATCCGCTCCTTTGATCCCTGTCTTGCCTGCGCCGTGCACCTGATTACAGCGAAAGGGAGGAGCTTGGGGGAGTTTCGTGTCTGCTAAAATCGTGGTTTTGGGTCTGGGAAACGCCCTGCTCAAGGACGAAGGGGTCGGCATTCACGTCATCCACGCCTTGCCACATAACTCCATCCCGGAAGACGTGGACATAATAGATGGCGGGACATCCCCCGATATCATCCATCTAATAGGAGATGCTCATAAGCTAATAATAGTGGATGCTGCCAGAGGAGGAGGCGAGCCCGGGACCATCTACCGATTAACCCCCGATGATATCGCCTCTCAACGCGAACTTACTTTGTCTACCCATGACATCGGCCTATTCCCTAGCTTACGGCTGATGGAGTCCCTGGGCAACAGCCCCCAAGAGACGGTCATCATCGGCATCGAGCCCAAAGACATAGACTTAGGGCTGGAGCTTTCCCCGGAGCTGGAGCAAAAGGTGCCCTCTATCGTAGACGTCGTGCTGGAGGAGATAGAATGCTCATCTCAGAGCAAAAGCCATTCGAAGAGATCCTGAGCTTGCTCGATGGAGAAAAGGCTGTCTTTCTCATCGGCTGTAAAGGCTGCGCCGAGGGCTGTGAGACCGGCGGTGAGAAAGAGGTCCTGGAGATGAAACAGAAGCTCGAGGAGCAGGGCAAAGCAGTCACCGGCTTCTCTCTCATCGATATGGTCTGCGATGAGCCCCTGACGAGATTGAAATTGAAAGCACATAAAGAGACGATTGCAGCCTCAGACTCGCTGCTCGTGCTGTGCTGCGGCGTCGGTATTCAGACCGTGGCTCAAGCTGTGGATAAGGTAGTGCACCCGGGGTGCAATACCGTATCCTTAGGCGGAGCTCACGCTGAATGGAGAGAAGCGGAACGCTGCCTGGAGTGTGGCGATTGTATTTTGGATTTCACCGGCGGCATCTGCCCCATCGCCCGATGCTCAAAGCACCTCCTCAACGGACCTTGCGGCGGCTCTCAGGGAGGCAAGTGTGAGCTTTCACCGGACTTACCCTGTGCCTGGCAGTTGATCATCGAGCGGCTGACCAAGTTGGGAAGGTTGGACAGGCTCGAGGACGTCGTAGCGCCGAAGAATTGGAGCGTGAGCCTTATCTCCGGACCACCGACAAAACGGTAGCCTCAGTTGACAGGATGACCTTCTCGAGATAGACTAATACCAAGAGGGGTGGAGGGATGAGAGCCAACGTGAAGCAGCTAGCGCCGATTAAAGAGACTTTGGCGCAATGCTATCTATTTGACGACCTGGGCGACGAAGAGCTGGAAAAGGTGGCGGAGCTATGTCGAGAAGAGTCCTGTGAAACAGGGGCCACCATCTTCGCCGAGGGCATGATGGCCAAAGACCTTTATGTCATCATAGAGGGTAAAGTGGCCTTAGAGACGAGTTTTTCCACGCGCCCGGGATCTGGCAAGCAGGGGACAATCGATGTCATAACCCAACAGGGGCAGGCCTTCGGCTGGTGTGCACTGCAGCGGCCACATACTTTCACCATGAGCGCAAGGTGCCTGCAACGAACTAAGGTATTTGCCATCGATGGCGCTGAGCTCTACTCTCTGCTTACCAAGGACTGGTTTATGGGCTATAAGGTGATGGAGGGGGTGGTAGGGGTGGTTGCCTCCAGGCTGAGGCACACCAAAGAGACATTAGCGCAAGTCTTATCTATAACCACTCACGACCTGAAAGCACCATTGGCCGCAGTACAGAGCTATATCCAAGTCATGCTCGGTGGTTATGTCGGGGAACTCGGTGCAAAACAACGTGATATGCTGCTCCGGAGTAGCGAGCGAATCAAAGGTCTCCTCGACCTGATCGATAACATCCTGGATATCTCTCGCATCGAGGCTACGCAACTGGATGCGAGGTGGATGTCGCTTCAGGAGGTGATCGAGAGCTCAGTGGAGGATGTTCGTCCCCAGGCCAAGGAGAAGAGGCTGAAGCTGGAAATAGAGTTGCCCCGAGACCTGCCCCAAATCCAAGGCTCTCCAAGCCGTCTGCAGCAAGTAGTGACCAATTTGTTGGGCAATGCGGTCAAGTTCACCAAACGGGGGACGGTGTCGCTCAAATTGAAGGACGAAGATGAGACCCTCAGGGTAGAGGTCATGGATACCGGGGTCGGCATCCCTGCTGAGGAATTGCCCTATATATTCGATGACTTCTATAAGGGTCGGAGCGCAGATAGGAGGAGTGCTGGCTTGGGGCTATCGATTGCCCGCAGGATCGTAGAAGCTCACGGCGGCAAAATCTGGGCCGAAAGCCCGTGCCCGGAAACCGGGAAGGGAACCAAATTCACCTTCACCTTGCCCAAAAAGAGATAAAGAGGCCAAATATGAAAGCGGGGACAAATCTGGAGAAGGTCTTACAAAGTGGAGAGTTCGCCGTCACCGCTGAGGTCGGGCCCTCCAAAGGCAGTGTCGCCAGCGTGATCCAGAGGAAGGGCGAGTTGCTCAAATCCTGTTGCGATGCCATGAATGTGACCGACAATCAATCGGCGGTAGTGCGGATGTCAAGCTGGGCAAGCTGTGTCATGCTCAAACAGATGGGGCTTGACCCAGTGATGCAAATAGTGGTTCGGGACCGAAATAGGCTCGCCATCCAAAGCGATGTCTTAGGGGCAGTGGCTTTAGGGATCAAAAATGTCCTCTGCCTCTCTGGCGATCACCAAATGCTGGGCAATCATCCCAATGCCAAGGGGGTTTATGATTTAGATTCCATCCAATTGATCCAAATGTTGAAGACAATGCGTGATGAGAGGAAATTCCAGTGCGGCGAGGACATATCGGGCGAGGTGCCGATATATATTGGCGCCGCTGCGAACCCCTTTGCCGACCCCTTCGAATATCGGGTGATCAGACTGGCCAAGAAGGCAAAAGCCGGGGCCGATTTCATTCAAACTCAAGCCGTTTTTGATGTCGCTAAGTTCGGCAAATGGATGGAGATGGTGCGAGAGCGAGGGCTAGATAAACAGGTTCATATCCTTGCCGGGGTGATACCGATTAAGTCAGCAGGGATGGCTCGCTATATGAGAGACTATGTCTCCGGAGTCTATGTGCCCAATGAGATAGTCACCAGGATGGAAGATGCCAAGGAGGCTAAGGAAGAAGGGGTCATGATGTGCCTCGAGACCATCGAGCAGCTTAAAGATATTGAGGGCGTTCACGGCATCCATATTATGGCCGTTGCCTGGGAGGATATAATCCCCAGACTCGTGGAGGCAGCGGGATTAATGCCCAGGCCAGCCTTATAAAAGGGAACGGGGGCTTGAAATGGAAAAGCGCGCAAAGATCCTGGTTGTCGATGATGACCCAGATATCGTGGTAGCGATCAGTGCGATCTTGGAGGCTCATGATTATCAGGTGGTCATCGCTCGTGATGGCGAGGAGGGCTTAGCCAAGCTCAGGGACGAAAGACCGCAGCTGATGGTGCTTGACCTGTTGATGCCGAGAATGGATGGATTTGTCGTATGCAAGGAGCTCAAGGACCCGAGGCGAGCCAAGTATGCCAATGTGCCAATCCTGATCTTAACCTCGGTGAAGGAGGAGGCCAGCCGCAGACGCTATGAGCTGGAAACCGGGCTCAGCCTCGATGTCGATGATTATGTGGAGAAGCCAATCGACCCCCATGCTTTGCTACACCGAGTGGAGAAGCTGCTGCAAAAGAAACTGGCATGAGCTTTGAGCGCCTCGGGATGTGAAACAAGGAGGGAGGGATGGAGAGAAAAGCCAAGATCCTCGTTATCGATGACGACCCCGATTTCGTGGCAGCAACAAAGCTGGTGTTAGAGAGCAAACCATACCAGGTGGTCACAGCCTTCGATGGCGACGAGGGGCTCAAGAAAGCAAGGGATGAGAGCCCCGATTTGATCATCTTGGATGTAATAATGCCGTTAAAAGATGGATTTATGGTCTGCGAACAACTCAAGAGAGACCCTGAACTTGGCAAAATCCCGGTCTTGATGTTAACCGCTTTCGCAGATAAGGTCGGGGAAACCTCACTCGCGGTAGGCCAGGGGCTCACGCTGGAGGCCGAGGATTTTATCGATAAGCCAATAACCCCTACCGAGTTGCTGATCAGGGTGGAACGGCTGTTGAAAAAAGTCGGCTTCTGATCTCAGCTCGCCTTAATCCGCTGGCTTCTCCAAGTGCTTTCTTAGAGCCTCGTAGGCTTTCTTCACTTCATCTATTGAAGCTTCATCCTCAAGAGTAGTAACGTCTCCGATCTCTTCTCCCATGGCTATTGCCTTGAGAATACGACGCATGATTTTCCCGCTCCTCGTCTTGGGGAGGGAACGAGTAAAGTAGACCTCTTCCGGGGTGGCGACGGGGCCGATGGATTGACGAAGGTGTGCCACAAGCTCTTTTTTGATTCTGGCGGAAGGGGCAACGCCTTCCTTAAGGGTAACGAAGAGGACGATGGCCTCGCCCTTCACTGGGTCGGGCTTCCCCGCCGCTGCTGCCTCAGCTACCGCGGGATGGGAGACAGCGGCATCCTCCAGCTCGGCAGTCCCCAGACGATGTCCCGCCACCTTGAGCACCTCATCCGCCCGGCCCAGGATCCAGAAATACCCATCTTCATCGCGTATGGCGAAGTCGCCGGTGTAGTATGCGCCGGGGAAGCGGGACCAGTATGACTCTTTGTAGCGCTCAGGGTCGCCGTAGATACCAGGCAACATCCCCGGCCAGGGTCGTCTTATCACCAGATAACCCCTCTGTCCCGGTGGCAGCTCTTTTCCCTCGGCATCCACAACGGCAGCGTCAATGCCGGGGAGGGGGAAGGTTGCCGATCCGGGTTTAAGCGGAACGGGCTCGATCCCGGGAGTGGGGGAGATCATAATGCCCCCTGTCTCCGTTTGCCACCAGGTGTCCACGATAGGGCACCTCTCCCCACCGATGTACCTATAAAACCATTGCCAGGCCTCGGGATTTATGGGCTCGCCGACGCTCCCCAGAAGCTCGAGTGTGGAGAGGTCGTGCTTTGCCGGCCACTGCTCACCGTAGCGCATGAACATCCTAATCGCCGTAGGGGAGGTATAGAAGATGGTCACCCCATATTTCTCGATGATGTCCCACCAGCGATCCACTGTCGGATAATCCGGGGCTCCCTCATAGAGGACGATGGCAGCGCCGTGGGAGAGCGGGGCATAGACTATGGAGCTATGGCCGGTGACCCAGCCGACATCGGCAGTGCACCAGTAGACCGACTCCTCCTTCAGGTTGAACACCCACTGATAAGCGGAGTGATTATACACCAAATAGCCGCCGGTGCTGTGAATCACCCCCTTGGGCTTCCCGGTGGTCCCCGAGGTATAAAGGATATAAAGGGGATGGTTGGACTCCATCGGCTCAGGTTTAACGAATTTCTCCGCCTCGCCGAGCAGGGCAGAGAGCCAGAGGTCTCTTCCTTCCTTCATCGAAACAGACTGGTCCGTTCTTTTGACCACGATGATTTTCTCCACAGAGGGCGAGAGATCTGCTGCCTCGTCGGCTATCTCCTTGAGCGGCAGAATCTTGCCCCTGCGATATGCGCCGTCGGCAGTGATGATGAGCTTTGCCTGAGTATCATTGAGACGATCGGCTATGGCTTTGGCGCTGAACCCGGAGAAAATCACCGTATGCACCGCCCCGATCCGGGCACAGGCGAGCATAAAGATGGGAAGCTCTGGAATCATGGGCAGATAAAGGGCAACCCGATCCCCTTTCACAACCCCCAGCGCCTCAAGCACTGAAGCAAATCTATTGACTTCCCGAAACAGAGTGGAATAGCTCAGCGTCCTGGTCTCACCGAGCTCTCCCTCCCAGTAGATAGCCACCTTGCTCTTCCGCCAGGTCTTCACATGCCGGTCAACGCACTGATAGCAGGCGTTCAGTTTCCCTCCTACGAACCAGCGGCCAAATGGAGGATCCCAGTCAAGCACCCGGTCCCAGGTCTTATACCAGTCGAGGCGGCGGGCTTCCTCAGCCCAGAACCTCTCCGGGTCGTCCAAGGAGCGACGATACAGCTCGGCATAGCGCTTAAGCGGCCAGATACGATGTTCCAAGGTAGCGCGTCCGGTCATTTCTGCATCTCCGGGATTCTGCACAGTTTATGCCCCCTTTCCAAACTTCGCAGCTTTCTTTAGCTGAAAACTTCCTCCGAAAGCGGACACTGAGATGGTTGCGATGCTCAAGCCCGCAGCGATGCCCC
>Ga0209427_10006042_pt1 | contig 13842 bp, 9 predicted proteins | sample DeeMarSWOR136_30_FD_187465 | JGI IMG/M metagenome (GOLD analysis project Ga0209427, IMG submission 187465) | Marine sediment microbial communities from White Oak River estuary, North Carolina - WOR-1-36_30 (SPAdes) (version 2) | ecosystem: Environmental > Aquatic > Marine > Intertidal zone >... | reverse complement strand
TGAATTGGCTCCAACTGTCTCTCCAGCCAAACCTATATAAGTATTAACACTTTCTTCGTAATCCGCACGAGCCTTCCAGACAGTGCCGGGGATTAGCCCAATAAATTCCAGTGCGGCCCATACGTCCAAAGTATTGTTAGTACCAGATGTACTCCAAATACCAGAGCTATTACAGGTCATTCTTCTTCCCTCGGGATATTGGTCCGAGGTTTCCTGACCATACCAAGAAAAATAATACTCTTCCGAGTGATGTCCCGTCCGCCCTGTTTCCGAAGAATAGACAACAATCCAATAGCGAATCCCCGCCTCCAGAGTCACAGGGTAGAAATACTCTTGGGTTGGATTAGTAACAACAATTGCTGTCCCGGACGGGTAGTTACTCCCACTGTCAGTCTCTATTCTGAAAATCGGAACTGGACCAAGGGGAGTCTTTGGGAATACCAACAAATCTATCCTGTTTATGAGTTGTGATGAATCCAGCACAAAAGACTGAGCTACTGCACAGTTATCTGAGTTATAACTAACATAGCTGGGTGTATTATAAATAATGACGGAGGAAATCGGCTCAAAGTGAGTCTTCATTAAACTGACTGCATCCGTCTGACTTATTGATTCTCCAGCAGTCATTTCAACGCTTACATCTACATCAATCCAAGAACTTCTACAGTCTCCGTTGATGCAGAATTGTGTGGCATTAATCGCACCTGCCACATCAAGCTTAGCCTCAGGTTCCTCTGTTCCAATCCCAACTTTACCGGATGGGCCAGGTTCTCCGAACGGCCCTATACCGCCATCTCCCGGCAAGAGAATAATATCCCCACCCGGATAACCTTTGAGATCTATCCCGGTTGTGGGCCGGTCCCCGCCTTCTTGTGCCTTGAGCACTATGTCACTGCCATCCACATAGTCCTCTGCTTTGCCACCATCAACATGTAATTTTCCGGTTGGATTTTTTGTTCCTATTCCAACGTTCTCCTCACTGTCCACAAATATACCACGAGTCTGTAGTGCATAAGGTGTTGGTGTAACTTCATGACGTGGGCTTAAGGTAACATAGTCATTGACATCGTTGCTATCACCAGGTCGTACCGAAACCTCCAGCCATTTTGCATTACCATTAAATACATTGCTACCAAAGTCTAATTCTACTGTGAAGTATCCGTCTATTACATCGATATCATTGATATCATTCGATGGGGGATCACCAATACTTGCCCCATTCGGTTCGTTACAAAGCTTTAACCGAAAGTCATACAGCCCATCTGCTGGCTTGTTTGCATCCATCAGTCGTCCCTGATAGGTCCATGCAGTTCCCATTGGTGCTGAGTAACAAACTACAGCCAAAGAAAGCACCAGACCTAAACCCAGAATTGGAATTGTGAACATTTTTCTACTTCTCATCTTTTTCACCTTTCAAAAATGGTTAATATTTCAAAACGCATATTCTTCGCACAAATATTAACAATAAGTTTCAAGAAATGAGTATTATAGTGCCGCATTTATCATTCCACTTCCTGTGTTTAATTAATCATCTACAGTGACTTAACTGTATCCTTTTTAAGCAAAAAGTCAAGTGAAAAACAAGGTGGAACAGTCCCCTCCTGGTTGGGATTTTGGTGATTTTGAGTGTTTGAGATAATCTGTTCATAGTCATTTTAAGTTAGTTATTGTAGAATGAGTGTCAGCTTATTAGGAAAAAATAGCAAAGAAGTCATGTGCTTGACTACTAAATAGGCAATAGTTGGAACTATCAGTAAATTTCTGTTCTTATTTTAACAATTTCTTGGTAATCATAGTCTCGAATTTGACTAATCTTAATTCCAACAACTCATTTTGCTTTTGTAGCTGCTCAATATAGGTATATGCCTTACTCAGTTCTTGCTGTTTTCGTATCAGGTCTTTGAGAACTTCGTTATGACAGGATACAGTAGCCGATAAATCCCGGTTGCTATCTTCAGAACGAATAAAATCACTCAACATGGTATGGTCAAGTTGGGCCTCTTTATTGTCATCATCGTATTGGCCATCTGGAAGCCGCTCCATACTCATTACAGCTTCATAAGCCGTTGCAAGATCCTTTGGATATGGGGTTCGGTCGGTGAACGATTCCGCTGAACAGTTTGATAACACAAAAACATCCCCATTAAAATATCCAGCATAGCTTGCGAAACTGTTACCATACACGCCGTAGCTTGTGGCACTCTGGCCAAACACACCATAGCCACTTTGGCTATTACCACGCACGCCGTTACCGCTTTCACTATGGCCACGCACGCCGTTGCCGCTTTCGCTTACGCCATCCAAGCCGACGCCTCCGTAACCGTACACACCATACCAAAAGCCGCCGAGCTTTCCATAGTTACCGTTGTAGTGTTCGCCATAAACGCCAACACTGGCATCGGTCAAACCATTGTTGATAGCTGAAATCAATGCGTTGGCATCCGTACCCACTACATCTAGCTTCACTGACGGACTCGTTGTCCCAATGCCAATATTTCCGTTTTTGATTACCAATCCCTCAGTGCTGTTTTGATCTCGTATGATGTGTAATCTTTCACCACCATAATCAGTAATGATGTCCCATTCATGATCTCCATAGCTAAGGCGAATTCCCTCATCCCATGCACCTGCATCCTGTTCTATGTGTAGTCTTGATTTTGGTGTGGTTGTACCAATTCCGACATTCTTTTCGCTATCTACAAATATACCCCTAGTGTGCAAAGCATAGGGAATCGGAGTTATTTCTTGACGTGGATTTAAAGTAACATAATCTCCGATATCGTTGCTATCACCAGCACGCACTGAAACTTCCAACCATTTTGCATTACCATTAAATACATTACTACCAAAGTTTAATTCAGCGGTGAAGTATCCATCTATTACATCGACGTCGTTTAAATTATTAGAGGGAATATTATAACCAACTCCATTTGGTTCGTTATAAAGTTTGAATAAGAAGTCATACAATCCATCTGCGGGTTGGTCGAGGTCCATTAATCTTCCCTGATAGGTAAATACCGTCCCCATTGGTACTGCTTCAGCAAATCCAACCAACCAGACCAAAGCCAAAACCAAAACTGCCGTAACTGTTGCACTTCTCATCTTCTTTCCTTTCAAAAAAAGTTAATGTTTCACAACGCATATTCTTCGCACAAATATTTTATAAAAATATTACGAAGCGAGTATTATAGAGTCGCATATATCACTCCACCTCCTGTGTTTAGATTATATTCCACGATGGTATCACTGTATCCTTTTTAAGCAAAAAGTCAATTGAAAAAAAGATGGAACAGTCCCCCGGTTGGGATTCGGGTGATTTTGAGTGTTTGATATGGGTAGTTAATTCTTGAGTAGCATTTACTGACGCCATTGGCAACTTAAAATGGGGTGTGTAGTTCTCAATAGGGAAAGGCAGAAACTACGACTATTTTTAAATTCTATTATTAAAGAACTTGCCTACAGTACAGATTAAATGCTTGAGGTTGTAGCAATGAAACTGAGTTCGACCCGATTACCAAGCCACTCTTGAGGAGCAGTAGGACCTGGTACAAACTCCGAACCCGTTAATCCATCAAACACACGCAAACTAAGTGTTAGGGTATAGGGCGAATTGGTAACCTCCCACCGAATAAATATTGAACCTCTCGGCGTTCCTGCGGCAGAAGTTTTAAATCCAGAAACAACCACAATCACATCCTCCGGTTGAACATTACCTATGGATGAGATATCAAACAAGAAAGGATATGCAGGAGGAGGTCCTGACAACGTACCTGCCACAACTTCTTTTTGGATAGACCCATTTTTATAAAGTGTCCCAGTAAAATTGATGTCACCATTCACATCCAATTTATAATTGGGATCGTTGGTTCCAATACCAACTTTGCCATCGGCTATCTTCATTACCGAACTTCCACCATTATGGAAGGTAATATGATCAGATGGGATTTCACTGATCTCCAGCATAGGATCTTCATTGGAATTATTTACCTCATAGTAGTCAGTGGTGAAGCTAACATTTTCACCACTCAGACCAGAAAATACACTCATACCTCCGTTGTGAACTGTTAGCTTTCTATTTGGATTAGCAGTGCCAATGCCAATTTTGCTATTGGTTTCTTGTATCACAGAATTGTCGAGTGTTGTAGCATCAAGAAATTTTGGGATCTTATTGGCCGAACCACTACCAGTTATTCCTACTCCTCCAACTACTTCCTCAGAGATCCTGGCAAATAAAGCATATGGAGTAGCAGTGAGCAACTGCCTGGCTGTTAAGGTAGTATAATCATTTGTGTCATCCAAAATCCCTTCTCTAATCCCAACCTCCAGCCAAAGGGCTGTTCCATCAAATACATTACCGAAATCCAGTTCCACAGTGAAATAACCATCTATGACATCCAAACCGCCTAAGTTGACATCACTGCCAACCTGACTACCATCAATATCACTATCAAACAGTTTGAACTGAAAATCATATTCACCGTCAGCAGGACTGTTGGCATCAATCAACCTGCCCTGATAAGTCCAGCCCGTCCCCACAGGTTCCGCCTTACTGACTACAGCCAGAAAAACCAATAAACCTACAACCATAATTACTAACATTTTTCTACTTCTCATCTTATTATCCTTCCTAAATGGTTATTATTTCAGCGCGTACAATGTCCGCATCAATACATTTCTGTGGAAATTAATAAAGTATGTCTTATAGAACTGCTTTTTTCCACCACATCCTCCTCCTATTTAAGCTAATTTAGAGTGACGCCACTACCAGTAAATTTTCGTTTTTTGTTTTAATTGTCCGTTCATTGACAAATCCGTAAAGCCACCACTCAGTTATAAACCCAGATGCGAATGCGGACTCGGTTATTAGTAAAGTCGTTGGTACATCGGTCAACCTTAATATGGCTTGTGTTCAGATCTCTCCAGTAAATTCCAGTAAAACCATTGTCGGAGAAATCACTGCCTATTTCATAATTATTAATGCCATAAAATGCTAGCTCCCCCTTAAACTGCATGTCCACCACGTAGTTATCCACGTTCCCGCCGAGATTGTGGTTTAAGGTGAGTGTATCATTCTGGGCAATTCCAACCCACCCACTGTCATAAGCTGGTCGGGGGAAAGACCCTCGATACGTACCTTCAACCGTCAGGTCGTTTTCAACGGTGAGGTCGCTTCCAACACGAACTTTGCCATCAACGTGGAGTTTTCCCAGAGGAACATCAGTACCTACCCCTATATTGCCACTGGGTGCGATGGTTAAGTGGGTTGGATTGGCGGATACGTCCCTGTTAGAACCATATGAAAATCGTAACTGGGCAGAATTATCATTAGTCGTTCGATAAATCCCCCATTTGTCCTTCAGGTTGCCGGACTCGATTTCTCCCAGAGCGATGCTCGATCCGACACCGGCGGAAGGGCTGTCACTGTATAAACCCATCACAGAGGAGTAGTCTTCGACAACTATATCATCACCCCATATAGCAAGGGCAGGCAAAGACAGGTCAACACCACATGTGTGCAAATCACCAAGAGGAGAGGATTTACCAATACCTACGTCATGACCCTGTACCACTAAACGGTCCACACCTCCTTCATTAAGACTTAAAGATTCATTCGCTGTATTCCAATAAACATTGGCTTTGGTTGTGCCATTTTCTTTCAACGTCAGACCTGAATTTTTAGTGCCGTCAGCTATAAAAAAGGCAAAGCCGCTTGCACTTTCTGTTTTGACATAAGCATTATCGGAATCGTTAATATGGAGGTCATACAGTGGGCTTGGAGTCCCAATCCCCACGTTGCCACCCATGAAATACACATCTCCGGTTCTGTCAAGTATCATAGCATCACTTCTCAAGCTGCCATCATCATTTCTCCAGGAGAATTTGTATCCTCTGCTATCGGGACCGATCCCGGTTATCCCCAGATACAACAACCTCTCGTCTATTGGATTGACAGAATCTGTAAATGCGATACCGCCTTCCATGATGTGCAATTTCTGATATGGATTTGTCGTACCAATCCCGACATTGCCTGTTACTCCATCAAGTACCATCATGTCTCTTCTCCAGATATTACCGTAATCCGCCCAATACTGAAGCCGTAACTGTTTTTCTTGCTCATGGAATTCCAGCACTGCGGCATGACCACCTTCTTCGACAAGAGCTAATCTTGGTCTGGCATCTTGAACCGTTACTTTCTGTGTTGGTGTAGCTGTCCCAATACCCACCTTCTCATCACTATCCACGAATATACCTCTCGTTTGCAAGGCATAGGGTGTAGAGGAAATCTCCTGCCTGGGATTTAGAGTAACATAATCACCGACATCGATACTGTCACCCGGTCGCACTATAATTTCCAGCCACCTTGCATCGCCGTTGAATACACTACTCCCAAAATCCAATTCCACGGTTAAGTAACCCTCAATTATATCAAGGTCCTCTACAACAACCGTACCACCTTGCTGATTACCTGCACACGGATCATTGAATAGCGTAAATTGAAAGTCATATAAACCATCCACAGGTCCATTTGCATCCATCAGTCTTCCCTGATAGGTCCATGCCGTCCCCATTGGTGCTGCATGGCTTAGATTAGTTATGCAGACAACCAAGACCAACATCGCTAACATTCTTGTGCTTCTCATCGTTTTTCCTTTCTAAAATGGTTGATATTTCAAAACGCATTAATAAATTTCAGATTTTATATACCACGAAATGAAATCTTCCTGAGGCCTTCGTGCTGCCAGGAGACCATATTTCTACAATTAATCTTCCATTCTCTGCTGAGGCAGTTATAAATCTGGGAACATTAAGATTGATGTATGTTACATTGAAAACATAGGATACCGTATCAAGGGACTCTCCAGAAATTGTTATTTCGTACCTATATAAAGTATTATTCCAAAAGCTGTTGCTAACATTGGGTGAAGCTGATAAGACTGTGCCATCAGCATTGATTGCTCCATAGGCAATGGGAGCTTTGATATTACCTGGACCGTTAGTTATTGTGCCATTGACTTTGAGATTACCTGCCACATGTAGTTTTTCAGCGGGCAGGTTCGTACCAATCCCTACGTTGCCACTTTTCACTACTAAACGTTCCGCTCCCCCTTCAGCCATACTCAAAGATTCATTCGCCGTGTTCCAATAGACATTTGCCTTGACTGTACCATTTTCTTTTATAGTAAGACCCGAATTTCTATGACCATCAGCTTGAAAGAAAGCATAGCCAGTTTCACTTTCTGCATCGACATAGCAATTGCTAGTGGAGTCGTAAATGTGAAGGTCATTCGATGGATCTTGAGTACCAATACCAATGTTCTCACCTTTAACTACCAAGCTGTCATCATTGCCATAAGCCAGACTTAAACATTGACTCGCTGTATTCCAATAAACATTAGCCTTGAGTGTTCCATCTTCTTCTATCCTCAACCCGGAATTTTTAGTACCATCAACTTGAAAGAAGGCAAAACCACCGTCACTTTCCGCCCTGACATAGACATTCCTAACGGGTTGATAAACGTGAAGTTCCTGTTCCGGGCTGGTTGTACCCATACCCACATTCCCTTCATTGTCCACAAATATCCCCCTGGTTTGAAGTGAATATGGTGTGGATGTTATTCGCTGTAGTGGACCAAGTGAAGTAAAGCTGGATGTGCTATTACCCGGTCGTACTGAAATATCCAGCCAGCAGGCATCCCCATCAAACACATCACTGCCGAAGTCCAATTCTACCGTAAAATATCCATCAATTACATCAACGTCGTTTACTTCAAAGGTGCTTCCCTCCTGGATTCCTGTGTAAGGATCATCATAGAGCTTAAATTCAAAATCATACAGCCCATCCGCAGGATTATTTGCATCCATCAGTCGTCCCTGATAGGTCCAGGCAGTCCCCATTGGTGCTGCCTTGCCTACAACAGCCAATGAACCTATCAGACCTAATCCCAAAATTATTAATACTATTTTACTTCTCATCTTCTTACCCTTTCTCAATCGTTATAAATATTAATCTGTATTTATTGCTACTTTTCTAATTTCGGAAACAAGGGAATTCCGCACAGCATCTATACTCTTTTCCTTGCCGTATCCATAAACTTCCGGGTGCAAGTAGTAACCGCGTGCTTCAACAGCTTTGTCTTCCTCAACAGCTATACGGTTTGCCTCTGCATAGGCATCATGCCTAATTCCCGTTACCTGCCAGGAGACTTTCATTCCCCGCTTGCCCCCACCTATCTTGAATTGGTTTTCTGAAATCTCCTCAGCCACATAAACGGGTGCAAAGCCGCCGATACAGGTTAACTGATACCGAAAATCCTGATTCAACGCTTCGAAATACTCAGGAAGTTTGACCACAGCTTCCCCGTTTTTATCAAGAACCACGTTGCCGTTGTAGACGTTCATCATATCAGGCGACTCTACGAAGCTGTGTTGCAAATATTTGTTTTCAGGTTCAAGTGGATGATCAATCTTGAAGGAACCTCCACCTTTCGAGAGATTGCCAGTCACACGCACTCGGCCCTGAAAGTATCCCGCATAACCGTTGCTGCTCCAGGTCTCACCATATACACCGTAGTTGACTCCAGAAGGATCAGTTGCCAGGCCATAAACGCCACGCCCAGTGCTACCCCATCCCAATCCGTAGATCCCCCTGTCCTCGCCTTGTCCGTGGATACCTGTGCCATCGTCACCTGTTGCCTCGCCGAAGATGGCCTGGCCGTCGGACTCGGATGTAATAACAGTCAGCTTTTGATGCGGAGTCACCGTCCCGATACCAAAGTTACCCCCTTTTAATACTACGCTTCCCCCTCCACTTTCATATAGAGTTAAACTATCATTCGCTGTATCCCAATAAACATTGGCTTTTGTTGTGCCATTTTCCTTTAATGTAAGACCTGAATTATAATTTCCATCAGCTATAAAAAAGGCATAGCCTCTTTCACTTTCCGCCCTGACATAGGCATGCTCCGCAGAGTCGTAAACGTGAAGGTCATCCAATGGACTCATCGTCCCAATCCCAACCTTGCCGTCTGTGTCTATAAACAATCTGGTTATATCATTGATCTTAAATCGTAGTGGATGGCTAAAAGCCGAATGAAGCGAGACATAACCTGTATCCGCCATTAGCTGTCCAGCAACATTATTAGTTGTTTCATGTACTAATAAGGAAGCCATACCGGAATCAGCCACATGAAGTTTTAGCAAAGGATTTGTCGTGCCGATACCCACATTACCTGTGTCATCCACAAAAATCCCTCGTGTTTGCAGGGCGTAAGGCGTAGGAGTCACTTCTTGGCGTGGGCTTAAGGTAACATAATCACCGACATCGATACTATTACCCGGTCGAACTGAAATATCCAGCCAGCAGGCATCCCCATTGAAAACATCACTGCCGAAGTCCAATTCTACTGTAAAATACCCATCAATTACACCGAGGTCGTTTACTTCAATTATGCCTCCTTGCTGAGTGCCAGTACACGGATCATCGAATAGCTTAAATTGAAAGTCGTATAGACCATCTCCAGGATCGTTATCATCCATTAGCCGCCCTTGATAGGTCCAGGCAGTACTCATTGGTGCTGCCTCAGTAAATCCAACCAGCCAAACCATCATACCTAACACTAATACCATGAATATTTTTGTACTTCTCATCCTCTTATCCTTTCTACCATTGTTGATATTTCACAGCGAACAATGTCCGCATTAATACATTTCTGTGGAAGTTCATAAAGTATGTTTTATAGTACTGCATTTTTCACCACATCCTCCCTCTATTTAAGCTAATAAAGGTGACGTAACTATACCCTGTTTGAGCTTAAAAATCAAGAGGAAAAAGATGGTACAGTCCCCTCATGGTTGGGTTTATTGGATTCATTACAGCTTTGGAAAAACTGAATAAGTATTCTTATCAAGATCAATTACGATTTTTGTGCCATCTGCAAAAGATGTCTCTTGTATCCTGTACTTATCATCAATAAATCTATGATCGGTCATTTCCACAAGAGCAAGTCTTTTATTCAGTTTACACATCACCTGAACAAGCTCTAATTCCTCAACCGAAGGTGTAATTGATAGATATGGCAAACCTGCATGAGCTATTCCATGTAAATAACCTAAGTCGTCCTCCGGAATGCCCCACGCACCCTTCCCTAACGACCAGGGTATGAAGATTGCATCATGATATACCAGACTAAAAAGAGGAGCGGGTATACCCATTGCAGGGCCACGGCCAGGATTAGGATCCAGGGCAAATGGCCCATGATGAACCAAGTCCAGATGAGGGACAGCCCAATCAGCTGGCTCTTCGGAACTGACCACTCCGACATTAGTGCGAATAAAATCAAAACAATCCCCTCTATATTCCAGGCACTGCTTTCTTGTTACAGGATGCTCCGGATGATAACACTCATCCGGAGGGATTACGGCGAAAACATCCAGATATGCTCCTTTGACTTCGACATTATGTTTTTGCAATAAACCATAATTCTTTTTGACATGCCCAGGAGCAAAACTGGAGCAAAGAATTGATTGTTTACCACCATACCAGGTGCTGCCATAATACCTGTGCCCGTTTTCCTGTAAGACTGTACGATTCTCATCATACGACTTGGCATCAAGGTAATAATCTCTATATTGATCATGCAGGGCAAATATATAATTCAGTTCCTTACAGGTCTGGGCAAGTTTCTTTATGCCATCCCACCCACCTGCTTCAGGACACGGTGGCAGTATGTCAGGATGCAGATTGTCATATCCTCTAAATCCCCATCCATCGAGATGCACATAGGCTTGTTTTATACCTTTTTGGGCTAATTCTTTTAATTGCTCAGCCCTCTTATCAAATCTTGTATAGTAATGATTTTTTTCAGGTTTATCTTTGTTGTAGTAGCTGGATTCAGGCTGGATGTGTACCAGAATATTCGTATGTATTACTGGAGAACCGATTAATCGCTTAACAATAGGACTGCGGGCAAACTTCTCCTGCAAGCCGACAAAATGCCCGTTTGTAATTACATACCGGCGATAGCGTTTAGCAAGTGCCACATAGTTTCCTTTTGAGAGGAAAGACAACCTTGCTCGCCTGGGATATGCAAATTTTCCTAACGAATGTACCCAACGTGTTCCGATTCGGGTCGGTCCACCCGCGGGATGGGAAAAGCGGCACCCACCATCAACAGGAGTCTCAAGGATAACTATAGCGGCTGATTCACCTTGTTGATAACCCCACCAGGGCATATAGAGTCCTCTTCCGTATGATATGGTATCGTAGAGCCGTAACCGTTTTTTCCACTCCTTTGGTAATAACATCCCCTGCATGAAAGGCACAACAGTAAAATCAAAGCTGTCTTGTTTAAGTGCGCCCGGCCAGAAACATTCTTTAACATTAATTACATCTTCTTTGGCAACTAATTCACAAATAAGGTCTTCATCGGGAGTCTGAAGGCAGATAAACAGTATAACGGCAAGGTCTAATTGAGTGTTTTGGTGACTATAATCAGTTAATTTGATTTTTATTCCTGATTGGAAACCGGTTTCATAGGGCATTATATCGACATTTTTTGCATCACCGAGGCGTAGTGGAATATTCTGTCCTTTACGCTCGACAATCAGATCTCCCTTACTTGATTCTTCAAAATTCCAAATAACATTCTTGTCCTTAACCTGAATTGCAAAAGTGTCTGAATTGAAGATTACGGTAAGCCGCTTCCCCCGAATAGTCCATTGGCTATCGCTCTGTTTTACCTCGACTTCTGGTTTGCCCCATTCCGTTTGTAATGGTTTTTCGGCAAAAATGCCTTCACTGAAGACAAAACATAACAGTATGGACAAACAGAATATTCGTGTAATCACGGTGAAAGCCTCATTAAAGGTGACATAACTGTATCCTATTCAAGCAAAAAGTCAAGAACAAAAAAACCAATACCTACCCCTCCTCACATACAATACTACCTCCTACCCCTTGCAGAAAGAAGTATCGCAAGAAACGTTTTTAAGTGCGGAACAGACGTTAACCATAGCGAGTAATGCTGATGATGCCGGATATTTCAGGCAAAAGAGATAGGCCGATCTAAACCAGTCAGGGTGTAAGGTTAAGCAGTTCAATGCTATTTGGTAAATTAGAGTGGATGTTTCGATACATTTGGTTAGAGAAGGCCGGCTCAGCCTGACGGGAAACTTCAAAACGCTTTATTTGAGAATTGCTTTTCCGGTCCAATGTGATATTTTTCATTGTGCCTTAGGGTTCGCCTGGCGCGACTGCACGATGTGTTTATTTGAACTTCTGCCTCCCGGTCTTTCGGAGTGTCTATATTTACGCTTAGGGTCGCCCCGCTTATGCTCATTGAGGTAACATCCAGCTCTATGGTCCTGTTAAAGTTTTCTTTGCTTTCATTTTTGATATTTCGTTTCGCCCATGCCAACCCGCTTGTTACCAGGTTCCTCTCGCATGCCTGGAGGTAAGCGGTATCCGACTGGAACATGATTGTATTCGTACTGGTTGTTAACACGGTCATCATGGCTCCAATCAGGCCTATTGCCACGACTACAAGAATTAATACAAAGCCATTTTGATGAGGATTTTTCATCTCTACTCTACGACCTTTCGAAAAGCACCAGCGAAATACAGATGGGAACCGGCCATCTTTTCTTCCGAACGGCTCCGAACATTATGCTCCATGTGGGTCTTGACCTCCACGGCATAACCGGCACCGTTGTTTCTGTGGACCTGCCATTCTATTTTGGCATTCGGCACCGACCATACTTTGGTATCTTCTTGGTCTTCCTGAGCGGCCGACAAACTGCGTCTGAACACTTTGCCATCTTTCAATTGATAGCAGACGATACCACTTGACAATTCAATCAAAAGCAGGTCCTTATCTGTTGTATATTCGGCGAAGGATTCTGGCAGTCCGTTGGCAAGGTCGACATCCTCATGCATCTGCTCCAACATATTGAGTACACTTGTATTCTCCTGTACAATCCTATAGGAACGCGGGATATCGCTGATAACGGTGGTGAACAGTTTCGATGCAACTATCGATACAATCGAGAAAACGGCCATCGCAGCCAACAATTCCACCAATGAATAACCTCTGCGCATTTCTACTGCTCCCGCTCATCCAAAAAATATCTACACAATTGCACTTTAACTTCCTTACCAAAGGTCCTGCCGTTTGCCGTCACCTGGACCAATTTCATACCCTCCCATTGACCGGCCCCCGCCGACTCTTTTATGGAGACAGTCAGGTTGGGCCAAAGTCGCCTGACATCTTCCTCACGAATCGCTTCGCCCGTTACAGCTATGCTGTCAAGCTGTGCCTGGGCGGCTGCTATGCAGTGTTGTCTCATCCACTGCCGGCGATTGAGTTTTGCGAATGTTCGCAGCGACAATGCCAAACCGGATACAACCATGCCTAAGACCACAAGTGCAACTACTACTTCGGCCATTGTAAAACCGTCGGATTTATTCTTCATACAAGACATAACCATGCTCCATTAAAAGCACTATGGGACCACAAGGTCCGCTACACGCTGAGTAATTGTCACGAGGGGAGAGAATATGGCATAAACAACAAAACCTACCATTGCTCCCATCATTAGTATCGCACAAGGCCACATTATGAACCTCGCAAGGTTGGCATAGTAGCCGTAATTCGAGCGATAGAGCGACTCAAGCGTTTCCAATACGGTCAAAGTATTACTCTGATTTACCTGCTCATCAAACGCCCAGGCCAGAGGAGAACCCAATCCGGCTTGCCTGGCGGCAGTTGCTACATTTTCCCCCTGCTCAACTTTTGCAAGCCATTTTTTCAGTCGTTTTCTAAAACAATTGTTCACGTCCAGGCT
>Ga0209427_10006041_pt1 | contig 13842 bp, 13 predicted proteins | sample DeeMarSWOR136_30_FD_187465 | JGI IMG/M metagenome (GOLD analysis project Ga0209427, IMG submission 187465) | Marine sediment microbial communities from White Oak River estuary, North Carolina - WOR-1-36_30 (SPAdes) (version 2) | ecosystem: Environmental > Aquatic > Marine > Intertidal zone >... | reverse complement strand
TATAGGACCTGTAGTCTTTTCTCAGTCGGTGATCATATGGATCGCCTTTGTCTTGCCGGTGATTGCCGCCTGGGTTCTGTACCGCACAAGCTGGGGATTGAACATCCGGGCCGTCGGAGACCATCCCCATGCAGTCGCCACCGCAGGTCTATCGGTAATACGGCTCAAGTATGAAGGGGTCATACTGAGCGGAATGTTCGCCGGACTGGGGGGCAGCGCTCTTGTATTGAGCGATCTCGGTTACTTTGTGGAGAACATAACTGCAGGAAAAGGATTTATCGCCCTCGCTGCCATTATCGTGGGCAAATGGAATCCGATATGGGTTGCAGTTGCATGCCTGCTCTTTGGAGCAGCGGATGCTTTTCAACTTCGGCTGCAGACTTTCGGATCGGCTGTTCCGCACCAGGTGCTTATCATGTTACCGTACCTGCTGACAATTGCCGCACTTGCAGGGTTCGTCGGCAGGACAATCGCGCCGAAGACCCTTAATCAGCCCTATGATCCTAAAAAAATATGAGAAAAAAGGAACGATATCATGATCAAGGAACTTGGCTGCCTAAAAGAGGCTACAATAAGCATCCTCGCAGAAGACACGATAGCCTTTGATACGCCCTTTGTGGGCCGATTTGGCCTAGCAATGCTGTTAGAGCTGAAAACCGAGACCTTCGAAAAACACATCCTCTATGATACGAATTCGGCAGCGGCACCAATTCTTAAGAACCTGAAGATCTTGGGAAAATCCTTGGATAAGATCAACACGATTTTCCTTTCACACTGTCACTATGATCATACGGATGGGCTGACAGGGGTTCTGGAGGCCATCGGACGGCCTGTTCCAGTTGTCGCACATCCCGAGATATTTCGCCCCTGCTTTGAGATCAATCCCGACGGAATTCGGCACATAGGAATTCTTAGGCAAGGCCGGGCCGCATTGGAACAGAAAGGGGCCGTTTTTACGCTAACCGGCGAGCCCTTAAACATAATGACTGGGGCCACTACTTCGGGGGAGATCCCAAGGGTGACTTCTTTTGAGGTTCTGGAAGACTTATACACGATAGTGGATGGCAGCGTGGTTCAGGACCACGAAAAGGATGACGCCGCCCTTATTCTGAACTTTCAACAAGGTCTTGTCATCATCACCGGATGCTGTCATGCCGGCATTGTCAACACGATGAAACACGCTAAGAAAATCACCGGGGTGAATAAGATCTATGCCGTTATCGGGGGGCTTCATTTGATAGATGCGAGCGAAGAAAAGATTGAGAAATCAATCGAGGCGCTTCGAGAAGTGGAATGGGTTCTTGCCGGCCATTGCACCGGTTTTGATGGCTTGAGGAGAATCGCGAATGTCATGGGTGACAGGTTTGGCCAGATTCACTCTGGAACGATTATCCACCTGCCGGTGAGAGGTGATTCACCGCCTGTTTCTACGATCCCTACCGCTGTGAGGGATCTCAATCGTTCATACCTGGAATGAGATTATCGTGAAGTTCCATATCCCGCTTACATGACTTGCATCACAGGCAGTGCACCCGGGACGTAGGGTCTACAAGCCGGAGGCCAAGGCGGGCCGAAACAAATTCCAATTTTTCACATCATAAATCAATACATCTTCCCAGCCAGGGCCACCTGGTACTTGCTACTCAAAGAGCCTCTCGATATCCTTAATGGAGTCAAATACATAATCGGGTTTGATATCACAATCCAGGTCGCTTTCCATAAATTCGCCTTTTTTCACCAGAGCTGATCTTATTCCGGCCTTTTTTGCCCCGACCACATCGGTGGTAATCTTGTCGCCAACCATCAGGACCTTGCCTTTTTCAATACCCATAGTTTCAAGAGTCATGTCAAAGACGTATTCATTGGGTTTCCCAATATAGGTTGCTTTTATATTTGCCGCCTCCTCCAGCATGTTTCCATATGCGCCTACAGTTAGTTCTGCCCCACCCATGCTGTGGTCAACAATTTCCGGTATCATGACTATGAGCTTCGCCCCCTTTTGCAATAACCTCAAGGCCTTATTCATGTTCTGGAAGTTGAAGCCCTCCCGAAAATCCCCCATCACGATATACTCAGGATCATCGCTATCATGATTGAATCCATTGAATTCCTCCAGTCCTTCCCCCTTCAACATCACCCAACATGATGCTGGGTGTAAGGTTTTGAGATATCTGGCCGTGGCAAAGGAGGCCGTTACTACTTCGCTTTCGTAGATAGTGAACCCCATATCAGTCAATTTCTCAGCGTAGGATTTCCTGCTCTGTAATGTGCTGTTTGACAAGATTCTGATTGTTATCCTCTTTCCACGCAGAAGATCAAGCAACTCAGCAGCACCGGGATAGGCCTTCCCCTGGAACACCAGCACACCCTCGATATCAAATATTATGCCTTGGAATTTCTCTTTCATAATGAGCTCTCCGTGCGTGTATAAGGTATTCGTAAAAGCATTTTTAGAAATTTTAGTGAGCTTCCCCGCTGCGCTCCAGGGCATCCTGGGTACGAGGAACAAAATATTTCTAAAACATTTCCAGAATTATTGACAAGGGGAAAAACAAGTGGTAATTGGTATTGTTGTCAACAGTAAACAGTTTTCTCTTAATTTTTCCGTTCTTATGAGAATATGAGGCATACTAACCAAGTGATCATATGGCTGGGGTAAACTCGAGAATGAATTGCCCGGCAAATACGCCTCTTGTCTTATTCTGCCATTATCCAGCGTCTTGGGCTGTGCTATTCAAAGTCCTTGCCTTGAGGGTATGCTATTTAGCACTATGTCGCAAACAATCATGGAGAACGCGCCAATTTGTGTATGAAGAATCACTGTTACCATGCTGTAATCCCAACGCAAAACTACCCTCAAAAAACCAGCTTTGGGGTTGTAGCGCAAGAAAACAGCCTCGGTCTCAAGCATCAGATTAGACATGCGCATCTCTCTGTTAATCCTCAGGGCCAGGCGAACACCCCTTTAACCTTAAAAGGAGGCAGAAGATCACGTCATGCCTATCTTTCAAAAGCAGCAAAGAACAACTTTCAAGACGGTGGCCTTGAAACAGATCAAGGAAGCCATTCAATCGGGAAAGTTGAAGCCGGGAGATCGGATTGTCGAAGCTGAACTGGCGAGAGAGATGGGAATTAGCCGATTTCCTATCCGTGAAGCCATCAGCTCTTTGGAGAAAGAAGGGATCCTTGTTACGCTCCCTTTTAGGGGAACATATGTTACCCAGTTAGATGAAAAGGACTTGGAGGAAGTTTACACCCTGAGAGGCGCACTTGAGGAATTAGCGATTCGGATTCTTATGGAGAGTATCGACACTAAAAAGATTAGGAAACTGGAATCGATCCTTGCTGCCATGGAGCAGGCAACTCATAAAGGTAAAGTGGGCAGGCTCATTTTTGGAGATATGCAATTTCACCAGGCAATTTGCGAGCTATCTGGTCATCAGAGGCTATTGGAAATCTGGCTAACCTTAAAGGATCAGCTAGGGTCGTTTATAGCAGTGGAAGAACATACCTATGGAGGGCCGGATCAGCTCCTAAAAACCCATTATCCTCTTATGGAGGCGATAAAGAAGGGCGACAGCTCCCTTGCCGAAAGGCGTATAAGAGAGCATCTGTTCGACGCACTGCAAGTAGTAAAAGGAGCCCTCCGGAAAAACACCGAAGGCAAGCCCAGTTGAAGGAAGAAAGTGCGTGGAGGGTAACAAGGGAACTTATGGCTAAAGAAATGTATTCCTATTTTCTAATGTAATCTGGAGGATTCAATGGGCGATTTTCAAATCAGCGGTATAAGGGCAAGACAAATTATAGATTGTAGGGGTTGGCCTACTGTGCAGGCGGATGTATGGGTTGACGGCCGGTTGATGGGGCGGGCCGATGTTCCCGCAGGACGGTCTACGGGAAGCCACGAAGCCCACGAGCTTCGCGATGGAGACCAGCGTTGGTATAGGGGGTTGGGCGTTGAAAAGGCGGTAGCAAATGTTAACGATGTGATTGCCTCGGCCCTAAGGGGCCGGGATGTTACCGAGCAAAGAAAAATCGACATGGCAATGAACGAATTGGACGCCACCGCCAACAAGAGTCGCTTGGGGGCCAATGCCATTTTGGGCGTTTCACTGGCTGTAGCCAGGGCAGCCGCCAACGTATGCAGCATACCTCTTTATCGATATATCAACCCTAACTGTCGTATTATCCCAGTGCCTCTAATGAACTTTTTGAATGGCGGGAAACTCACCGCAAATGATCTGGAAATTCAGGAATTCATCATAATGCCGGTAGGAGCCACCTCTTATAAAGAAGCGCTTTATATGACTACGGAGATCAATGAGGTTTTACGAGATTTGGTGATCAAGAAATACGGCATCCTGGCGACCAACACAGGAGACGAGGGGGGATTTGCTACACCCATGCGGGGCATTCACGAACCCTTTGAATTTTTATCCAGGGCTGTTGAACGGGCAGGCTATATTGATGATATCGTGTATGCAATGGATTGCGCCAGCACACATTGGTACGACAGAGAAAAAAAGGTCTATGAACTAAACGACAAGACCTATGATCGGGATGCCCTGATTGGTCTTTATAAAGAGATGACGGAGAAGTATCCCATCGTCTCCATGGAAGACCCCTTGGAAGAAGAAGACTTCGAGGGTTATGCTCAACTCACTAAGGAGCTGGACATTCAGATTGTCGGAGATGATCTTTTTGTCACCAATGTGGAGCGCCTCAGGCGGGGCATCCAGGAAGGTGCAGCCAATGCATTGCTTTTCAAGGTCAACCAGATCGGAACCCTTTCCGAAGCCCTGGACGCTGCAGAATTTGCCTATCGCCACAATTACGGGGTTCAGGTTTCTGAACGATCCGGTGAAACGGAAGACCCTCTGATCTCGGATCTGGTCGTGGCGCTCAACAGCGGACAGATTAAGACCGGGATGCCCGTCAGAGGCGAGAGAACCTCGAAACACAATCGAATACTCCAGATCGAAGAGGAGCTCGGAACAGCAGGAACCTATGCGGGCAGAAATTTTGCCAGACCATCCTGAAGCAAGACTTTCCAGGGCTATGCGGAAACCCGGGCACTCAAGGGCTGACCAGATGGCTGGAGGCGACGTAGTGACGAAACAATATGTCCGGAATCGCGATCAATTGCTATCTCACGGGGACAGAAGGCTCAGAAGCATGGCCCTTCGTATCATTGAAAAAGCCCTGGAGGCCGCAAATCCTTACCATGCGGCAAAGGAGCTTGTCCACTTGGACGGGAATAGCCTTCGCGTTGGTCCTTACACATATGATCTGTCAAAAAAAGGGGGCATCTACGTTTTTGGAGCGGGAAAGGCCACCTTTCCTATTGCCCAGGCACTGGAAGAGGTGCTCGGCGATAGAATCACCCAGGGAGTGGTCGTCTTAAAGAAAGGCCAGACCGAAAGGCTTAACCGGATCAGGATTATCGAGGCCTCTCATCCAATCCCCGATGGCAACGGGTTCTTGGGATCCAAGGAGATGATGAAATTAGCAAACAGGGCCGCGGAGGGTGACATCGTCTTCGCCTGTATTACGGGAGGGAGTTCGGCGTTATTGCCTCTGCCAGTGGACTCGGTCCGTCTCAGCGAGAAGAAAAAGGTAAATCGATTACTCCTTTCCAGCGGGGCCTCTATCTTTGAAATAAACGCCGTGAGAAAACACCTCTCAAAGATCAAGGGGGGGCGCCTTGCCCTGGCCGTCTTTCCTGCAGAGCTGATTAACCTTACGGTATCAGATGTCATTGGTGATCCTCTGGACTACATTACCGATCCGACGGTACCTGATACCTCCACATTCGAGGACGCTCGACGGACTCTGCGGAAATACAACCTCCTGAAAAAGGTTCCTCCTTCGGTTCGATCTTATTTAGAGGCAGCCGACCCCCGTACCGAATCTCCCAAGGATTTCGAAGGAATGCCATGCCATACTTTTATTTTGACCAAAAGCGATTCTGCTTGCAAGGCAGCGGCTACGGCAGCCGAATCCCTTGAACTGAAGCCAATGATCCTGTCCACAATGTTCGACGGAGAGAGTTGTGAGTTGGGGAGAAACTTCGCTGCCATTGCCAAAGAGATTCGAAGCTCCCAAGGACCCCTGAAACCACCGTGTGTACTGATTGGTGGTGGGGAGACGACTGTTGCCTTGAGGGGTAACTTTGGCAAGGGAGGGCCAAACCAGGAGTTTGTGGTGAGCACACTCCTGAGCATGGGGGGCCAAAAGAAATTCACCGTTGTCGGGCTGGATACCGATGGGACTGACGGACCAACTGCTGTGGCCGGGGCCATGGCAGACTCCACCACCGTTGCTGCCGCGAGTGCCAGAGGGATCGATCTCCAGCGGTCACTGAAGGCTCATGAGGTACTTCAAGACCTGATTTCACTGGATGAGACCATCATTACGGGCCACACGGGAACGAATGTCAACGATCTTAAGTTCCTTATCCTGAGCTGAGATTGATACTAAGGGGAGCACGTGACCGTAGCTCTTGATGCTGCCCTGCATTAAATCCGCGGCACCTGGATACTGAAATGTCGAAAGCCGTCGAGAAAAGAGTCTAGGAATCAAGGCTGAACCAGCCAATTCCTCTGTGAAAGGAGGTGAGGAAATTCAGGCTAGTAATAAGAGGATTTGTCATTATTAACCAAGATAGAGAAAAAGAGAGGAGGAACAAAAAATGACATTGCACAAAAAGAATCTTGTCCGATTTATGCTTTTTCTAATGGTCGTCACCTTTACCTTGTTTATGGGAACTTCACCTGTTTTCTCAAAAGCGATTACTATCAAGATGTGTGATATCGATCCGGAATTCCATCTCACTCTGGACAAGACAAACGGTGAGTTTGCATCCACCAATATAAAAAGCAAGGCGTTCAAGAAATACATAGAGTCCATGACCGGTGGTAAATACGAAGTCAAAATCTTCCCGAACGGTCAGCTGGGCGGACAGACAGTGATGCTGGAGATGAATTCAGAGGGAACCGTTCATCTGACCGGATGCTCCGCATCACCTATAGGGAATTTTGCTCCTGAACTCATGGCTTTTCAGATCCCCTTTATCTTCAAGGACGTAAATGTCGCTATGGAGGTAATGAACGGGCCCGTAGGCGAGGAACTGAACGAGCTGATAGTGAAGAGGAGGGGCATCAGGTATCTTTACTGGGGTTTTGAAGGCTACTTCAACATCGGCAACAAAAAGAGACCGATTGTCGTGCCGAGCGACCTTAAAGGAATGAAGCTCAGGTGCAGCACGGACGCCATTACCACGCAGATACTCAAATTTGCCGGAGGAACGCCCACGCCCATGCCTTTTGGTGAGATCTATACCGGGATCCAGCAGGGTGTCGTTGATGGCGCGTTTACCTCAATCGGGCTTCACGCAGCGATCAAGCTTGAGGAGTTGGAAAAATACCTGAACATGGCTGATCTGTTCTTTGGCTGGTCTCCCATCTCCATCAATGAGAAGTTCTACCGTTCATTGTCTCCTCACGAACAATGGCAGTTCAAAAGCGCGGCCATAAAGGCGATTAAGACCCATCTGGGGATGTATTTCTGGGGCCGCGATCTGTGGATCGAGTCGTTCAGGAAAAAAGGTGTCGAGGTTACGATTCCCACAGCGGAGCAGAAGGCTGAATGGGTAAAGGCCATTAAGGGCCCTATGGATAAATGGGTCAGGGAAAAGATCGGTGACGAATGGGTAGACAAAGTCACCGCGGCCAGCGAAAAGGCGGAAAAGGAGCTTTACGGCAACTAAAAGACTGCCTGCAGAGATAAGGGCATTGCCAAGTTGGAATATTCTTGGTTATTGCCTGAGGGGATCTTAGGTGAGTGAAGCCTATCCTATAGTATCTCTTGTTCGTGCTGAATAAGATAGGATCTATTGGGGAGAAGTCGAGACATCTATCGACTCTTACTCTGGATGGGCTTCATTCCCGAATTCCTCAGGCAACACCGCAGTGAACAGCATATTTATGAGCTGTTTGGCCGTTGCCCACCTTGAAACTAGTTGCCACTGCAAAGGATAAACCATGAAAAAAATAAACGAGCCCCTTTCGCGGCTGTGCAGGATAATGCTCATAATCATGATTCCGGCCATGACAGGTATAGTTTTCGTTCAGGTCATTTTGCGTTATGTATTTCTGTCCCCTTTGTCCTGGATTGAAGAGCTTGCAAGATACCTTCTCGTCTGGATTTCATGTTTTGGCGCCGCTTATGCCGTGAGGAAGCGCGAGCATATTGCGGTCATGTTTTTGAACAAAATGTTCAAGGGATATGTGAAGTCGGCGTTGACGATTTTGATTCATGTCCTTGTCATACTGTTTTTCATGGTCTGTCTTATGAAAGGCATCGGGTTATCAATTCGCCAGTGGAATGTGGTTACTCCGGCCCTTCAGATACCGAGGACCTTGCCATACCTGGGTATTCCGATCAGTTTTGCCATTATGCTTCTGTTTGGTTTCGAGCTGTTTATTAAAGATATCAAAGCCATATTCTCAAAGGGATCATTGCCGACCGTCTAGTCCCACTGCTCATCATAAAGCTATTTCTCTGCCGGTGAAGGAGAAGGATCTTGATTATTGCCGTTCTTATTGTCGGTTTGCTTTTCACGATCGCCATCGGCGTGCCTGTTGGCTGGGGACTGGGGATCAGTGGCCTTGCCGCTTTATATTTCATGGACATCCCCCTATATACCGTTCCCCAGCAGGTATTCGAAGGAATGGACGTCTTTGTCCTTATGTGCATTCCATTCTTTATCCTTGCGGGCGAGATCATGGCACGCGGAGGGCTTACGAAAAGGCTGATCCACTTCGCTGATATTGTCGTGGGCGGTATCAGGGGCGGATTGTCCTTGGCAAATGTCGTGGCGAGCATGTTGTTCGGGGGCATTACCGGCGCGGCCATTGCCGATGCCAGCGCGCTCGGGGCCGTGGAGATACCGATGATGAAGGAAAGCGGCTATGACGCCGATTTTTCCGCAGCTGTTACCGGGGCTTCGTCGTGTATCGGCCCCATCATTCCGCCAAGCATTCCGGTCGTCATCTATTCAATGGCCGTAGGGGGCGTCTCCATAGGTGCGCTGTTTGCAGCAGGTATTGTACCGGGGATTCTCGTAGGAATCTCTTTGATGATAGCCTGTTATATCATTTCAGCAAAGAGGAAATATCCCAAAAGAGACTACAAGGTCACGATAAGGGAGTTTCTTAATGGCCTGAAGGATGCAATACTCGCGATCATGACCCCCGTGATCATCCTCGGCGGGATCATCGGCGGTATATTCTCGCCAACGGAAGCTGCGACAGTGGCGGTTGTGTACTCGTTCTCAATCGCTCACTTTATATATCGAGAGATAAAGCTCTCTGACCTGCCGGAGATGTTCGTAAAGGCCGGCGTGACATCGGCCATCGTCATGATCATTATCGGCACGTCCAGTATATTCGGCTTTGTTGTCGCCCTTGAACAGGTAGCACAAAAACTCGCGGTGTTTCTGGAGCCCCTGGGGTATTTTGGGTTTATCCTGATGATAAACGTTATCTTCCTTATTGTCGGCTCTTTCCTGGATAATAATCCGGCCATTCTCATCCTTGCCCCCATCTTCGCCCCGATAGCGGCTGGGCTTGGGATCGATCCCATACATTTTGGGATCATCGTGATCATGAACCTTGTGATCGGCCTCATCACCCCGCCACTGGGAGAGGTCCTTTTTATTGTGGGCCCGCTTGCGGGCGTTACATTTGAACAGGCGGCAAAAGCAGTCTTTCCCTTTATGCTCGTGGAGATTGGCGTTCTTTTGCTTGTTAGCTATGTGCCGTCCATTTCATTGGTCGTCCCAAGGCTTTTGGGATTTTGAGAGCTTGATTTTTTGTCCTAAATGCCAACGGACTGAGGTTGGATGCACAAGGGAGAAATCACAAGACTAAAATGAACAATACCATGAAAGTAAATTATGAGGTTTTCAGTTTCAGCGATGGACACAGAAGACCTGTGAGGCGCGAAACAAATTCCCTATGAAAGGAGGTGAGGAAATTTAGGCTAACGCAAGGATCTGTTAGAGAAAACTATGATAAAAAAAGGAGGAACAGCCATGGACTGCAACAAACGAAATCTCGTCCGGTGTGTATTTTTTCTACTGGTCATCACTTTTACTTTGTTTATGGTCGCTTCACCTGCCCTATCTAAAGAAGTCATCAAGATAGGCAGCTATGATCCGCCCCTTGAGCTGACTATGGACAAGACCAACGGGAACTACGCCTCCACCAATGTGAAGGCCCAGGTCTTTAAGACATTATTCGAGGGTGCGACCGGGGGAAGGTTTGAGGTGAAGATCTACCCTAATGCCCAGTTGGGCAACGACAGGGAAGGCCTGGAGATGGTCAAAAAGGGGTCTATGGAGATGAACGCCTACCCGGGCAACCCCATGTCAAACTTTGTGCCCGAGGTCCTGGCATTTCAGATTCCCTATCTGTTCAAGGATACCACCGTTGCCAAGAGGGTCATGGAAGGTCCGCTTGGCGAGGAGTTGAGGCAGCTGATTCTGAAGAAAACGGGAATTCGTATGCTTGCGTGGGGCTTTGAAGGACCGTACGTGAACTTTCAGTCCATCAAAAAGCCCATCCGTGTGCCGGATGACCTGAAAGGTCAGAAGATCAGGGTGATGGAGAGCAAGAGCATACATGAGACCGTTAGGGCCGCGGGCGGCACCCCGACCCCGATTCCCTGGCCAGAAATCTACACATCCTTACAGCAGGGAGTTATCGACGGTATGGGCTGTCCGCTGCCCTTTGTCCGCATGTCAAAGGCCGATGAGATAATCAAGTATATCAATAAGGCCGATTTCTATCTTGCCTTTTCTAACCTCTGTGTCAACGAAAAATTCTACCAGTCCCTTTCTCCGGAGGACAGGTACCTGCTCAAGAAGTGTGCCTATGAGGCCATGAGGGTCTATGACGGCATGGTTCTTTTTGCTGAAAAGGTAGAGATTGATGCTTTCAAGAGCAAGGGCATTGAGGTTTACTATCCTACGGCCGCAGAGATGGAGATATGGAAAAAGACCATCAAACCCCATATGGTTAAATGGACAAAAGACCAGATCGGGTCTGAATGGGTGGACAAGTTCGTGAAGGCCTCCGCCCAGGCGGAAAAAGAGCTGTATGGTGATTAAACCCGAATCACTCAACCGTATTGCGCTCGCCGACCCCGCTGTAAGCTCGGGGGTTGGCGAGCAACCCATAATCTAAGGAATTCATTTCACCGCAGGGATCTTCTGACCTTTGAAATGCGGCTGCGAGGAGGTTCAAATCGAGCCCTTTACCGGATTTTATGCGCAGGATTGAGGCGAAAACGCGGGTTTCTTATGAAAAAGATGAATGATCTCTTGTCGTGGGCCTGTGGGATCTTGGTCATAATCATGGTACCGGTTATGACGGTAGACATTTTTGTTCAGGTGGTGATGCGCTACGTGTTTTCGTCGCCCTTCATGTGGGCAGAGGAGGTGGCACGATATCTCCTTGTATGGATCTCGTGCCTCGGATCAGCTTATGCCGTAAGAAAAGGGATGCATATCAGCATCGCTTTTGTAAAAGAAATGTTCCCTAGTTATGTTAGGGTGCTGCTGACCATCTCGAGTAATGTTATCGTAATGGCGTTCTTTGTTTTCTGCATATACCACGGTTGGATTGATTCCATCGAGGAGTGGGCTCAGAGGACCGCTGCCATGCAAATACCTATGACGTTTCCGAAGCTGGCCATTCCGGTGGGGTTCGGACTCATGGTGCTGTTTAATGCGGAGCTGCTGATAGAAGATATCAAAAGGGTTTTTTCGGAAAAAGAGCTATCCTGAGGCCTCCGAGGGATACTCATATGATGTTGTAAGAGAGAAAAAGGAACGGATATGATACTTGCTGTTTTGATGATCGTAATGGGCATAACCATGGCAATCGGTATTCCAATTGCTTGGACCCTGGGGATAAGCGGTGTGGCGGCCATTATCATGATGGGTATACCGTTGAGCACCTTGCCGGCAAAGGTGTTCGGAGGAATAAACTGCTTCCCGCTTCTGTGCGTTCCCCTTTTCATCCTGGCCGGTGAGATCATGGCCTATGGAGGATTTACCCATAGGCTGCTCCGTTTCGCGACAATCATCGTCGGTTTCATCAGGGGAGGACTCGCACTCGCCAATGTCATCGCGAGCATGCTGTTTGGAGGAATTACGGGCGCGGCCGTTGCCGATGCCAGCGCTCTCGGTTCCGTTGAGATACCGATGATGAAGAAAAGCGGCTATGACCCCTCATTTTCGGCCGCCATAACCGCGGCGTCAGCCTGCATTGGGCCTATAATTCCGCCGAGCATTCCGGTTGTCATATACGCCATGGCAGTAAGCGGCACCTCCGTGGGGGGGCTTTTCGCGGCAGGCATGATTCCCGGGATCCTGGTTGGACTGGCCCTGATGCTCGCCAGTTATATCATTTCAGTAAAGAGAAAGTATCCTAAAAGAGAAGAAAAGATAACACTGAAAGACTTCTTTCTGGCCACCAGGGACGCGTTCCTGGCCATCATGACACCGGTGATCATCCTAGGCGGTATAATCGGAGGGGTGTGTACGCCCACTGAAGCGGCCTCCATAGCCGTGGTCTATACCTTTGCTATCTCCTTTTTTGTGTTTCGAGAGTTGAAGCTCAAGGATCTTCCCAAGATGTTTTTGGCAAGCGGTGTGGGTTCAGCCCTTGTGATGATCATCATCGGGACCTCCACGGTGTTCGGTATGGTTGTGGCACTCGAGCAGGCGGCCATGAAGCTTGAGGTGCTTCTCCGGCCCCTGGGATACTTTGGTTTTCTTCTCGCAATAAACATCATCTTTCTCTTTGTGGGCACCTTTATGGATAACAACCCCGCAATTCTGATTCTGGCCCCCGTGTTTGCACCTATAGCGGCTGCCCTGGGAATTGAGCCCATACATTTCGGGATCGTTGTGGTCATGAATCTGGTCATAGGCCTGATCACCCCGCCCCTGGGTCTGGTGCTTTTTGTTGTGGGACCTATTGCAAAGGTAAGCTTTGAACAGGTAACAAAAGAGGTTCTCCCCTTCCTGCTGGTGGAGATAGGCGTACTTTTGATGGTTACCTATATCCCATTCATTTCATTATGGATCCCCGGATTGTTGGGATATGTACACTAGGAAAAGAAAGAACAGTCGACCCTCAGATAGGCGAGGGTAAATCCGGCACCTAAACCGCTCTTCGGTTAACGGCTGGACTACACCGGCTCAAGGGATATATGGGTAGAGCCGTCGAGGAAGCGCAATCCCCGCCTTCCGAGCCATGTACGATTCATGTCCTGGAATTCTTCTTCCATGGTTAGCTCTCCGCCTCTTTATTGCACAATCGATTATTGCTTTAACTCCGTGACTACGCTGAGCCGAATAACCGGGCTAATACAGTAGAAGCTGTTTTTCTAAGTTGCCATGGAGCATTTTCTCCCGGTATCTGGATATCCAAATGAGATGATACTTGCAATCGCATGCTCTGTGACTTACACTCCCTAGGTAATTCGCTAAAAGCCTCCTTTGTCATGTGAACTCTGGCTCGTTCCTCCATATGAGGCCCGTACATATTCTCGGGATTTTCGAGCTCCGCGAGACTCCCCGGCAAGGCCAGGGTCTTAACGCGACTCATTAACAAAGGGGATATCGATCTGGCAACTCACACACCTTCGGGAAAAGAATCCGTGGAACGACTAAGAGCGGTAACCGACGCAGGGTAGTAATCATGGGATTTACGGATAGGCCTCGTGAAGAGTGCGGTGTTTTTGGGGTCTTCGGGCACAAAGACGCCG
>Ga0209427_10006040_pt1 | contig 13844 bp, 10 predicted proteins | sample DeeMarSWOR136_30_FD_187465 | JGI IMG/M metagenome (GOLD analysis project Ga0209427, IMG submission 187465) | Marine sediment microbial communities from White Oak River estuary, North Carolina - WOR-1-36_30 (SPAdes) (version 2) | ecosystem: Environmental > Aquatic > Marine > Intertidal zone >... | reverse complement strand
CGCACTCCCAGTTATAGTCTATATACTATGAACCTCACCAATGACAAACTAATGGCGGGTGACTGGGCCAAGGGGTCACAGGGAACCGGTGAAGCTTCATGGCTCCTCACGGGTACGTTTTTCCTAGATTATGCGGTTCCGAGCCTATGCGAAAGCTGGGAGCTACCTGACGATGAAACAATCATCTACCACATTCGCCAGGGAGTACACTTTCACAATAAGCCGCCAGTAAACGGCAGAGAAATGACAGCACACGACGTAGTATACTCCCTCGAACGGTTATTCTTCGATGAGACTACGTATACCTATGGAACCTATCCACCTGGTAATGGACCGATTTCAATAACGGCACTGGATGACTGGACAGTGGAAATTAAGGTTCCCATGATACAACAGGCACCATTGTTGTTTACCACCGGGGATTTTAACTACATTGTACCTCAAGATATGGTAGAGGAATATGGTGATATGACAGCCTGGGAAAATTCATGCGGGACAGGACCATTCATACTAACGGATTACGTTCAGGCAAGTTCGCTGACCTTTGAGAGGAATCCAAATTACTGGATGCATAACCCTCTCCATCCTGAGGATCAACTACCATATCTGGATGGTGTTAAGTGGCTGATTGTACCCGATGCCTCCACCTCACTAGCTGCCTTCCGAACCGGCAAGCTTGAGCGTCGTGGCGTCAGTGATGACGATGAACCAGACCTTAGGAAGAATTGCCCCGAACTGGCATGGTTACAGACTCTAGTCACTACTTCATATGACATATTTATGAGAACAGACAAAGAGCCCTATTCTGACATCAGGGTGAGAGAGGCACTGGCTATGGCTATAGACCGACCAGCTTTGGTGGAGTACTATTATGAAGGTAACGCCGAAATACTGGCATCTCTGGTGGGACCCTTCCCAGAGTTTATGGATGTCTATACACCACTTGAGGAACTCCCAGAAGAGACTAGAGCGCTTTTTGAGTACAACCCGGACAGGGCTAAGGAGCTTTTGAGTGAAGCTGGCTATCCAGATGGATTCCAGACAGAAATAATTACATCTAGCGAAAGCGTCCTACCTATAATTAAGGATGACTGGTCCAAAATTGGTGTTGAACTTGATATTCAGATGAGGACTACTGCTGTTTGGTACACCATCGCATTAAGAAGGACACACGAGCATATGATCCGTTCTTATAATTCACTGGATAAGCTTAAGATAAACTCCTTTGAAAAAGAGCAGCAGCGTAACTTCAGCATGGTTGATGACCCGGTCTATCAGGAAATGTATAACGAATCCATAGCTAGTATGTTGGACGATGCTAAGTTCCGGTCCATTGTTAAGGATATGGTACCATATATTCTATCACAGTCTTGGTACATACCAATGCCGGTACCGTATTATTACTATGCCTGGTGGCCCTGGGTGAAGGGTTATGGTGGTGAAAGTACTGTTGGTTATTACCGGTCAGGTGATTACGTCAAATACATCTGGATTGACGAGGATTTGAGGAAGGAAATGACAGGAAGGTAATAAGAACCAATAGAGATGAGAGGAAAATACGGTTAGTTAGTGTGAAAAGGGGCTGGAGGTTTAAATCTCCAGCCCTAACCTTTTCTGTTGGTTATTCTTTTAATAAATCTTGAAAGTCCAATAATTCATTAATATCAGAATACCAGATATATGTATTCAGAGCTTGACAGAAAGGTTTTGGCTCATTACTATTCAGATTACCGATATGAAATGTCAGTATAATGATCAGTTGTCTAAAAAATGGCAGTAACACAGTCTCATCAGCCAACTATTTGGCACTATTCAGTTGTTATTGATTCTTTTGGGTTGTTAATCTACGGAATCAATAACAGCAGAGGAGGTAGGTATGACATTACCTGTATCGAGTCCGGTGTTCCAGGAGGGAGGCAAAATCCCTGTTAAATATACCTGTGATGGAGAAGATATATCCCCTCCCTTGGCGTGGGGAGAACCACCTCAAGGAACCACCAGCTTTGCTCTGATAGTAGATGATCCGGATGCCCCTTTTGGTGTGTGGACACACTGGGTCCTCTTTGACATACCAGCTGATACCTTCGAGTTACCAGAAGCCGTCCCCACACAGGAGCATCTCCCTAACGGGGCACTACAGGCTAAAAATGGCTTTGGCCGAATTGGTTATGGAGGTCCCTGTCCACCGGGACCTGGGCATCATTACCGTTTTACCGTTTATGCGTTGGACAAACCCTTGGGTCTAACAAGCAGCGTATCAAAGCAGCAAGTCCTTAGTGCCATGGAAGGACACATCCTTGAAAAGGGACAGTTAACCGGCATATACCGATAATCCCTAGGAAGATTGGTAACTAGACTTAAAACGATTATTAAGTACCACCATCCTGCTACTAGGTAACCAATGCTTGACTATAATCATTTACAACAATCACGACCAACTTTGTTAATGGAGGAATGAAGTAAATGGACGAGGAAATGGCAACGAGAATCGATCAACTACGTGAGCTTAAAAAAACCGTAGAACTCGGGGGTGGTGAAGAGAGAATAACGAGGCAACACGAAAGGGGTAAACTTACCGCCCGCGAAAGAATAAATCACTTACTGGATAAAGGGAGCTTTGTTGAACTGAATAAACTAATCGGGAGTACCACAAATAATCCCGGTGACGGGATAATAATTGGTCATGGTGAAATTGATGGGCGTACCATATGCTTGTATTCTCAGGATGCTACGGTTCAGGGTGGCTCGATTGGAGCATTACATGGTTACATGATGTATTCCCTGATTGAAACCGCACTTGACATGGGTGTGCCTGTTGTTGGGATGCTGGATTCCCCCGGTGCACGGACGGCAAGGGTCGACCAAGGAACTAGAGGAGGGGGTGGGGGTGGCGTGGGTAGTACCAGTGAAAAAAGTGGTAGCTCTGTATTCTTCCCTAATACCCAAGCTTCTGGTGTTATCCCACAAATAGCGGCGGTACTTGGTTCCTGTGCCGGAATATCAGTCTATTCACCAGCACTGAATGATTTTGTTTTCATGGTTGATGGGATAAGCCATATGTTTATCACTGGCCCCAGAATTGTCAAATCAGTAATGGGCGAGGATCTTACCAACGATGAATTGGGTGGTGCCAAAATCCATGCCCGTGTCTCAGGGGTAGCTGATTTCCGTGTAAATAGCGAAGAACAATGCTTCCAGGACATCAGAAAACTGCTCGGTTTTCTGCCATCGAATAATCGGGAAAACCCACCATGGAAGGATACAGGTGACAACCCTGACCGGATGGATGATTCTTTAGCCGATATGGTTACTACCGACCCACGCAAAACCTACGACATGCATAAGGTAATATGGAGTATCGCCGATAACAACGATTTCTTTGAAGTAAAAACTGAGTTTGCCCCAGAAATCATTACTGGTTTTATTCGCTTAGATGGCTACCCGGCAGGAATTGTAGCCAATCAGCCAATGGTTCGTGCCGGGAGTTTAACTGTGAATAGTTCAAATAAGCAGGCGAGGTTTATTAGATTCTGCGATGCCTTCAACATACCACTCGTCTTTCTAACCGATACGCCGGCTTACCAACCTGGGAAAGAACAGGAGCATGCTGGTATTATCCGCCATGGAGCCAAGGTTTTATACGCCCTATGTGAAGCAATTGTCCCTCGGGTTAATGTCCAGATTCGCAAGGCCTACGGGGGTGGGACTCTGGGCATGGGGGTTATGCCCGGATTAGGAACCGATTTCGTATTTGCTTGGCCAATAGCAGAAACAGGTGTCATGGGAGCTGAGCAGACTGTAGAATTATTTTATGGCGCCGAAATTGCTAAGTCTGATAATCCAGAGGAAGCCAGAAAGAAGTTCACCGAGGAATACCGTAAAAGATCGGCTCACCCCTTCGGTATAGCTGCTAGCAGTACCTATATTCATGACGTCATCGAACCGAGGGAGACAAGACAGCGGATCATTCAAGCACTTAAACTGCTTCGCGGTAAAAAGGTGAGTAGATATCCTAAAAGGCATGGCAATATTCCTCTATAACTAGAGAAAGGATTCAGTTTACTGTAATGGTAGTACTCCTATCAGACAAAAGGGAGCATATACTGACCTTGTCTATCAACCGTCCTGAAAGACGGAATGCTCTTAATGCTGAAGTACTTAGTAACCTTATTGATATATTCAAAGAGATAGAACCAGGAGGAGAAACCAGAGTAGTGATATTGCGTGGTGCAGGTGAGAAATCGTTTTGCGCTGGTGCTGACATAAAGGCGATGGGTACGGGTAAAACCGGAAATATTATCCAAGATACTATGGAATGCGTAATTAATTGTCCTTGTCCTGTTATTGCCATGATTTATGGCTATGCTATAGGTGCTGGATGTGACTTGGCTGCCGCATGCGATATCAGGATAATCGCTGATTCAGCCCGGATAGGGATTAATCCAGTTAAACTTGGTTCAGTATATTATCCTGTTTCTATACAAAGGTTTATCAGTATCATTGGCGCAGGTTATACCAAAGAGCTTTTCCTCACCGGCAGATTCTTAACTGCTCAAAGAGCAAAGGAAATAGGATTGGTAAACCATGTCGTACCGAATGATGAGCTTGAGGTAAACACCTACTTACTGGCCCGAGAAATTGCTGAAAATGCTCCTCTAGCCGTAGCTTGGACTAAATCTATTATAAATACATTCCTCAATAGAAATCTGAGTCCAGAAGAAAAGACCAAGATGCAAACCATTATGGAGCATTCCTGGCAAACTGAGGATGCCAGAGAGGGTTTGGCAGCTTTTGCTGAAAAGAGAAAACCTATATTTAGGGGTAGATGAAACGTCTCAAGATTATATATTTAATTATAAATTAGATTTAGGCTCCGAAGGTAAACCAATATACAATTATCGACTTGCCGAACTGGTAAGGATAATACTTGAGAATCTCCTTAATATAGTTGTGCCCCTTAAGGTAAAAAAAGATATTAACATTGACGGTTTCCGGTGGCTGATGGATAAGGAGAACTCTTATCAATTATTCCCTCAAATAGATGGTCATTTCCAGTCTCCGAACCGTTCTATTATAAACACCGATACTTCTCAGGGTGTGTCAAATGCTGGTTTTTATGAACCAAGGATTGATTTCATCAAGAAATTAACCGAATCTCTCCTAAACCTTATTGAATTTGAGAAGGAGGGCAATGTAGTTGCGGTTGATGGTTTCAGACTGAAAAACCTAAGAGACTGGTTGGTCCCCAGTGCTGGTGACCCACGAGAAGTCTTTGAATACACCGCCAGCCGCTGCAATTGTGATTGTATTTTCTGCTGTAATAAGGGGAATCCTCCCTCTGTATCTCCTTGCCATAATTACTACCGAATAGCTGAAGACGAATTCAAAGAGATAAAAACAAGAATCAACTATTTTTTACCATCAGCAAAGCAAGCCTTGTTCCCAAATTCAGGCAGCATCTACGAGGTAACAGAGCACCTTCATTATATGGATGTGCTTCACCAGTTACGGGAGAAAACGGCTAAACCATTTATTATAACTACTAATGGTAGCAATCTATCCCCTACGGTTGTTGCTGAGTTCAACACGCTTAAACCAGTTTATTTATACCTTTCTTTAAACAGCTCATCAGTATCACGCCGCCGGAAACTAATGAAAGACCAGCAACCAGAAGTAGCTATTAATGCTTTACCCTTACTCAAACAACAGCGTATACCATATGCGACTGTAATCGTACCTTGGCCAGTGGATACGGTAAACGAAATGCTGGAGGACCTATCCTCTACAGTGAATTATGCTGCTGAGCATGATACACACCTTATTCAGATTAATCTTCCAGGATACTCCAGGTATTTCTCATCTTCAAAGCTTTTTGACCTCCAACAAATTTGGACAGTAGTTGTCTCGCAGGTTAGGGAACTAAGAGAGGAATATAATTATCCCATTGTAGCCATACCTACAATGTATGAGGAAAATATATACAAACCGCGTAAGAACCTGCCCCAGATACTAGGATTGGTGAAGAACTCTCCCGCTTATATTAGTGGACTGAGGAGAGAAGACCTAATCCTGCAAATAAATGGTATTCGTATTTATAATAGGCCGCAGGCACGTGACCTTCTTTCAATCCTCCAGCACAACAGGGGAAGTGAGGTTAGTCTCAGAGTGCAGAGAAACAACCAAACTCTCGAAATAAGTTTGGATTTGGCCAGATATTCTTATCCGTACTCGCCAGATACCGATAATTACCTAGGTATCGTCTTTATGGGTACCGGATTAAGGATGAGTTATATTGAAAATTTGAGGGAGATAATAGATTGTCACAAAGCTAAGCGGGTTCTGTTTCTCTCATCAGAAATAGTAAAGCCTACGTTTGAACAGTGCCTTACGGAATCGCGTCTTTTCGGAGATAGTCAACTCGAGATTACTATCGAAATTCCGAAAAACAATTTCTTTGGTGGCAATATATTCATGGGGGATTTACTAGTAGTTCAAGATTTTATCGATTGTATTAATAAGCATGTAGTACAGAAGGGCTGTAAACCAGATCTGATAATAATTCCGTCCTCGCCATTCAAACTCAGTGGATGGGGAAGAGATCTCACTGGTAGAGTATACCTGGATATTGAAAGGGAAACTGGAATTCCAGTAGAGCTTTTAGATTGCTCTACTATAAATGACTAATTCATAGTAAAAAGGATAAGGTCACCATTTATAATGCCACCTAGAATTCACTTGTTTTAATTTGAGTGTTATAATCTCAACTAATAATCCCTTGACGCAAAACTCGGGCATCTTATGGGAGCATGAAAATATGGAACTAGTAGATAGTATGATTAACGGGAACATCATCTCTATGGCCCGGTTGATTAGCTTGGTTGAATCAGGAGACGATCAGGTACCCCAAATAATGAAGCATGTTTATCCACACACTGGAAAGGCATACCGCATCGGATTAACTGGGCCTCCAGGGGTAGGTAAGAGTACTCTAGTAGACAAATTAACATCGGTAATCAGAAGTCAGGATTTAACGGCAGGCATAATTGCTGTTGACCCTACGAGCCCGTTTTCCGGGGGTGCTGTTTTAGGCGATAGAATTAGAATGCAACAGCATTATCTCGATCAAGGCGTCTTTATTCGCAGTATGGCCACTCGTGGTAGCCTAGGTGGTTTACCCAAAACAGCTAGTGAAGTTATCAATATTATGGATGCTTCAGGCAAAGATATCATCCTGATAGAGACGGTAGGTGTAGGTCAAAGTGAGCTGGACATTATTAAAAATGCTGACACAGTTGTTGTGATTTTAGCACCAGGTGCTGGAGACAGCATCCAGACCATGAAAGCAGGATTGCTAGAAATAGCTGATATATTCGTAATCAACAAAGCCGATAACCCCGGTGCTGATGACCTTGTCAGTGAGATACAGACTATGCTTCAATTAAATACCAGAAAGCATGAAATATGGGAGATTCCGGTGATCGCTACCCAGGCAATCAACAATTACGGTGTTGAAACCCTTTACCAACAGATACATTCACACCACCAGACTATTAGTAAATCTGGTGTATTAGCACAACAACGCAAAGAGCAACGCCGGGAACAATTCATAAATACCATTGAGCAAGAAATATCAGCAGAACTACTGAGAATGATGAAACGGGATATACAACTAAAGGAATACATAAACAAAGTGGAAATGGCGGAAATCGACCCATATTCAGCAGCTTATGAGATTCTCAGTTCAGCAACTCTATTAGATATGTTAGCGCAACAGTTACTGCAAAGAAAACGCCATAATGACTAATGCGTAAATATATTGTAATACCAATACCATTGATTAGTTAAGTAAAAGGAAAATGATTTACAGCAAAGGAGTATGTATATGAGTGCAACAAGAAAGCTGGCCGAATTTGTCCATGATCTGAATTATGATGATATTTCTGAAACAGCAATAAAGAAAGCAAAGCTATGTGTCCTAGATCTGACTGGGGTTATGATAGGGGGCTATATCTATGGCAGTGAGGATATGAATCATATGGTAGAAGCATTATCACCATTTTTCGGGCAACCGCAGGCTACTTTATTTACTAAGAAGAGAAAAGTTGATCTGATTAACGCTGCCCTGATAAATGGCACATCTTCTCACCTCCTGGACTATGATGATATCCAAGGGAGTATGAGCGGGCACCCCAGCCCGCCGGTTATACCGGCAGCTCTTGCTATGGGAGAATACCATGAGATTACCGGAAGAAAGCTGATTGAAGCGGTAGTCTCCGGGATTGAGGCTGAATGCCGGATTGGCCGGGCTGTAAATCCCGCGCATTATGCCGCTGGCTGGCATGCAACATCAACTCTTGGCCATTTTGGTGCATGCGCGGCAGTCGCCAAGATAATTGACATGGATGTTGATAAAATTGTAGCCAGCCTTGGCATCGCCGGAACTCAAGCATGCGGGCTGCGTCAGTCATTCGGTTCCATGTGCAAACCGTTACATGCTGGAAGGGCTGCCAGTAACGGATTACTAGCCGCAATACTGGCTGATAACGGTTTTACCGCTCCTAAAGAGATACTCGAGGGCCCTGATGGGTTTGGTAGTACTGCCTCTACAAAGTTTGATGAGACAAGGTTTATAAATTTTGGCCAGCCCTTCGAAGTAGAGGGCGTTATCTATAAGCGGTATTCTTCATGCTACGAAACTCACGGGTCGGTCAGGTGTATGCTAGACATCAGAAATAAGTACGATCCGATATTTAATAATGTCGATAAGATAACGGTAATTGTAAGTGAGTTTTCTTTCCGGTCTGCGGGTATTCCCGAGCCGCGGACCCCACTTGAAGGTAAATTCAGCATCAGGTACTGCACTGCTTTAGCCCTGATGAAAGGTCAAGTAACTGAAGAATTCTTCACCGATGAACTGGTTAACGCACCAGAAACAAGGAACCTGATGTCAAAAATAGATGTAGTGACAGATAAATCTCTCCGAGGGACCGGTGATGCCGAAATTCACATGATAATGACAGACGGATCAGAAATTAACGAAAAGACTAATCTTATGGCCTTGGAGTACAGAGTAACTCCTGATGAATGGGAACCCGTACTGGCAGCTAAAGCTAATAATTTACTGTTAACTGCTTTTTCTCCAGAAACCTCTAGTAGCATTATCAATGCCATTATGAAACTAGAAGATATTGATAATATAAATAGTATTGTTGAACCTATGAGCTAGCTAATCTAGTAGACACAAACCGGAGTTTGCTTTATTGATAAATAACATTAGAAAAATATGGTAAAATACATTTATTGCCCCAGTAATAAAAAACACTCTTCCTAAGCCCCATCTAATGGGTAAGTCATATTTATATAGTTTTCACTTTTACGTTGCCGCGTATATACTCAGCTATTTCGCTGACCATTGTTCCTGACACAAATATCTCATTAATCCCTTTTTCTTTTAAGAAAGAGATATCTTCCTCAGGTATGATTCCACCACCTATTACTAGGACATCTTGTATCCCCTGTTCTTTTAATAATTCCACAACCCTAGGAAATAAGTATTTATGGCCACCGGATAGACAACTTAAACCGATAACATCAACATCTTCTTGTATGGCTGTCTGTACGATTTGTTCTGGTGTTTGCCGTAATCCGGTGTAAATGGTTTCCATGCCTTCATCCCTTAGTCCCAATGTAATAACCTTGGCACCGCGGTCATGGCCATCGAGACCTGGCTTCGCTATCAGGACTCTAATTCTCTTTTCTTTATTCATCTCTGCCTCCTTCCTTACCTCTTTCTTGTAACCGACGGGCCGCCTGATCAGCGCGTCTTTTCTGCATCTTTAATATCATCTCACCCCGATGCCCTTCTTCTTCCTCTTTTAATTCTTTAATCTTTTCCTCAGAATAACCTAAAATGCCACTCAACACAGCAATATTGTGTTCTCCCCGTGTAGGAGGTGCTGTATATTCACTCTCATCAATGATGTGCATTTTAACTGGATTGCCAGCCAGTTTTACTTCCCCACCCAGAGAATGTGGTAGATTTAATATCATATTACGGTGTAATACTTGGACATTGGTTACTGCCTCAGCAATATCGTTTACCGGGGCAGCCGCTATATCCTCAATATCGAATAATTCTAACCAATCTGCAGCCGATGCTTTGGCTAGGTGTTCCTCTAATGCCTGATTGAATTCTTCCCGGTGCTTTACCCTCTCATCACCAGTTTTAAACCTTGGGTCTTCTATCATCCAGTCTGCTCCAATCACCCCAGCCAACCTCGGCCAAGAAGGGCCAATAGCAATATAATCATCCTGACACTTGTACACACCGTATGGTAACAAAGCCAAGTGACCAGCACCTAAACGTTCGGGGATTATACCAGAGCAAAAATAGTAGGATATCTCATAGGCGAGAAGGGAAATACAGGCTTCCAGCAGGCTGGTATCAATCTTTTGCCCCTGCCCAGTCCGCTCTCGATATGCCAAAGCCGAAGTAACCCCTAGGGCACCAAACATGCCAGCTGCCAAGTCGCCAATAGGCGGACCGGGTTTAGTCGGACGCCCTCCCGGTTCACCGGTCACACTTATATTACCACTTAAAGCAAGTGCTGTTATATCATATGAAGGTCTGTCAGCATAAGGTCCAGTGGGCCCAAAACCACTGATTGAACAAGAAATTATCTTAGGATTGATTTCCTTCAGAGTCTCATAGTCTGCACCAAGTCGTTCCATCACTCCAGGGCGAAAATTATCCCAAACAACGTCAGAAATTCTAACTAGGTCATAAAGCGCTTCTTTGCCCGTTTTGGTATCCAAGTCCAAGGTTATATCTTTCTTGTTCCGGTTGAACGCCATATAGTAGAATAGTTCACCTTTATGGTCAGGGCCCGTTGCCAGACGGCTTAAATCTCCGCCAGTAGGTGATTCAATTTTAATCACCTCAGCCCCCATATCAGCTAAAAGCATAGTACCATAGGGCCCAGCAATCGCCCGAGAAAGATCAACAATCCTGTACTCTGATAAAGGTCCTTTCATTCTTTATCTCCTTAAAATTATAAAGATACCGGTTGATATTCACCGAAAACCTCTCTGAGGACATCACACATTTCTTGTTCACTAACATAAGCTTTTGCACATTCTATAAAGTGGGGGATAAGGTTTTCATCTTCCTTCTTCGCCTTTTCTTTCAGTTCACTCAACAACTGAGCTACAGCACGGTTATCCCGCTGCTTCTTTAACTCGGTAAGATCCCGGATCTGTTTTTCCTCTGCTTGTTCCCTTCTGACTGGATCGTAGGTATCAGGTACCAACCTCTTAATCTCTAGCTCTAGTTCGTTTTCGCTAACGAAACAGTTTACTCCAACCATTAAATCTTCGCCTGTCTCTAACCTTCTCTGACGGTCGTGAGCACTCCTAGCTATCTCACGCCACATATACCCATTTTCTATAGCAGCTACTGCTCCACCCATCGCTTCAATTTTTTCGAACTCTTTCCAGGCTGCCTCTTCGATTTCATTAGTCAAAGACTCAATGTAGTAAGAGCCAGCCAGTGGATCACGAACCTCACCGAGCTTAGCTTCATATTGTATTATTCTACTGGCATCACTTGATAGCTGTGATGCCTCTAGACTGCCACCCATCCTTATTGGTTCATCATAAGGTGGATAAGCAACTCCTCCACCTCCACTGAGAGCAGAGGCAACAGCACCTATAACTGAACGTGTCAGGTTATTTATGGGACGTTGAATAGTAGTGTTTTCACACCCTATGTGAGCCGCCAAACCACCACCTCTCAGAAGCATACTCCGTTCGTTTTTTGCACCAAACTTCTCTTTTATCACCTTAGCCCACATCCTCCGAGAAGCCCTATGAAAGGCTACCTCCTTGAATAGTTCCATACTCCCACCAAACTGGTTAATAGTAAACCTGGGGGCAAAGGTATCGATGTCTAAACCAGCATTGATCCCCTCTTGTAGGTAAGCAGCTAATATCACCAAGCTAAAAGCTAAATCCTGTTCTCGGGTAGCCCCAGCTCCCCTTATATGGTACCCACCGATAGAGGTAAGATTTACTCGCGGGCAATATTTTGTAAGGAAAACCATACTATCACGGAACATCCTCATCGAAGGTTTAGGTGGGAAAATGTAAGTACCACGTGCAATAAACTCCTTCAGAATATCATTCTGGGGGGTCGCTCTCAGTCTTTCGAATGGGATACCCCTTTTGTCAGCCAGAGCACAATACATGGCTATAAAGATATTGGCCGGAGCATTTATAGTAAAGTTTGAGGCAATTCTATCTAAATCCAGCTCTCCTTGGTAAGGTTCATAAATTATTTCGAAGTCACGAAGGGTATCTACGGTTACCCCGGTTTTACCGACATCACCACGAACAATCGGATTATCTGAGTCATATCCACACTGGGTAGGCAGGTCGAAAGCAAGATTTGGCCCCCCCCTACCCCCACGACTTATCATTTCTTTGTAGTAATCTCTAGTATCTTCAGCAGTACCATAACCAGAATATCCAGCTGCCCTTCTCTGTTCGATAGCCTGACTCTGACTCCTTCTTGAGGCTCTAGGTCTACCTACTCTAGGAGCAGGCATACGAGCCTGTACAGCATAAATACCAGCTGTAAATGGGTATTGTCCTGGGAACCCTACCTTATCAAGGAAATCGAAATCTTCAATGTCAGTTGGTGTGTAGGTCCTGAAAGGAGGTTCTGTGTATCCGAAACCATCCAGAGCTGGCTTTAATACCTTTTCTTCCCATTCTTTTTTCTTGTTTTTAATCTCGTCTATATTACTACTCATCATTTCACCTCTTTTCTCTCCTAAAAGTGAGTTTATATAATAATGCTTATAAAATAGAATATTCGAAGACTAGATGTCAAAGCCAAAATTTCTAACTACAGATGGGCACTGTTTCATATTAGATTAAACTAACCCAACTAATGATCTGACAAGATTGTATATTCAACAGGGCTTATATAAGGATTTATGATGCGGTATTTATATTGGCTATTTCCTTTAGTATAGGCATAATACCACCCTTGTATAGTATATCCCTCATTTCATAGGGCAATGGTTGAGCATCAAGTGTTTTTCCGCTGTCTATGTTAGTCACCTTAGCACTGTCAATATCCAATTCTAATTGATTACCATCTAAAAAACAATTTGATACATTAGGACAAGTAATGATTGGTAACCCTATAGCCACGGCATTCCTAAAGAATATACGACCAAAAGATTCGGCTATAATGGCACTAATGCCCAAGCTCTTGAGTAAAGAAGGAGCTGTTTCCCGGCTCGAACCGCACCCAAAATTACTGCCAGCAACAATAATATCTCCCGTTTTTACTTCTAAGGGGAAATGTGGATTGATTACTTCCAGTACATGTTTTTTTACCTCAGTAGTACCGCTTGGGGATATTGCATCGGTATCCACATCGTCGTCGAACTTCCATACTTTCCCTTTGATAATATCCACAAAATCACCCCCTAGTATTCTCTTGGATCGGTAATCATTCCCTCGATAGCTGAAGCAGCTACTGTTGCCGGTGAGGCTAGATACACCCGGGATTCAGGACTACCCATTCTCCCTTTGAAATTCCGGTTGATTGAGGCAATACATGACTCTCCAGATGCTAAAAGACCCATGTGTGAGCCATAACAGATACCACATGATGGATTAAGGATTACAGCCCCTGAATCAATCAGGGTATATATTATCCCTTCTTTGATTGCCTCCTTATATACTTCAGCCGAGGCAGGTACTACAAGCATTCTTACGTGGGACTTTACTTTCCTACTTTGCATTATTTCAGCAGCTATCTTTAAATCTTC
>Ga0209427_10006039_pt1 | contig 13851 bp, 8 predicted proteins | sample DeeMarSWOR136_30_FD_187465 | JGI IMG/M metagenome (GOLD analysis project Ga0209427, IMG submission 187465) | Marine sediment microbial communities from White Oak River estuary, North Carolina - WOR-1-36_30 (SPAdes) (version 2) | ecosystem: Environmental > Aquatic > Marine > Intertidal zone >... | reverse complement strand
CCACCCTTCTCCAAGGAGTGACTTCGTACCAACTAGAACATTCACACCACCCTTTGAGAACAGTTCTGTTATGAGTTGCACAGCCTTCTGTCGATCCATCCCCCTGACTGTCACAGTAGAGTAATTTGGGTCAGCAATGGGTTTGACCGAAATTGATTCACGGAGTATCTCACAACTGTCAGCACTTTCCAGGAGGAGTTCTGTCGAATCTGTAGGGATGATTATCAATGAACCACTCAGAACACCAAGCCTGATGCCACTGAGATTCGACCGTCTAATCTCCTCAAAGATGGGCACAACACCAATCTTATCCAGTTCCGGAAGGTCTTGTTCACTCTTGGGGAGATAGGCTTTTCTTATGTAATCAGTTAAAATGACCATCCGTAGATTCTCGCCAAGTGTCTTAAGTTCCATTGTAACTATTGCTTGGACTGCATAGAGTTTTGTGATGCTTCGTTTCAGTACTGCGTCAAGTTTTCTTGTGCTAATCAGATTCACATCTCTTCTTTCTAGAGCATCAATTCGATAGAGCCTGTCCCTAATTCGCTTCAGTGGTGGGGACAAGTCCTTAGGATCTACATCCGGGGGAAACAATATTCCTTCGAGCAAGGTTTCCAACCATTCCTTGTTGAACCAAGGTATTCCGAACTGCTCACCAGCGATGAGCTTGATTGCTTGTTCTGGTAACACTACTTTTCGATGTTTCAGGTAGACAAGCATACTGGAAAAGAATGATGGATCTTCGAGAATCTCAATAACGTATGCTTCAGGATCTTTTAACCACTGGTGGTTCTTGACTTCTTCCAAGAACTCATCGTCTGTTTCGATGTCCTTGACAAACCTTTCTACTGATTGCTTGAACTCCTTCAGTTTGCTACCTTCGATAAGACTTGGATATGTGAAAAGAACGAGATCTTGGTGGGGACAGAGATTTCCTTCCTTCACAAGTTCAGGTACAGACACTTCCGCATCAACAGGACCACAAAGGTCCATATATCGCTCCCACTCAAACATTGAAACGTCATATGGTGGTGTCGCAGTTAAGGCTAGAACCTTACTGTCTTCCAATCCACTAACTACTCTCGTAAGGCAACGCCACCAATTCGATCGTAGATGATGAGCTTCATCTAACACAATGGTCTTCACCGATAGATCCTGTAGTCGCTTGATTACATTGTGCTCACTCTGAACATTTTCCTGAACGTCGATGCTGTTGCTGTTATTGTTGCTTAGCTCTTCTTCTTCATCATCAGCATCAAAATCATCATTATCTTCAGAGTCAGGTTCTTCTGTGTACAATGTGTAGTCTTCTTCCAAGACCCCAGAACAAGCACTGTACAGGCCTTGATATGTTGAAACCGTTAGGAATTTTGGATTATGGATGTCGGTGGAAATCCAGTCTGGTGTTTCACTCCCTTCAGGTAAGAAGAAGCCTACTAGCCTTGAGACCCATTGATCACGAATTGCTAGGGTAGGAGCTAATATGAGTGAAGGCTGGTCTATCCTTCTCATCACTTCTAGTCCTAGGAGTGTCTTTCCAGACCCTGGAGCCGCAACGACATGTAGTCTGTTGTCATCCAGGTGTTCCTCAAGCTCACCTAGAACGCGTGCTTGGTATGGCCTCCAAGTGTAACGAAAATTGATTTCTGAGGGGAATTTCTTCATTGTAAGTTGGTCCTCATTCACCACGTCGAATAGTAGGCAATGTTTTCGCTATTAATCGATTTCGTGCGCCTATATCAGTATTAAGAAGGTCATTTTCTTCGCAAAACAGCTCTTGCAAGCTTGAGACCCGGCTCGACTATTAATTGCTGAAGAATCATACGGAGACGCTCACTTCTTCTGGCGTATCTAGCAATGGGGGGTGACACCTCATAGTACGTTCGAATCGCAATGCGGCCTATTGGGTGACCATTTAGCCACTCATCTCGAAAATTCCTCAAGAGGTCGATTTTCGGATGAAGTGGAGTACCAAAAACAGCTGTAGCGATGAAGCATTCTGTTTCATGTTCTCTACAATATACCTCATCATTCTCCACCCTCTTCTTATGCTTCTCACAAAGGAAAACATGTGTCTGGCATGTAACACAATTTCCAACTGGGTCCGTTCCCTCTTTGAGAGGGATTCCACATCTGTCACAAGTTGCGTGTGATATACCATCGGATAAGTTGGCTCCACACTTGGAACACTCTGACTCACCCAAGTCACATATTGCCCCGCAATAACGACATTCGACTTTCTTTGGCATGCTTCACCCCTCAATTGAGATCCTCGTGAAGGAACCTTTCATATGTACCATCGAAATTGTCGATAAAAGGATTGCTTGAAGTGTTTTAATACTCGAAGGATTTTGCGTGCGAAGTTATTAATGGAGATTTCCTAATATTAGACGCCACCACAGGACTTCTTCTGCATCAGAAGACGCCAATTTTTCTGTGGATTCGCGATGGTTGTAGGGGATGAATGTGCAGGAAAAAGGACTCGAAAGAGCAAGCCGATTGGCAGATAGGATTCAGCTATTTGCCTTGGTCGTTGTCCTCCTGATTATTTCCACAGCTGTTTGGCTTGCTTCTTATTTTCTGATTCAGCCCTTTGTTCAAGACACTCTTGTTCAGATGTTGATTGCAACAGCAGTTAGCCTTGCACTTGCAGGACTCATTTTGGTGTGGAGGAAACGAGTGATTCCCGGTGCATTTCTCTTCTTCATCAGTGCGGGAATCATAGCTCTTTCACTAGCGTTATTCTGGCAGTCGTTTCAAGGGTATGTTCTCAGTCTTCATGGATTTCTACTCGCATCGCTTGCGATTCTGAATAGTCTACGTAATAGAGAAAAAATCACAAATGAAGCATATCAGAGATCGGGGTGGGTGCTGGGTTCTATTATCATTATAACTGGCCCTCTTGGTATTGCTATCGGACTCCTAGCAATCACATCAGCTTACTCCTTCATTCTGGCCGGTTTCACTTTTTCACTTGCAGTCTACGTAATTGGTGTTCAATACATGCAGAAGTCTTCTCGACTGGGAGTCCCAAATGTTATCATAATTTCAATAGCTCCAACTATGTTGACTGTTGATTTCTTGATCAACTCAGCTATTCTATCTCCTGTTCTGTTGATATCCGGATTCTTCATTGCTTTTGGCACCACACTTTTTATAGCGTCCCAATGTGCCAAACGCCTTCAATCCTGGGTGGGAACAAGATGGGTCCGTAAATCACAAGAGAAAAAGGGTCGAGACTCTCTTTTTGAGGAGATTGGACTGGGAGAAGTAGTTGAGGATGAAGAAGAGCCCCTCTTAATCCCTGATGAATGGATAATCGTTCCTGAGGATGCCAATACTCTCTCTGGGATTTCGCTTATTCTTGTAGCGGTAGGAGTTCCAACTATCTTTCTTTGGCTCTCTGAGTCAACAATATGGGGGACAGAGCTACAACTTATGGGACCCATTGCGTTCATCATTGGATTGCTCATCCTAGCACCTTCACCAGTCTTCTTCAGGTTAGGCGAGCGACTAACGCGAGATTCAGAATACGCAGCTGTAAGAGCTATAGGTGTAGCTATTGTGCTTCTCGCATCAGCTAGCGGCTTTTTCTGGACACAGTTCTATCTCTGGCCAATTCTCATTTCATTCTCAATTTCTGTTGTCTTGTTTGCCGCAGGAATTACAGGTCTCTTCAGGCAAGTACGAAAGCTATGGCGACAGTTTTGGTTGTCAATTGTGGGCCGTTTAAGAGAACTCAAGTCATGGGTTCTGAGCAATATGCTCATCACAGGAGTTGTTGGTGATCTCACACTCTGCATCATACTATACGGTTTCATCAATCCAATCCTTCAGGTACAACCTGGATATCCTCTCTCGGTCCTAGGCATATTAGCTGCGGTCTTTTCTGGAGTGGGCATTCTTGGTCTCTCATTCTTTCGAGCACATCCTAGACGACTCCGCTTTCTATCTATAGGTGTAATGTTGCTTCTCAGTTCGTTGGTCCTAGTCACGTTCTGGCAGTTCTACGATATCATGCTGTTTGCTGTGCTCGATTCAATTGCCTACTCTCTTCTTTGGTTCCTAGGCTCAATTGCGCTCTTCAAGTTTGGAATCAGTCGACTCAAAATCGGACTCGCATATCTGCCTGGATTCCTCGCAGCAGTATACTTGACTTGGATGCTTGAGGCACCCCTACCGACATACCAGTTTCCCATTCTAACAGTGCTGCTCATTATTACATTGCCCGGACCTATCCTGCATATTGAATACCGAAAAGCTGGAGGCGCTCTATTGTATGGGGCTCGTAGACTTGGGACCTCCCTGTATAACGCACTCATATACCTCGGCCGAGTCCTGCTTAAATTCATCCTCATCTCCTGGGCGCTGATTGTTGTTGCTGTTCTGACCTTCGTGGCCTGGCAGTGGCTTGCACCATACTATAGTTGGAATCTTTTGCCAATTCTGGGTTGGATCACACTAGCCTTCTTTCTGGCATATATCCCAGCAATCGGACGCGCAGAGGAATCACCCTCCTATCTCATGCAGGTCTGCATCCTGGGAATTGCTTTGGCACTTGGAGTTCTCGTATTCTTCTATACCCAACTTCTACATACCTTACTTCGTGTTCTTGCATCAGCGTTAGTCACTTGGCTTGTGCTAACAATTGCGAAAAATAAATTCCCTGAAGAAGCCCAAGTCTTCTTTTTCCCTACAGCCTGGATCATGACCTTGTCGCTGGTATGCAGCTGGATATTCCTAACAGCCACTGGGAATATGGGAGAGATACAATCAGGTCTGCTCGCAATGGTCATTTTCGGGCTCGGATTATTACCCTTGAAATTGATGGGTGCACCACCTCGAGTCGTCAATACTCTCTACACAGCACTCGCAGTTCCATCTGCTGTATTGCTAACATATCTGGTATTTGCTGACTATCTTCTTACCTTGACAGCATTGTTTTTAGCTCCAATACCTGTTGCCTACAAGCAATACGGGAAAGTAATCAGCGCAGTTGGTAATGCGGCACTGATAGCCCTCCGAGTATTCTTCGCATATATCGCGATATATCTGATTATAGCTGTTGCGCTTTTCTCGTTACTCCCAGCTGCATTACTAGTCTATTACTTGTTACCGTTATTCTCCTTCCATTCTTTACCAGTTGCACCAATTGTAATTACTTTCATACTACTCTGGATGTGCCTCTGGCTTCCAGCTCTCTACTTGCGAAGATCAGAGAATTTACGCCTCCATTCAGTAGTTCTCATTATTCTATGCGCAGCGGTCAGTTTAGACTTGGTTGTTTTACTCCAGATTTCAGATCCGATTCTTACAATCCTCACTGCAGTTACGCTTTTCTCTGTTCTATTTACCATAGTGACGCCTGTTTTGGTCTTCATTGAGCAGAGAGCTCGGTCTGCTGCATTCGCAATTAGCGTGATTCTATTGCTAGGTCTCTACCTGGCACCATTCGATCTTATTCCCAAAATCTTACTAGCTATATTTGGTATCGGACTCATAGCAACGCCAGTTCTCAGTAAGGCAAACAGAGTGCTCATTGCATACCCTGTAGTCACATGTTCTTTGCTTGCCTTCCTGTTCTGGTATTTCGATTTGCACACACTGGATGCAAGACTTGTTGCTGTTGGATATGTGGCAATTGAATCAATGCTTCTCTCAGTGCCTGAGCAACTAAGGAACAAAGTCACATGGACTGTGTTTGCGGTGTCAACAGGACTGTCCCTAGCATTAGTTCTGAGTCCCTTCATGACCATCAACCTTGTTCTTGCGTCGTTAGTAGCACTCGAAATCCTGCGTTTCACACCAGGATTCAAGATTGGCGAGAAGACCGGAATGCTATTGGGTGTCGCTCGTGCTTTGTTAGTCGGCGCAACAGTATACCTTCTGATTATATCTTGGATTCCATTGTCGAGTCCACTTAGACACCCTCTGATGGAGTTCGGTCTCTCCAGTCTGATTACAACAGCAATTCTGGCATTTTCAATGAGGCGATTCATTTCTTCAGAAAGGCTCATTGGTCTTCAGTCTCTAGCTGTCCTCAACTTCTGTATCGTGATATTCTTCTATCTGTGGATAATTGTTGGGGTTGATTTCCTATACTCTGCATATATTGCAGGAATCCCACTTCTCGTATTCGCAGGAGTTCTCTCAACTGGAGATACTTTCAAACGAGCTGGCTGGGTGATGTTTTGCATTGTCATAACAGCGATGATTTCAGGCAGCTGGTTTACCTATTATCGTTCTATTGAATCGTTGTGGTTATGCATCACGACAGCCATTTTTCTAACGAGCTCACTTAGATTGACAGATCCGAAAGGACATGAGGACATTGCAGGAAAGACAAATGTTGCTATTGGCACATTGATACTCATGCTGGAAACCATCTGGGTCTGGCACTGTTTCTTAGTGTTCCTCTATGAAATGAATGTCGTTCTTGCAGGAGTGGGCGTCCTCCTGACTCCTGTACTTCTAATGCCTTTGAGGAGTGCTATATCCTGGGATGCATTTCGAATCCTTTGGGGAGTTGTTAGTACAACGATTGCAGTTTCACTAGGCTCACTCATCTCAGGGTGGAACCTATATGACCTCATTTTGCCTACAGAACCCTATCTTACTTTTGGCATTATACTATCTCTTTTCTCATTCCTGTCCACTCCTGCATATCTTTGGATTGAGAGTCGACTTAGAATCGACGAGGAACGGCTCACAGCTCGATATAGCTGGAGTCCTAGTCTTGCTGGATGGGCTGCGTTAGGTCTACAAGTCGGGACATATCTGCTGGGCGAAACACGTTTCATGTATGCTATGGGAGGACTTGGGTTTGCACTAGCTCTTCTCATCTTCTATTTTCTCACTCCTTCAAGACCAAGAACACTCTTCGTGGCTAATATTCTCATTTTAGCCTCAGCTATCGCTGTAGGAGTATGGGTTTGGGCTGAGCCTAACTTAGGAACTGCGGAGTTGATTGCACTCTTTCTCTTTGTATGGTACATACTGAGTTTACCCCTGACTCTTGCAGCAACAATGGCTTTTCTTGGATGGCTAGCCACTAAATGGCATCAACTAACTACCGCTTTCTCCCGTTTCATATCTTGGGCACGTGCTGGCTTGGCTTCTGCATTACAGCGAGCCAAAGAGATCTATAGTAGAAACAAGGCGACATTTGCCACACTCCTACCTATTCTGATTGGTGGTCTTGTGTTCTTGTGGATGTATGATCCCATGGACGCCTCTACTATTCTTGGTTTGCCCTACAAGAATCCAGCTTTTGCAATTACTTTGGGTCTAGCTTTGGTGGGCCTGATCTATTGGTTCGAAGCAGTTGCATTAGAGCCGAAAATAGGTAATGAGCTTCGATCCCCCTCCATGATCCTATTTGGATTCGGTGTGAACAACATCATTCTTCTCATGTCTTTGACAGCAGCATCCTATGAACTACTAGAGCTGATATTCATCCTATCATTTGCTGCATCTCTCGCCTTGATTGCACTCCTTGCACAGGCTAGTTCTTTCTCATTGAAGGTGTGGATGAGACGGATTGCCGGGACTCTTGGGATTACTCTCTTTATAACGACATATAGAGGTCTTATCACAAATGCTGGCTTCCTACCAATACAGGCTCTGCTATATGCGGTCATCATCTTTCTTTTGGTAGAAATCCCAGTATTTTGGGTGCAAGTGAAGGCCTTCGTTGCACTCCTTGGTCGTTACGGTGCAATAATTATCAAAGCCATCAAGAACCTTGGTAGTCTTTTGCTCACGATCTTCAGAAGATTCGGCTATGTCATGTGGACCTTCTTCACATTGTTGTTCGTCGTGGTGATTGCAGTGCTTAGCAGACCCCTGTTCAGCGAGCTTCTCAATATGCCAACAGATGGTCTACTGTATGAGGTTCCAGGTTTCTCTGTACCAACAGCTATCATTGGACTGTTAATGCTCTTCATTGCAATCGTACGACGTCGTGTCAGAACACGCTTTGGTCTCTTTAGTGGACTGTACGCTGCTTTTGGTGGGGGAGTCACAGTCATTGCGTTTCTATTTGATCATGGGCACCAAGTTCTCTCCCTATTCTCAGCAATCATTGCCATATGTGGAACCGGTTTGATGCTTAAAGGAGAGCTTCAATTGGACCCAAGGCGCATTAGCATGTTATGGTCACCAATCCCACCAAGCATATCCCTATCCTTACTCTACTACATGCCACCAGCTTCTAGTGCACCTGATTCATTCTTACTGGCGCTGTTAATATCATTCAGTTCTACATTCATGCTTTACCTTCTTTCAACAACTGTGAATTGGATTCCGAAACGATATAGAGAATTGTTGTGGAGTATCCTAGCCATTATGACTGGCAGCATCACCTACTTTAGCTCATACCTGCTTATAGTACCGCCATTTGAACAAGTTGCAGGAATCTACTTGGGAGTCTTTGTAGCTTCGATTATTATGTACCCAGTAACAGCACGAAGTGCTCGACAGCTCTTCCTTTCTCCGCTGTTCTTTGCACTCACAGGATTCGCATACACGATTGTCCTTGGTCCAGTTTATCAGAGTCTTCTACTGGCTGCTGCAGCATTTCTCTTCTTTGTGAGTCGCTATATCAAGGAGAAAGAAACGATGAACCCACGACTCGTCTATTTGCGATTAGTGGTTCTAGTTGCACTTGTGACATGTATTGCAGTGTTTGCAATAGTAACTGGGCTCGAGATTATCTCAGCAATTTGATGAGGTTGACGAATCTTTGAAGAGACGAGATAAGATCTAAGCTGATCCATCTTTAGGTTTCTTCTTCCAGAGTGAAGGGTAACGACCACGTTCCATTAGTACACGGTCAGTCTTTGCGACAATCCCACTCTTTGCTTTGGCTATTCTGTCGCTTGTGTCGTTGCATTTGGCTACAGCAACTGCTTCTCCCTTGAGTGTTCTCAAAACCACCATATCTTCCTTCTTCATACCGCTACTAAGACTCACAACTCCGCTCGCTGCAAGGTCAGCTCCGTGACAGATGGCGTCCACTGCTGAATCGCGCATATTGATAACAGGAAGATGGCCCAATCCGAATTCAATAGGACGTAGGTATCTTCTAAGCTCTGTTTCATCACCATCTTCTTTCCAGAACACAAAAGCATCTTTCAAATCATAGAGTGAGCACATATGTTCGTCCTCTCTAAATGTCCCCACACGTGTCCGTCGCAGTTCTCTCATGTGCCCCCCAACACCGAGGGCTTCCCCAATATCAAAGCATAATTTTCGGATGTACGTCCCGGCCTGACAACCAACTCTGAAGAGCACCAGTCGCCCCTTAATCTCCAGAATCTTGTTGTAGTAAATTTCACGAACTCGAAGAACTCTCTTGACAGACGACCTTAAGGGTGGTTTTTGGTATAGTTTCCCTACAAAATCATCTATGACCCTCCTGATGTCCTCCTCAGGAGCTGCCTTATGGAGTTCTAGAACACAGACATACTCCTTTCCAGCAGGTAATAATGCCTGCATGGCTTTTGTTGCATTTCCAACTCCTGTGGGTAAAATACCAGTGACAGCTGGATCTAAGGTTCCTCCATGTCCGACCCTTTCAACCTCGAGTATCTTCCTTACCCAAGTGGCCACTTCATGGCTTGTTGGTCCTGAGGGCTTATCCAGTGCAATTACTCCATTCTTGAGAAGAAATTCAATAGGGAGATTCTCAAGTGATTGAAATCCATAGTCAGGATTTGTGCTATCAGATGCTTTCAATATCAGTTCACGAGGTTGATCTGCAGGCAACATGCCCGACATCTAATTAACACTCCCAAAAGAAGCCTTTGAACCTACATTTCTATTCTGATTTTTGTTCTGAATTTCTCAATCAGACCTGCTTCTTCTATTGCTTTCTCAACAGCTTTGTCATCAGCATCTGAAGTGATTGAGAGAATAGTTTCGAGAGGCTCTAGGTGCCTTGTATTACAACTACGTCTTCTCACGCCACTCAGGTGTTTAGGACCTGTAATAACAACATAGCTGTCATCCTTCATACTAACGACCACACATAGACTTCCAGCCTCGCGGCCCATAGTCTTTACACATACTCTTCCCGTTTCGTAGAAACCCATTTCAATACACCTCACCTTGTCTTTGGTCAGCATCTGAGTCACCTCGATGCATCATTCCTATAGACTGGGAGAATGTGACGCTGACCGCCAGAAGACAATATGAGCCTTACGCTTTGTACTACTGCCGATTTAATTTGCAGATCTACCAAAGAACTCCTCGATAGCTGTGAATACAATCTTAATGACATTCTCAAGATCGTACTTGTCTGTGTTTATGATCAGGTCATAGATTGAATGATCCGACACATCAACTCCATAGTACTCAAGGTATCTTGCCTTCTCACTTCCTTCACGAGTGATAGTTTCTCGTCGTGCATACTCAAACTCTATGTCATCCCTCTCAGATATCCTTCGAATCCTATTCTCAACAGAAGCAATTAGTAGAATCTTCAGATCTGCATTGTCCCCTGCCATCCATGCAGCTAATTGGCCATCAATTACTGCATTCCCCCTCTCAGCTTCTTCTCGCAGATTGTCATCAATCAACCTGTCAATATCCTCGTTGCCCTCAGCAACTCTGCTAAATTCCTCTAGAGTAAGGTTTCTTTCTTTTGCAAGCTGACGAAAAATAACTCCGGCTGACATCCTACGAAGATTGAATTTCTTCGCAATGGCATCCGCCACCGAGCTCTTGCCTGTACCGTGGAGACCGCCCACCGTGATGACGTGCTTCATTGCGTTAGTCTCGAGATGCTTTAACGATTCCACGACGTAGAGCCCTAGTGGAAAGAACTCCACCATAAGGTCGATTTGGACGTTTGGCTGAACGACTTACGCTTCTTAAATTGTCGTGTTTTGCTCCACGAGACACTTGCAAGTGTGAGCCAGTTATGGCACACGTTCCTCCAGCCTTGTAGAATTTCTTTCTGTGAATTACTCTTCTTCTACCTGGGGTCCTAATCATACGGTTGGACCTTCCCTTAGTGAGCACTCCGGGTCGTGGCAATATGTGACACCTCTCTTTCTCTACGGGGACCCTCTTACCTATCCTTAAAAGGAAAGCGGTGTTGGGAGATTTTCTTTCTCTTTATCTCTCCTTTTAGAACTCATGTATCCGAAATCGTATGACTGCGACGACTGCTAGTACAAGCAGAATCACCAATGTAATGATAATCGGGTAAACTGGATACATATCACCAGTTGTCATGCTGATTGATGACATTATGAGTCCCCACGGTCCCAGTGGACCATAAATGGGATGTTGCGCAAGACTTGGACCAATGAACAGAAAGGGAAATGGTACTGCCATTACTGGCCCCTCTTTGTTAAAGAATGTAGCCAAACACATGGTTAGCCATGATAGGAAGAGCTGCCACAGCATCAAAGGGAATAGGGATATTATGAATGTGACAAACAATAGAGTAGCCCCCATCATAGTAGCTACTACGTAGAAGATGATCCCTGGAATGAATATCATCGACAGACAGAACCCAAGTGCTGAGGGCACCAATTTCGCTATTATGAATGCAGTCCGTGATACAGGTTTTGAAAGAACCCACGCAGCTGATCCTGATCGTTTCTCTTCGAGTATTCTTTCTTGTGATATGATGATGACTGCAATTCCGGGAAAGATCATTGCCATCATATAGAAAATGAAGACGCCCGCTTCAGGGTCCCCAATGCCAACTGATCCAAACAGCACTAATATCAAGGACCAAAGAAGAGCTTGTTGCCACCATGCATTTGTGCCAAACCAAGTCTTCAATTCTTTCCCAAATAGAGCACTAAACCCCATTCTCCAACCAGTTTCTGTTACTGTTTTGAATGCAGTCTTACTGGACATTCGTATCATCCTCCTCTACAAGTCGCATGAAAATCTCTTCCAGCTCATACTGCTTCAAACCAAAATCAACGATGTCTACCTTGTCATCCTGTAGTACAGTCCTGAGAAGTCTTTTCTTTGCAATGGCTGTATCAACCACCGTGACTACCCAATGTGTCTGTTCTTTCTCTCTTCTCTCAGTGATTGACGATACCCATTTCTCTGCGGAGAGCGTCGAGTACGCCTTTTGCGTATCTCCCTCGAGCACCAGTACATAAGCCACCCCCTCACTTCCAACAAGTAGCTCTTCAATTGGCGCCTGCGCGATGAGATTTCCCTTGTTCAAAATTGCTACCCGGTCGCTAACTCGCTGGACATCGTCAAGTATGTGAGTACTATAGAAGATGGTTGATTCTGCTCTGAGTGACTCCATAATTTTCAAGACTTGTTCTCGTCCTTCAGGATCCAGACCTGCTGCAGGTTCATCCAATATTAATAACTCCGGGAAGTTCACTTGTGCCTGAGCAATTCCAAGACGCTGTATCTCTCCCCCTGAAAAGCCCTCTATTGGTCTGTCCGCCTTGTCTTCAAGACCTACTACTTCCAGAAGATATTCTATCCTTTCTTCAATCAAGTCTTTAGGTCCCTTGAAGAACAGACCTGCAGCAAATCGAAGCGTTTCTCTTGCGGAAAGTTCCTTGTAGAACGTTGGCTGCTGTGCTAGATATCCCACATTTCTTCTGATCTCGTCATTATCAGTCACAATATTACGTCCTAAGACAGTTGCTGTTCCCATGGTAGGTCTAGCAAGTCCAAGGAGTAGTTTAATTGTCGTTGTTTTTCCCGCACCGTTTGGACCTAGAAAAGCAAAGATCGAATTCCTTGGAACCTTTAGGTCAAGGTTGTTCAGAGCTCTGACTTCGCCATATGCTTTTCCTAAGCCATCAGTCTGTATGACATATGACTCCAAAGACATCTATTTCTCTCCTCAATATTTCAGCCATTAAGGATATCCAAGCAATAAATTACGTGCATATTTGAACAATAAGAACTAACTTGCCACTAACCTAAATCAAAATCCGGTGGATAGATGCTGAAGTATGCAATCACGATTGCACGTATTACCCCTCGAAGGATTAGACCTCCCCATGTTGTTTTTCCAATCCTAACTCCAACAAATAGCATAATTGCATCAGTGAGAATCACAATGAATGAGGTTGCTATATCGACGAACATCAGGAATCCCCATATCTCTTGAAGGTATCCAGAAATTAATCTAGCAAAGTCGGTCAAGGAAACCAGTATGAAATCAAGGATCATTGTTTCTCGAAACTACATCCTCTGCATCAGTAGTATACTGGTGATGCTACAGATTGCCAGTTATGACGATTAATTTTGTCACTACACTGTCATTTGGGTTGCATAGGTCGCTAGTTTCAGTTGTCTGATTTGCTCTATGTAGTGAGAACCTGTGTACCCATGATCCTTTGAAGAATGCTTGACAATCCTAGTCCAACTAGGAAATAAAACCCATAGAAGCTCAAACCGAAACCTGCCATAGTCGGTTGCCCAACTAGTCCCACAAGGAATGGTAGCACCTTTTGAATGTTGAATGGCAGAACGACCACTATATCATCGACACCGCCTGTACTGTAAAAACCTCTAAGAATGGTGAAGAGGAAGATGAATGGGATAAAGAAGATGAGGGATGGTTTGCATCTAGAACTCATCTGCTCTCGCTGGATTCTATCTATGTATGCCTTCCTTCTCTTTACCTTCTTCAAAAGTTTCTCATTCTGGGTCTTTTTCGCTTTCTGCTCCATTTCACGGAACTGCTTGATTTCCAGCTGATGTCGGTTCAATCTACGCATATCAGTGAAACGTCTCATTGCTAGGTTACTAAGGGTAGAAATGCTCAACGAAATGAACAGGATAAAAAGTCCTGCAAATGGGGGGTACCGAACAGCCGCAAAGGTTGCTGCAAACCAAGCCATG
>Ga0209427_10006038_pt1 | contig 13852 bp, 9 predicted proteins | sample DeeMarSWOR136_30_FD_187465 | JGI IMG/M metagenome (GOLD analysis project Ga0209427, IMG submission 187465) | Marine sediment microbial communities from White Oak River estuary, North Carolina - WOR-1-36_30 (SPAdes) (version 2) | ecosystem: Environmental > Aquatic > Marine > Intertidal zone >... | reverse complement strand
TTGATCACGCCCATAGCGATGGAGAAGGAGCTTCGTTTTGCCATCCGGGAGGGTGGTCGCACGGTAGGTGCCGGGGTGATCAGTGACATCATAGAATAAGGGATTTCCGATGCGCGACATTATCACTTTCGCTTGCGATAAATGCAAAAACAGAAATTACACGTCAACCAAGAATAAGCGAAAAACTCCTGATAAATTGGCATTTAAGAAATATTGCCCCTTCTGCAGGAGCCATACGCTTCACAAAGAAACCAAATAGGGTTTCGTAACGATGCACAGCGATGCAGGCCAGTAGCTCTAACGGCTAGAGCACCGGACTCCAAATCCGGGTGTTGGGGGTTCGAATCCCTCCTGGCCTGCCAATTTATGGTTATTTAATTGCACAATGGAATGAGGTTCGATCGTTAGCACTTTGCAGCCCCTTATATGAATTTGTGGACAGATGAAGAAGCCATCTCAAAGACGTAAGAAAAAGAGCACGCGCAAGAAAAGGCCTGCCGTACCAGCACCGCAAGCCGTTCCGAGTTCAGAGGGTGGATCCGTTCCGGAAAAGAAGGAACCCGAAAAGAGAACCTCTCCAGCTGTCCCTAAGAAGGAACCCGAAAGAAAAAAGGAAGAGAAAGGCTCTGCTTTCAGATACGTCCGGGTCGCCGTTCAATTCCTGAGGGAGGCGAGATTAGAGCTCAAGAAGGTCAAATGGCCGACCCGCAAAGAGCTGCTGGCGGCAACCGCTGTGGTTATTGTCCTGGTTTTGTTTGTCGCCTTCTTCTTAGGGCTCATCGATTTCGGTCTTATTAAAATTATCAAGAACATCGTAGGATAGTTCCTCTTTGAGTCATGACAACAGGAACGTAGGATGAACACTTCAGAACTGAAATGGTACATTGTTCACACCTATTCAGGTTTCGAACACAAGGTGAAAGCTAACCTGGAAGAGCGAATTAGGACGCTGGGTCAGGAAAACTCCTTTGGAAAAATCCTTGTTCCCACGGAGCAGGTTGTCGAGCTCAAGAAAGGACGAAAGAAAACCTCTTCCAGAAAGTTCTATCCGGGCTACATCATGGTCCAAATGGTGCTGAATGAAGAGACGTGGCATACGGTCAGGAATACCGCCAAGGTGACAGGATTTGTAGGGGGCGGCACAATGCCCAGCCCTGTGCCTGATGAAGAGGCCGAGCGCATTATTCTGCAGATGGAAGAGGGAATCAGTAAACCAAAACCGAAATATCAGTTCGAAGAAGGCGATCAGGTCCGCGTTATCGATGGCCCTTTCAACAACTTTCAAGGCGTTGTCGAGGAGGTCAAGCCGGACAAAGAAAAGCTCAGAGTGCTTATCATGATTTTCGGCCGATCGACGCCGGTTGAACTGGATTTCATTCAGGTGAACAAAGTGTAGCGCCCCTTCTTGCGCGAGGGACCCAGAAAAGGCACTGAATAGGCCGACAGAGATAAAGAGAAATTCAAAGAGGTAACCCATGGCCAAAAAGATCATTGCGAACGTAAAGCTGCAGGTGAAAGGAGGACAGGCAAACCCGTCTCCCCCAATAGGTCCGGCTCTCGGGCAGCACGGCGTCAATATCGCCGAGTTTTGCAAGGCCTTCAACGCGAAAACGCAGGATCAAACGGGAACCGTCATCCCGGTGGTTATCACGATCTATGTGGACCGATCCTTCTCATTCGTGACCAAGACCCCCCCCGCCTCTGTTTTGCTCAAACAGGCGGCCAAAATAGCAAAGGGCTCCAGTGAGCCGAACCGGGATAAGGTGGGGGCGGTGACCAGAAAACAGGTCGAGGAAATCGCAAAACTTAAGTTTGAAGATCTGAACGCCTATGATCTTGAAAATGCAATGAAAATCATTGAAGGTACCGCCAGGAGCATGGGAATCGAAATAACGGGTTAAGCTTGGAAGGGGACGAAAAAAGATGGCTAAGAGAGGAAAAAAGTATCGCGAAGCCGTTTCCAAAGTGGATCGAATGAAGAAGTATACCTTTCCTGAAGCGGTCCAGGTAGCCCTAGATTGCTGCCATACAAGATTTGATGAGACTGTGGATATCGCTGTTCGGCTGGGGGTCGATCCCAGACACGCTGATCAGATGGTGAGGGGCACGGTTGTTTTGCCCCATGGAACGGGCAAGGAGATCCGGGTGTTGGTTTTTGCCAAAGGCGAAAAAGAAAAGGAAGCCCTTGACGCAGGCGCAGACTATGCCGGTTCAGATGAGTATGTGGAGAAAATACAACAAGGATGGCTCGAATTTGATAAAGCCATCGCCACCCCGGATATGATGTCTTCTGTGAGCAAATTGGGACGAATTTTAGGACCAAGAGGGATGATGCCGAATGCCAAACTCGGAACCGTGACTTTTGACATAGAGAAAGCTGTAAAAGACATCAAAGCCGGGAAGATCGATTTCAGAGTCGAGAAGGCGGGGATTGTCCATGCGCCCATGGGAAAAGCCTCCTTTGGGGCGGACAAGCTTGTGGGCAACATGGCAGCTTTTATGGATACTGTCTTGAGATTAAAACCCCCCTCGAGCAAAGGGTCCTATCTGAAAAGTATCGCTATATCAACAACCATGGGTCCTGGAATTAAAGTTGATCCGGCGTATGTGAAAGACCTATTGGGCTAGTCATTGTGTTTTGCCGGTCCGAGTCGGGTGCCCGGTTTGTGCCCGTTTCATGCGTTGGATGGTGCCTTGACCGGACCTAATCGAAAAGTGGTGAGCAAACTTTCCTCATGGTGGACGATGCGTGCGTTCCTTTGGGGAGAGATAGACAGTCGAAGACAGTGGGTGCTCCATAACCGTATGCTTGCGGCCTGGGAGAGCTTAAATCTTTGATATGGGCCTACCGAGACTGATAGCAACGACTGTTACCTGAGGCATCCCTGCCTTCGACACCTGCGTTGAACGTTATTTAAAGGTGGAGAGGGGGTGATGAGCATTTGAAGCGAAAAGACAAGGAAATACTCGTCGGTGACATGGTGGATCGCTTAAAAAGGGCGCGAGCTACTTTTTTGGTCGATTATCAAGGTCTTGATGTGGAGGCGATGAACGCCTTGAGAGGAGAACTCAGGAAGAAAGAGGCTGAGTTTCAGGTCGTTAAGAATCGGCTTCTGAAACTGGCCTGCAAAGAGACCGACACAGCATCTATCATGGAGCATTTTTCCGGACCATGTGCACTGACCATCACGTACGATGACGTGGTCGCCCCGGCCAAGATTCTGGTTGAGCATGAAAAGAAATTCGATCAGCTGAAGATCAAGGCCGGTCAAATCGCCGGGAAGGCCATCGATTTTAGTGAGATCAAGCGATTGGCCGAACTTCCCAGCAGGGAAGTCCTTCTTGCGCAGGCTCTGTCCGCTATGCAGGCTGTTCCCACGTCTCTGGTTCGGGTACTCAATACCCTTATGGTGAATTTCTTGAATGTGTTGAAAGCGATTGAAAATCAGAAAAGGGAACAGAAAGACTGATCGGAACTAGATCTTTATACCATTGAATAAGGAGGTTGGAATAGAGACATGGCAGCAAATATCAGTAAAGAGGATGTGATCGAATATATTTCAAGTATGACGGTGCTGGAGCTTTCGGATTTTGTGAAAGCCCTGGAAGATAAATTTGGCGTCAGTGCGGCGGTTCCTATGGCGATGGCCGCTGCAGCGCCGTCTGCTCAGGCCGGAGAGGAGGGCGCCGCAGAGAAAACCGAATTCGATGTGGTGCTCACGGCCGTGGGTGACAAAAAAATTCAGGTTATCAAGGAAATCCGTGCGATTACGGGTCTAGGGCTCAAAGAAGCAAAGGCTTTGGTCGATAATGTTCCTGGAAACGTGAAGGAAGGGATATCGAAAGAAGAAGCAGAGGGCATTAAAGGCCAACTGGAGGGCGCCGGCGCCACGGCTGAGATCAAGTAGCCGTCGGTGGTGGCTTTTGATGGACGAAAAAATACGCTTCGATGAGGGGATCAGATGAAGGGAAAAGGTGGGGCTCGTCTCCGAATGAGGAGAGATTTCGGCAAAATCGAGAAAATCATCGATATTCCGAATCTCATTGAAATCCAAAAGCAGTCCTACGAAAGGTTCTTGCAAAAGGACACAACGGCGGAGGAGAGGAAAGAGATTGGCCTCCAAGGGGCCTTTAAGAGCGTCTTTCCGATCAGCGACTTTAGCGGTTCGTCGTCTTTGGAATTCGTCAAGTACACTTTTGAGACGGCCAAGTACGGCGAGGAAGAATGCTTGAACAAAGGCATGACCTATGAAGCGCCCATCAAGTTGACGGTTCGTTTGCTCGTTTTCGACACAGATGTCAATGACGGGACGAAGAGCATTAGGGACATTAAGGAGCAGGAAATATACTTTGGAACCCTCCCTATGATGACCGACAGGGGAACCTTTATCATCAACGGGACAGAAAGGGTCATTGTGAGCCAGCTCCACAGATCCCCCGGTGCGTTCTTCGACCACGACAAGGGAAAAACCCACTCGAGCGGCAAACTGCTTTATTCCGCTCGCATCATTCCCCTCAGGGGCTCTTGGCTTGACTTTGAATTTGATCCGAAGGACCTCCTGTTTGTTCGCATTGACAGAAGGAGAAAGTTTCCGGTTACCACCTTTCTAAAGGCTCTTGGGTATTCGCCCAAGGAGATCTTGGCCCAGTTCTACGCGACCGAAAAATTCATCATCAAGGACGGGGAATGTTTCCGGGCCGCAAAACTGGAGAATCTTTTCCGCCAAAGGATCACACGAGATATCGTGCACCCCAAAACGAAGAAAACCCTGGCCAAAGAGGGGGACAAGTACACCAAGAGGCTGCACAGCAGCCTGGAATCGGCAGGGATAAAGCAAATTCCCATTAACCTAAAGGATCTTGAGGGAAAGATTTTGGCTGAGGATTTGGTGGATCCTTCAACGGGTGAGGTACTGGCTAATGGGAATCAGCCTCTCACAGAGGAAATTCTCCAGACCTTGAAGGAGAAAGGCATCACCGAAGTGGAATGTCTTGTCTTGGATGCGCCCGGGGTGAGCACCACGATCCGGGACACCATGTTGCTGGATAAGATTGATGAAACAGACGAGGCGGTTTTAGAGCTCTACAGAAAGATGCGGCCGAGCAGCCCTCCCACGCAGGAAGTGGCGAACAACTTCTTTCGCTCCCTGTTTTTCAATATGTCCACCTATGACCTTTCTCCTGTGGGACGCCTGAAATTGAATTACAGGCTTGGTCTTGATGTGCCTCTCGAGATGCGTACGCTGAGAAAAGAGGATATCATTGCAACCGTCCAAGAATTGACGCGACTCAAGAGCGCCGAAGCGATGGTGGATGATATCGATAACCTGGGCAATCGGAGGGTGAGGGCGGTCGGTGAGCTCCTTGAGAACCAGTATCGGATCGGTCTGGTCAGAATGGAAAGGGCCATCAAGGAAAGGATGAGCCTCCAAGAGGTGGAAACCCTGATGCCCCATGACCTGATCAACTCAAAACCGGTATCTGCTGTGGTTAAAGAGTTTTTCGGGACGAGCCAGCTTTCCCAATTCATGGATCAAACCAACCCATTGTCGGAAGTGACCCATAAGCGGAGATTGAGTGCCCTTGGCCCGGGTGGTCTGACGAGGGAGCGGGCTGGATTTGAGGTCCGCGATGTTCACCCAACCCATTACGGACGGATCTGTCCGATTGAGACCCCTGAAGGGCCTAATATAGGTCTCATTGTCTCTTTGAGCACCTATGCCAGGGTTAATGAGTTCGGATTCATCGAAACGCCGTATCGGCAGGTGGAGAATGGGCGGGTCCTGAAGAAGATCCATTATTTGTCCGCCCTCGATGAAAAGGAGTTTCCTATCGCCCAGGCCAATGCACCACTTGACAAGAAGGGCCAATTCATCCGGGAGGAGGCAGCGGTTCGTATCCAGGGGGAGGCCAGTAAATCACCCGTTTCGGAAGTCAATTTCATGGACGTTTCCCCGGACCAGCTTGTGAGCGTGTCGGCGTCTCTAATCCCTTTTCTGGAGCATGATGACGCCAACCGGGCTCTCATGGGGTCGAATATGCAACGTCAAGCAGTGCCTCTCTTGACAGCCAAAGCCCCGCTCATAGGCACGGGTCTTGAGAAGGTGGTGGCACGGGATTCCGGTGTTTCGGCGATCGCCAAAAGAGACGGTGTGGTGGAAGATGTGGATGCGTCGCGGATTGTGATCCGTTCGGACGGTGGCACGGAGCATGAGGATGAGGTCGATATCTACAAATTGGTGAAATACAAAAAGTCCAATCAGAACACGTGCTATAACCAAAAACCGATTGTCATGAAAGGGGATGTGGTCAAGAAAGGACAAATTATTGCAGATGGGCCGGCAACGGAGTCCGGGGAGCTCGCTCTCGGGCAGAATGTGATGGTCGCTTTCATGTCGTGGGGTGGATACAATTTCGAGGATTCCATCATCGTCAGCGAGAGGGTGGTGAAGGAGGATATCTATACGTCGATCCACATAGAGGAGTTCGAAGTTGTCTCCCGTGATACGAAACTGGGCAAAGAAGAAATCACACGGGATATCCCCAATGTGGGTGAAGAGGCGTTAAGGGATCTTGATGAGAGTGGCATCATCAAAATAGGTGCGGACGTCAATCCAGGTGACATATTGGTGGGAAAGATCACGCCCAAAGGCGAAACCCAGTTGTCGCCTGAAGAAAAGCTTCTGAGGGCCATATTCGGTGACAAGGCCGGTGATGTGAAGGATACCTCGCTTAGGGTACCACCGGGCGTGGAAGGGATCGTCATCGATACCAAGGTCTTCTCCAGAAGGGGGGTTGAAAAGGATCAGCGAAGCTTATCCATAGAAGCAGGGGAGAGAGCCAGACTGGAGAAGGATCGAGAAGACGAGATCGGCATCATCCAAAGGAGCGCACGGGGTAAACTCAAGGAAATTCTGGTCAAGAAGAAACTGAAAACCAATCTTCGAAACAAAAAGACGGGCAAGCTCCTTTTGAGTACCCGCAAAGACATCACTGAAGAAGAGATTGCTCGCATCCCCGTCGAGTCCTGGGCCGGTGCGGATGTGAAAGCGCCGATGGATTTGATCGAGAAGATGGAATCGATTGTGCAAAGGTATTCGGATAAGGTGGCGCAGATCAGAGAGACCTTCGAAGATAGGATCGAGCGGTTGAGCGCGGGTGACGAATTGGCCCCGGGTGTGATCAAGATGGTCAAGGTTTATGTAGCGGTAAAGCGGAAGTTGTCTGTAGGAGACAAAATGGCAGGGCGCCACGGCAATAAAGGGGTTCTCTCAAGAGTCCTACCGGTGGAAGATATGCCCTACTTTGCGGATGGAACGCCTGTGGATATCATTCTGAATCCACTGGGGGTTCCTTCGAGAATGAACGTGGGGCAAGTCCTCGAAGCGCATCTGGGTTGGGCATCTCGAGAATTGGGAAGGCAGGTGGGCGACCTGGTGGATGGCTTAAAGGATATGGAGCTCCTGAGAAAAAAGCTCACGGATGCCTTTTCCCCTGAGCAGTTCAAAGCTTACTTTAAAAATGCGGACAAGAAGGAGTTTCTGGATAGGGCGAGAACGCTCAAGAATGGGGTCCACATGGCCTCGCCCGTTTTCGACGGAGCCAACGAAGAGGAAATCAAAAAATGCCTGCTGAAAGCAGGGCTGCCTGTGACGGGTCAAACCACGCTCTACGATGGTCGGACAGGGGACCCTTTCGATCAGCAGGTTACCGTCGGCATTCTGTACGTCATGAAACTGCATCACCTGGTTGACGATAAATTGCATGCCCGATCCATCGGACCTTACTCTCTGGTGACACAGCAGCCTCTGGGGGGCAAAGCCCAGTTCGGCGGCCAGAGGCTCGGTGAAATGGAGGTGTGGGCCATGGAAGCGTATGGCGCGGCCTACTCATTGCAGGAGTTCCTAACCGTCAAATCGGATGACGTGGCGGGAAGAACCCGGATGTACGAGAGAATCGTTAAGGGTAACAATATCCTGGAGGCGGGTCTGCCAGAGTCCTTCAAGGTTCTGATCAAGGAATTGCTGAGCCTTGCTCTGGAGATTCAGCTCTTTGAGGACAGTGAGGCATAAGGCAACGAGGATTGTCGATTGACGATCGAAGATTGAAGATTGGTAACAGTTTAGCCCTGCAAAAATTCCGCGGATGTTGGCCATGGGGGTCTCTTTTCAAAAACGAGGGGCATCGAGGAAAAGTCATGAAAAAAGGGGTAGCAAAGGCGGGCGGCGGACCTGATCAGTTGATCCCATTCAGGACCTTGCATGGATTTTCCTAGGAGGCTCTCCGCCCGTCTCACCCGTGGCCTTACGCTGGTTGCCGGGCAGCGACTTTTCGTTTTTGAAACGAGACCCCCATGGCCAACGATATTACCGCGCTCGTTCATAAGGCTGAGATGTTACGAAAATTGAAGGAAGGGGATCGGCGATTGAATTGATGTAAGACGAAATCATCAATCGTCAATCACAAATCGAAAATCCAGACACGCGGGGGAGAAGACATTGGAAGAGCTATACAATTTCTTTTCGAAGCCAAAAGATCCGTCCAGCTACAATGCTGTAAAAATCTCTCTCTCATCACCTGAAAAGATCAGAGAGAGGTCTCATGGTGAAGTGAAAAAGCCTGAGACCATAAACTACCGGACTTTCAAGCCGGAGCGCGACGGGCTTTTTTGCTCGAAAATATTTGGCCCCATCAAGGACTATGAATGCAATTGCGGAAAATACAAGAGGATGAAGCACCGGGGTATTGTCTGTGAAAAATGCGGGGTGGAAGTGATCCAGTCAAAAGTGCGACGTGAGCGGATGGGGCACATCGAACTTGCCTCGCCGGTAGCCCACATCTGGTTTCTGAAATGTCTCCCTAGCAAGATCGGCAATCTGGTTGATTTGACACTGAAGGACTTGGAAAGGGTTCTCTATTTCGAAAACTACATTGTCATTGATCCCAAAGATACCCCTCTGACAAGAGGCACCCTCTTGACGGATGAGCAACTGCGCCGAGCCAAAGAGGAGTATGGGGACAAGTTTGAGGCGGGCATCGGTGCGGAAGCGATTCAACGGATGTTGCGTGAACTGGACTTGGAAGCCCTTTCGGCCACCCTTCGGGCTGACATGATGGAGACGAAATCAGATGCGAAAAGAAAGAAACTGGCAAAACGCCTCAAGGTGATCGACGCCTTTAGGGAATCAAAGAACCGGCCGGAGTGGACGATCTTGGACGTGATTCCTGTACTGCCCCCCGACTTGAGACCGCTGGTCCCCCTTGATGGTGGACGATTCGCGACCTCCGACCTCAATGACCTCTACAGAAGGGTCATCAATCGAAACAACAGGCTTAAGAGGCTCTTGGAGCTCAATGCCCCGGAGATCATTGTCCGGAATGAAAAACGGATGCTCCAGGAGGCTGTCGATGTTCTCTTCGACAACGGAAGAAGAGGGAAAGTGGTGACAGGGGCGAATAAAAGACCTTTCAAGTCATTGAGCGATATGCTCAAAGGCAAGCAGGGACGCTTTCGCCAGAACCTTTTGGGCAAACGTGTTGACTATTCCGGCCGATCTGTGATCGTGGTAGGGCCTGACCTCCGATTACATCAATGCGGCCTTCCCAAGAAGATGGCTCTGGAGTTGTTCAAGCCCTTTATATACAACAAGCTCGATGAGAAGGGCGTGGCAACGACCATCAAATCGGCCAAAAAGATGGTGGAGAGAGAGACCCGGGAAGTCTGGGATGCTTTGGACGAGGTGGTCAGGGAGTACTGTATCTTGCTGAACAGGGCCCCTACTCTGCATCGACTGGGTATCCAGGCCTTCGAGCCGATTCTCATAGAGGGCAAAGCCATCCAACTTCACCCGTTGGTATGCACCGCTTTTAATGCGGACTTTGACGGCGATCAGATGGCCGTCCACGTGCCCCTATCCATCGAGGCCCAGATTGAGGCCAGGGTCTTGATGATGTCCACCAACAATATTCTTTCCCCGGCTAACGGGGATCCTATCATTGTTCCGAGTCAGGACATTGTTTTGGGCATTTACTACATGACCCGTGAAAGACCCTTTTGCAAGGGAGAGGGCAAAATCTTCTACAGCCCGGAAGAAGTGAGAATCGCCTACGACTCAGGGGCTTTGGATCTCCATGCCGCCATCAAAGTTAGGATCGACGGCAAGGTTGCGGAGACCACCACAGGCCGTGTGCTTCTTTATGAGGTCCTTCCACAAAACCTCCCTTTCTCCCTCATTAACAAGGTCATGGGCAAAAAGGAATTGCGCTCTCTCATTAATGAGTCATATCGGAGGGAGGGCACCAAAGCGACCGTCATATTGTCCGACCGACTTAAGGACATCGGCTACAAGTATGCCACCCTGTCCGGCATTTCCATCTCCATGAAGGACATGACGATTCCTTCCCGAAAGGCCGAAATTATAGAGAAGGCTGAGAAGGAAGTGAAGAGGGTGGATGATCAATACAAAGGTGGACTCATTACGGACGGAGAAAAATACAACAAGGTGGTCGATGTTTGGGCCCAGTCTACGGAATCCATTGCCTCAGAAATGATGAACGAGATGGGGATCGAGGAGATAAGGGGACCTGACAAAGACAGTATTAAAGCGACCAGCTTCAATCCCATTTACATGATGGCGGATTCCGGCTCCAGGGGAAGCAAAGATCAGATGAGGCAGCTGGCCGGGATGAGAGGCCTCATGGCCAAGCCCTCGGGTGAGATCATTGAGACACCGATCACCTCCAACTTCCGGGAGGGCCTGACCGTGCTTCAGTATTTTATCTCTACCCACGGTGCGCGAAAAGGCTTGGCGGATACAGCCCTTAAAACCGCCAATTCCGGTTATTTGACGAGGAGATTGGTCGATGTGGCGCAAGACACGGTCATTACCGAAGAAGACTGCGGGACCCTCGACGGCATTTACGTCTCCGCGCTTATTGAAGGGGGCGAGATCATTCAACGGGTTGGGGACAGGGTGCTTGGAAGGGTGGCCCTGGAAGACGTCTTTGACCCTGTTACAGGGGAGCTCCTGGTTGCTGCGAACGAGGAGATTACTGAAGAAAAGGTGGAGAAGATCCAGAACGCGGGACTGGAAAGGGTGAGGATCAGATCGGTGCTGACGTGCCAGGCAAAAAGGGGTGTGTGCAAGAAGTGCTATGGCCGCGACCTGGCGCACGGACACGAAGTCAACATCGGTGAGGCGATCGGGATTGTTGCCGCCCAGTCCATCGGGGAGCCTGGAACCCAGTTGACCATGAGAACATTTCACATCGGTGGAACAGCCAGCAAGAGGGTGGAACAGACCACTATAGAAGCCAGAAATGTGGGCAAGGTCTCTTTCCAGAACCTCAAAACGGTTCGGAATGTGGAGGGCAGCTTGGTGGTGATGAACCGCAACGGGGAAATAGCCATTTTGGGGAAAGGCGGGAGAGAGATTGAACGCTACCCCATCCTTTACGGTGCAACCCTGAAGGTTCAAGACGGCAAGAATATCCAATCAAACCAAGTCCTTGCAGAATGGGACCCTTTTAACATTCCCATCCTTACGGAGATGTCCGGTGTGGTGAAATTTGGGGACATTCTGGATGGGGTGAGCATGCAGGAGAGACGGGACAAGGTTACGGGTAAGATAAGCCGGGTGATCGTGGAATCTCGGGAAATGGACCTGAGACCGCGCATTTCCATCAAAGACAGCGAAGGAAGCACGGCTTCTATTCCCGGCACGGCGAAGGGGGTCGCGCGATACCATTTGCCTATTGGCGCTATCATTATGGTCAATGAGGGAGAGCTCGTCGAGGCAGGGACTGTCCTGGCCAAGATACCGAGAGAGACGACCAAAACCAAGGATATCACGGGGGGCTTGCCACGGGTTGCGGAACTCTTTGAGGTGAGAAAGCCCAAAGAGCATGCCATTCTCACGGAAATAGACGGCGTGGTCTCCTTCGGCCAATACAGCAAGGGTCGCAGAAAAGTGACCATAACCCCTGACGTGGGCGATTCCATTGATTACTTTATCACGAAGGGCAAGCATGTCAGCGTGTTAGAAGGCGATTATGTCAGGGCCGGTGAACCTCTCATGGACGGCTCGGCCAACCCTCACGACATCTTAAGGATACGGGGTGTCAAGGAGTTGGCCAAGTATTTGGTGGACGAAGTGCAGGAGGTCTACCGCCTCCAAGGGGTGAGCATCAACGATAAGCATATTGAAGTGATCGTCCGGCAGATGCTGAGGCAGGTGACCGTCACGGACGCGGGTGACTCCAACTTTCTCCTGGGTGAGCATGTGGAGAGGTGGCGTTTTGAAGAAGAAAATCAAAGACTCATAGAACAGAATTCGAAGCCTGCCACTGCGGAACCTCTCCTTCTGGGAATCACCAAAGCCTCTTTGAGCACGGAGAGTTTCATATCCGCCGCTTCATTTCAGGAGACGACGAAAGTGCTCTCTGATGCCGCCGTTGCTGGAAAAGTGGATTATCTCAAAGGCTTGAAAGAAAATGTCATCATGGGCAGGCTCATTCCCGCCGGGACCGGGCTTCCTTCTTACAGGAACCTGGACATCGACATGGCTGCCGAGTCGTGATGACGAATTTTGGTAACCATTAAGCTCTGTGACAATAGCCTCGTTTTTGAAAAGAGACCCCCATGGCCAAGGATATAGTCAATCTGTTTTATAGGGCTAAAACGTTACTATTTTTGAAATTACCTTGACAAAGAGGAAGACAAAACATATAAGAAAAAATTTCGGATTTTGACGCCTGGGACGGTCCGTCCCTTAAGAAAGTGGAAAAATAGCGTTCAGGGGAAAATTTTATGCCGACAATCAATCAGCTCGTTAGAAAGGGACGCCAGAAGGCGAAAAGGAAAGTGAAAACGCCTGCGCTCCAGGGCTGTCCTCAGAAGCGCGGGGTGTGTGTCAGGGTCTACACCTCTACGCCAAAAAAGCCGAACTCCGCCCTGAGAAAGGTTGCCAGGGTCAGGTTGACAAACGGCATCGAAGTCACGTCCTACATTCCCGGTGTGGGCCATAATCTCCAGGAGCATTCCGTTGTGCTCATCCGCGGCGGACGTGTTAAAGATTTGCCGGGAGTCAGATATCATGTCATCCGCGGAACGATGGATACCTCCGGCGTGGATGATCGGCGGCAAGGTCGCTCCAAATATGGGGCCAAAAGGCCTAAGGGTATCTAAAGGGGTTTCTCATGCCTAGGAAGAGAGAGATCGCTAAAAGAGACATTGTCCCAGACCCGAAATATGACAGTCAGACGGTGGCGAAGTTCATTAATTGTCTGATGAAAAAGGGTAAGAAGAGCGTCGCCCAATCCATGCTCTACGAAGCGCTGGATGTGATCAAGGAAAAGACAAAGCAGGATCCTCTGCCCCTTTTTACAAAAGCGGTGAACAACGTGAGACCGGTTGTGGAGGTCAAGTCGAGACGGGTGGGGGGTTCGACTTATCAGGTGCCCACAGAAGTGAGGGCGTCCAGAAGTCAGGCGTTGAGCATTCGGTGGATTATTGGCTTTGCCAAGGCACGGGGTGAAAAGAGCATGGCCGCCAAACTGGCCGGGGAGTTGATGGACGCCGCCGCCGGGAGGGGGGCGGCCATGAAGAAAAAGGAGGATACCCACCGGATGGCGGAGGCAAACAAGGCTTTCGCGCATTACCGCTGGTAACGCTCTGGAAGGGTTCTACCCGTCGAATCATCACCTGCGCGTTTTCCGAAGATATAAAAGGAAAGAATAACCCCATCTATTTCGTGCAACACAAGGAGGACAGTGATGGCAAAGAAGAAGTTTGAGAGGAAGAAGCCGCATGTAAACGTGGGGACGATTGGGCATATTGATCATGGTAAGACGA
>Ga0209427_10006035_pt1 | contig 13858 bp, 12 predicted proteins | sample DeeMarSWOR136_30_FD_187465 | JGI IMG/M metagenome (GOLD analysis project Ga0209427, IMG submission 187465) | Marine sediment microbial communities from White Oak River estuary, North Carolina - WOR-1-36_30 (SPAdes) (version 2) | ecosystem: Environmental > Aquatic > Marine > Intertidal zone >... | reverse complement strand
TACTTGGTAATAGTCCGCAGGTCATCGATGGCGATGATATCGAAGGGGTTCACCATGGCCACGGTCAAGGTATTGTCCTGTATGGAAACGGGTATTGCCATGGACTGTCGCGCCATGCGCTCGGGGACGAGCCTAATGACCTCGGGATCGATAAAGATAACTTCGTCGGGGGTTAGGTGAGGGATGTTCAACTGTTGCGCAAGGGCTCCGAGGACCTGACCCTCGGAGGCGAGGCCCATTTCGATTATGATATCCCCTAAAAGCCCCCCCTTCTTTCTCTGTCGATCGAGGGCCTTGTCGAGCTGTTCCTGGGTGAATACCTTGTTCTCGACCAACAACGAGCCGAGAGATTTGTAACTCAATGTGTAGCTTTTGGGATGGGTCATTGTTCAGTATGCCTTCATTTCGGGGTTTTCCTCCTCACCCCCCCATCTGAGTAGCGATTTGGGGCGTAATGAATATCATCAGCTCCCGATACTCCGAGATATCCTCCTTGCTCTTGAAGAGAAGGCCCACAATGGGAACCCTGGACAGAAAGGGAACGCGGTCTCGATTTTCCTCTTTACGGGTGCTCAAAAGACCTCCAATGACCACGGTTTGTCCGTCCTTTACCAATACCTGTGTGGCCGCCCTCTTCGTTCCGAGAGTGTCGTAAGGTTGTCCCTGAATTACGGTTTCACCTGAAATTTCACTCGTTTCCACCCCCACCAGCATAAAAATTGAGCCATCCCGGGTGATTTGAGGGACGATCCTCAACTTCGTACCCACGTCTTCCAGCCGAATGCTGACCTGGGCCGTCTCGGCATCATACCCCTCCGCAACGGGAACTTTCTCTCCCACAAATATCTCCGCTTCCTGATTTTCGACCACGAGGATTGAGGGCTTGGAGACGATCTTCACGTCTCCCGTCGCCTCCAGGGCCGAGAGCTCAACATCCAGGTTTCGGAGAATCGCAGTCGTCGAGAGCCAGCCCAGGCTAAAGACGCCCGCGGGATTTGTCACGGGTAGATTCACGATATCCCCACCCGCAGACCCATCGAAGGTAAGATCACCCTTCCTATCCCGCGTACTGCCCACCCGGGTTTGCGCCGTTCCGCCCCATTTAATGCCCAATTCCTGGGAGAAATCGCGACTTGTCTCCACAATCCGCGCATCAATCCTTACCTGTTCCGTTGGCAGATCCAATTTTTTGGCCATCTCCGCAATTTCGCGAACATTTTCCTCAACGTCGGTAATGACAAGGGTGTTGGTCTTCTTGATGATGCTAACGTTGGCCCCTCTATCAACCCCTTTCTCCTTGTTGTGGCTCAACAACTTCTCCATGGCATCCTGCAAATCGGTGGTCTCCGCCCCCTTCTCCTTGGAGAGGGTCGTTCCGATATAGTTGAGGTCGACATAGGTCGTCTCCAACGGTTTCTCCAGTTTCTGCGCTTCTCTCAGCTCTTGGCGCGCCTTGTAGATATCCAGTTCGGTTTTCAGCTTCTTCCGCAACTCCGCCTGTTCGTCCACGCGGATGATATTCCCGTCAATAACGTAAGTTAAGCCGCTGCTCCTCAGTATGGCATTAAACCCATCTCTCAGTGTGGTGTTCTCAATATCATAGGTGATTCTTCCCGAAACCGCCGGCGAAAGGATGAGGTTCAAGCCATACTCTTCGGCGATTATGGTCAGAACATCTCGAATATCAACATCTCTTACCTTCAAGGAGAAAGGCAGGTCACTTTCCAGGGGATTTTTGACCTGGGAAGACTGGCCCAATCCCGTGGACGCGAGGGCGAGGAGAAAAATCAGACATAGGGTAATGGGAAAAGCAATCCTTTTCATAGCTGCTTACCTCAATTTGGTTTTGACCAACTCTTTTATCTTGAGGGTGTGTTTTTTCCCTCCGTAGACCGCTATAACCTCATCCTCGGTAATCCTGACGATGCGGTGTCTCGCGATCCAATCCCCTTCCCTAACGATCTTGTCGTTCATGATGGCCACCTTCCTTCCCGCGATATCGATGATGCCCTTGAGTTTTAAAGGAGGTCGCCTCTTTAGCCGTCTCTTGGGGAGGGATACGACTGTAAGTTTCTTCTCCCTCTTCTCCCCCTTCGGCACCTCCTTCTCCAGGAAGGGATCCCTCCTCACCGTGATATCGTTCTTTACCACCATTTGGATGGGAGCGGCCTCCACCTTCCCCGTTTCATCAGAAGGTGAGGATTCGGCGTTTTTCAATTCGAAGGTACTAACGGTGAATTTGAGGCGATGCCAGAGGGGCTCCTTGGGATCATTCTCAATGTGAAGATCGTCTAAGTTGAGTTTAAAACTGTTCTCGAGGCTATCGATGAATTTGGCGATTTCCTCGTATTTGGATCTCGTTTCGACCAAAAAGGGATACCGAATATAATCGGGGAATTCCTCTTGGGGCAAGGGTTTCACCATATTGGTCTTGATCCCCAGTCGATTGACCAATTCATTCATTTTTTGGAGAAAGGTAGTTGTCCGCCTCTCCGGGGGGATTTGGTGCCGCTTGAAGAAGTCGACGTTCACCTCCTCTTTGTTGAATCGCTCGATCCTCTCCTGGAGTTCTTTGATCTCCTGAACGGCCTTTTCAACCCTCCCGTTGAGGAGGGATATCGTCTTTGTCCCCTTTTTTGCCTTGTTCAAATATCGGCGATAGTCGAAGAAGTAGAAGAGGGATGACACCCCGAGGAAAAAGACCACCAGGGCTATTATCATGTTTCTTGTGGAAATGGAAGATTTCATCTCGATGCCTTTTCCTTCCTTGCCGGAGGGCTGCCGCTCAATTTGCTCGAGAGCTCAAATTCCATAATATCGCGGTCTTTCTCCCTGGAAAGGTGGGTATAGACGAGTTTGACCGCCTCGAAGTCCTGACTAAAGGATTCCGAACCATTCAATGCCAGTATGAGTTGGGCGATGTTGTCGAGGGGTTCCCGACCTGGTACGGGCAAGGCAACCCCCTTGATGGTGAGATACGTCTCCTTCTCAACCTGTTTTGATGCCTTGTTCTTTTTTTCAATTGTCTTGATTGAAAGATCGGTTAGCCATAGATCATCGGGCATGACCCTGCTGAGATCCACCAACTTTCGGGCCCATAATACCCTCTTAATGTGGAGTTTGGAAAGGAGCCCTGCCTCATTGGAATGCTTCTCCAAATCCTTCTCCACTTCACTTAGCCGATTACTGAGGACGAGCGTTTGGTTTTTATTCCACCTAATTTTTTTATCTATTGATGGGAAAATCCAATTCATATAGGCCAAGTAGATTACCCCGAATAGAATGATCATCAGGACGACAAGCATCGTTACGGATACCCGTCTCTCCTCTCCCGATGGCTTGGGGACCTTTTTCGGCTTTCCCCCCGGTCTATGTATATTGATCTGAAATCTCACCCATTTACCCCCCTTATCGCAAGGCCAACGGCCAAGGCTAATGTGCACAGGTCGTTCCCAAATGGGGATAGCAGAGAAGCCTTTTCCACATTGATTTTCGAAAAGGGGTTGAGTATCGTTACGGGCAGCCCAAGTTCAGTGCTCAGATAGTCATCCAAACCCTTGAGGGGCGCACTTCCCCCCGTGAGGAAGATTTTGCTAAACCCCTTTATTTTGACCTGATTCTCATAAAAGGTCAAGGATCTTCGAACTTCCCTGACCAGGTTGTCCAAGGATGGTTTGATGGTCTCAAGCAAGCCAACGGAGTCCTCGTTTCTCTTGAACTTTTCGGCATCTGCGTAGGAAAGTGCGTTTCCCCTCATAACGTCATCGGTAAAATCATTGCCGGATATCATAATATTCCGTACGAAATACTGACCCTCCTCACTATAGACGCTCAAGGTGGTATTCTTATCCCCGATGTCCATCAGCACGACGTATTCATCTTTCTCTATTTCCTCGTTGAATAGCACAGAATTCACCAGGGCCAATGGATTGACATCGATGATTTGGGGATCGATGGGAATCTCCCTGAGCAGATCGAGATGGTATCGTACGAAGTCTTTGATGATGGAGACAAGGATAATATCCAATTTATTGCTGGCCTTGGATGTATTGATAATTTGGTAATCCAATTCTACATCGTTGATATCGAAGGGAATGTAATTTCGCGCCTCCCATTTTATGGCCGAGGCCAACTCCTTTTCAGTCATAAAGGGGAGTTCAATCTGCCTGATAGCGGTGGATACCCCGCCAATGGCGGTGATAATCGACGTCCTTTTAAGGTTTATTCCTTCGATGGATTTCCTGATGGCGGATATGATCGCCTTTCTCGGATCCTCCTCGAGATTAATTCCCTCCGGGGCAATCTCGAAAACCCCGACCGAAAGCAATCGATAAGCTGCCGTCCCCTTTTTTTCCAGCTGGACGCATTTTACCGAATGAGATCCGATATCCAGTCCCACTGTCTTGCTCGAAAAGAGGGAGAAGGAACTTGGGGCCTTTTTCTTTTCACGTATTGGCGGCCCCTCGGGTTCTACTCCCTCCTGTCGGAGAGGTTCGCGATCCACGGGGGTTGATTCTAAATCACCCTTGCCCCGAATCACCTCCAGCAACCGATTGGTCGCAGCGATGTCCTTGTCCTTTTCGCTCAAATTTGATCCCCTCTCGCTTTTGCCGTTATCCGGACCATTTCTCCGTCAATAATCTCCTTTTCCCTTATCAACATGGTGAGGAGGGTATGATGGCAGAGGTTAATAATCTTTCTCGGATAGCCTAAGGTTTCCATATAGATTGCCATATAGGCGTCGTCCGTGAATAACGACCTTCCACTGTTGAGGCCTGCAACTCTTAATCTAAATTCTATCATTTTCCTCGTATTTATCTCATTTAACGGGAGAAATACATATTTCAGATTCACCCTGTCCAGAAAATTCTCAACCCCCTTTACTCGATCAGAAAACTCCATCTGGGCAAAAATGAGGAGCTGGAGCAGTTTGTACTCATTGGTTTCATAATTGAGGAGATTTCTCAAGATCTCCAGATGGGGTTTGGACAATTTCTGGCCTTCGTCAATGAGCAACACTATGGTCTTTTTCTCATTAACCCCTTTTTGGAAGAGGTAATTTTGGATAGCCTCCTTGTACTCAAAGGTTGAACGTCCAGATGGCGTGATGTCGAACAATGCAACCAGGCTGCTGAAGAATTGGAATTCCGTGGGAAAACTGGGATCGAGGATGAAGTGAAAGATAAAATCCCGGGTTTCCCTTTGAAACATTCGGTACAAAACCCTGGAAAGGGTTGTCTTACCGGTCCCAACCTCGCCCAAGATGATATTCAGCCCTCTTTTTAAGCGAATTGAGATCTCTAATCTCTGGAGACATTCACGGTAATCATCTGAAAGGTAAAAAAAGGCGGGGTCAGGTGAACTGGAGAAGGGCTCCCTTTCAAGTCCTAATATCTCGTAGTAGTTCATCTATTTACTCTCAATTTACCGTAATAATTAATTATTGTCAAATAACGCATGTTTGTCAACCATTTTCCTTTCCCGATTCCGCGCTGAATAGCCGATAGGTGCCCTTGAATTTTCGCCAATCGCGAAAGACGACAACCACCATGGGGCTCACCGAAAGAGGTTAAACCCTGATGATCTCCCCTTTAATCTCTTTTCCCAGGGAAAGGATGCCGATGGTGTTACGGCCGGTGAAGGATCGAGTTGGTGAACCGGGGTTAAATAAGATGAGCCCCGCGCTCTTGTGGTTGGCAGGGTAATGGGTATGACCATACACAAGACAATCTAATGGTGGGAATTTAGCTTTAACGCGTTTTTCCAAGCCAATGGGGGATCCCCACCCATGAATGAGGCCAATCTTAAAGCCTGAAACGTCGATGACCCTCGTTTCTGGCAGGAAAGACCTCACTTCCCCTCCGTCCATATTCCCGAAGACGGCGACCAAATTCCATCGTAGGAAAAAATCGACGATGCGCTGGTCTACAAAATCCCCCGCGTGCAGAATCATATCCGCATCATTGAAATGGGCCAGGACGATCCTTTCCAACTGCCCCGATGGCTCTCTGAGATGGGTATCCGAAATCACGCCGATCTTCATCTCGATCACCGATAAACAGCATTTCCCCTACCACAAAATGTTGTTAGGTGTCAATAGAAAACGCCATCGTGAGTCTCCTCGTTACCTTCGGCTTATTGAGTTTCGGTTCTATTGATTTAGAGGATAAAAAATGCTATTAACTGGCCTGAGGGGCTGAAGGATTTTGCATGACGGGTATCATCTTAGCAGGCGGAAAAAGCCAAAGGATGGGGAAAAATAAGGCCTTCATAGATTCGGGAGGGATCCCTCTTTTCGGGAGAGTCTATCGCGTATTTAAGAAAATCTTTTCGGAAATCATCATCGTAACCAATGATACCCGCCCTTTTGAAACATACGAGGCCATTCTCCAAAAGGACATTATTTTGGACAAGGGGGCTCTTGGAGGGCTCTACACAGGCCTCTTCTATTCGTCCAACTATCATGCCTTTTGTACTGCATGCGACATGCCCCTTTTGAATCCTCGGGTGATCAAATACATGACGGAGGAGAGGGACGCATACGATGTTATCGTTCCCAAGACCCATGACGGACTCCATCCATTACACGCCATTTATTCCAAGAAGTGCTTAAACCCGATAAGGCAATTGCTTGAACGTGGTGACCTGAGAATTGTCAATTTCTTTCACCACGTTAGGGTGAAATATATCGAGGAAATGGAGATAAGGGAGTTCGATCCTCATATGTGGTCGCTCATCAACGTCAATACCGAAGACGAAATGGAAGCGGTGCGGAAAATCTTGATGGAAGTCGAATAAGATTAAGTCATGCCATCGAAAACAATTTTAGTCCTATTTCTCCTTTTTTCCCTCCAATATCCCATTCAATGGGGTGTCGCCTCAGCTGCATCACCATCCCGAGAGAGGCTTTTGACCATTGCCATCGGTGCCTTTAACGATAAATTCTATAGTTTTGCGGAGAATCAGTTCGAGAAATACATCGAATCCTATCCCCATAGCCCCAATATTGACCGGGTCTACTACCTGCTCGGAAGGACCTATTATCTCCAGGGAAAGGTTCTTGAGGCTAAGGAGGTTTTCCAGAAGGTTGTCCGTGAATTCCCCTCCTTTGAAAACATGGGAAACGCCCTCTTCTGGCTAGGAAGGACATGGCTCGAATTGGGGAACCAAGAGGAAGCGGTGAAATATTATAGGAGACTGGTCTTTCGGCATCACGAAAATGAACATTTGAGTGAGGCATATTTTGACTTGGGGAACATCTACGTGCAGTGGAAACGCTTTGTAGAGGCGGAATATTATTTAAGAGAACTGATGTCCCAGCCCATTGGCGGGGATACCTTAACCCAAGCCCAATACTGGCTCGGTCTCATTTTCTTTAACGAGGGAAGATATAGGGAAGCGGAAAAGCAACTGGACAAGCTCGTAGCTAACCCAGCTTCATCTCAAAAGCCCTTTTTTCGAGAAGCCCTCTTTTTGCTTGCGGAAATTCGGTTGAGGCTAAGTCGTTATGAAAAAGCAAGACAAGCCTATCTCACCTTTACCCGATTGTTTCCGAAGGACACCTTATACGCGGACGTACTCTTTGGATTAGGCTGGTCCCAATATCAATCAGGGGATGCAGGGGGAGCTATCCAGACTTACTTGCAGTTTAAGGAGAGGTTCTCCGATTCGAAATTGCTCCCGGAAGTTCGGTTCCGTATGGGGGAAATTTACCTCCAACAGGAGGATTATACCAAGGCCCTGGAGGAGTTTAAAGGAGTGGTCCAGGATTTTTCCCAAAATGCCAGATTCGGTCAATCCCTTCTCTATATGGGATGGTGCTATCTCAACGTGGGAGAATTCGAGGAAGCCGCCAAAATTTCCCATAAGATTCTAAAACTTCCCGCCCACGAAAGGGAGAAATACCTGTCGCAACTCATCCTGGGTGAGATCTATTTTCACGAAAATAGATATTCGGAGGCCCTGCCCTATTATTTTAACCTGATTAATATTCCCGAATATCGAGAAAATGGGCTGTTCAAAATGGCACAATGCTATTTCTATGAGGGGAAATTTAAGGATGCCTTAACGAACATCGGAATTTTGATCCTTGAATACCCCGATTTCAAAAACATGCAGGAGCTCCTCTTCATCAGGGGAGAGGCATCATCGAAATTAGAGAATTTCGATCTCGCCATTCGGAGCTACCAACAGATAACAAAGGCCAACAAGACGGGGAAGTGGACAACCCATGCCCTATTCAATCTGGGTAAAATCTATATATTACGGAGAGACCTGGAAAAGGTAAAGGAGGTCTTTCACCGGCTTATCGAGGATTTTCCCAACAGTCCCTTAAGCCCTTTGGCCGCCTTTCGATTGGGAACCATTTACTTTAACGAGGGAAATGAGGAAAAGGCATTGGATGCGTATGCCCTAGCCCTGAACACAGATGACAAACGGGTGTTGGCCGAGTCCTATTTTCGCTGTGGGGAGATCTATTTCAAGCAGGCCAATTACTCGAAAGCCATGGAGAACTTCAGGGCCATCGAAGGGAATTTCAAGGCCCAGACACCGTGGTATGAGCTGGCGCAATTTGAGGTGGGAAATATTCAGAGACAATTGGGAAAGATCACGGAGGCAAAGGCGGTTTACAAAAAGATGCTGAAGGACTCGAAGGACCCCGAGCTGAAGGGTATTATCCAAAAGATGCTGGATGAACTGGAAGTGGAGGAAAGTAGACAGTAGTGGATACCAATCGACTTAAGATCTCAGAAATGACCGAAGTTGATCTGAAGGGTGTGTTAGCAATCGAAAGGTTCTCCTTCCCCATTCCATGGAATGAAGAGATGTTCAAGTCGGAATTATACCTGGATTTTGCCCACAATTTCACCGGGAAGCTGAATTCCAGTGGAAACGGGGACATCCTCGTAAGTTACATTTGTAGCTGGTTGTTTCACGGTGAGGCCCATATACTGAATATCGCCGTACATCCGGATTACCGCCGTATGGGTTTGGGCACACATTTGATGCGATTTTTCTGCGACTTCTGCCTCGCGATGAAGGTGAAAACCATAATTTTGGACGTTCGTATTTCAAACCATCCTGCCATCAAAATGTATCGGAAAATGGGGTTCCGAAAACTGGGGTTGAGACCCCGCTACTATGCCGATAACGGCGAAGATGCCCTCATCATGGGATTGAAGCTGAACGGAAGACGACGGCTTCGTGAAAAATGCAACTGCCGTTCGACAGGCCGTTCGACAAGCTCACGGTCCTGAGCAAAATCGAAGGACTGCGCTGCGCTTCATCTTTAGTCACTGTGGCGTACTGGAAAGTATGCCTCATTCCTAAAGATTCGCGCGCCTTGCATCCGGAGCTTTTTACTGTGCCGTCTGATGTATGAATTCTTACGAGACCATCAAAGATAGATCGATGAACTCTTCTCCATCAGTAGCCAAGGAAGGAGGGGGACCCTATCTGGTCTGTGGGACTCTTCTGGAGAATCCCATGGTTGTTCCCTCTTATTATAAGATGAGAATGCGGACTCCCATTCCGTACGGGGATTTCCATCCGGGCCAGTTTGTGATGGTCAGGATATCGGAAGAACCCTTTCCCCTTTTGAGGAGACCATTCAGCATACATTCCCTCAGGGGATTGAGGACCAAGGAGGGCAGCGACATCGAGATTCTCTATAAGATTGTGGGAAAGGGAACGAATCTCATGGCAAACTGGAAAAGGGGAAAGAGGCTCGATATCCTGGGCCCCCTGGGGAAGGGTTTCTCCTTGCCCACCAAAAAGGGTGTTCAGGTTCTGATAGCGGGGGGAATAGGTGCGGCCGGCCTTTTCGCCTTGGGCCAGAAGATGAAAGCATTTGGACTTCAATGTTCTGTCTTCATAGGCGGAAAAACGAAGGAGCACATCCTCTGCGTGGACGAGTTCCGAGCATTGGGAGCCGATGTCCATATGGCTACGGAGGATGGAAGCCTGGGGTTCAGGGGTATGGTTTCGGACATGGTCAGATCCTTTCTTCACAATCTCCCGGATCCCTCGGGATTATTCGCCTGTGGGCCAGTAGGGATGTTGAAATCCATCGCCGAGATAGCAAAGTCTCAATCCATCCCCTGCCAGGTCTCCTTGGAGTCCAGGATGGCCTGCGGTTTAGGAGCATGTCTGGGGTGTGTGATCAGGACGAAAGGGGAACGTCCAACCAAATCTCAGGGGGAAACCCGACATGAAAAGGGCGTCTCGTATAAGCGGGTCTGTAAGGAGGGACCCGTCTTCGATTCCGAGGAGATAGACTGGAGGAAAATATGACGTACGAAGGGCCCAAAAGCCCGAGTCATAGTCCTCGCATGTCAATTGATATAGCGGGAATCAAATTGAAAAACCCCGTTATGACGGCCTCGGGAACTTTCGGGTATGGCGAGGAGTTTGTTCGTATAGTGGATCTCAATCGGTTGGGGGGTATTATTACCAAGGGAATCTCCATCGAGCCCATGGAAGGGAATTCCCCGCCCCGCATCGTGGAAACGGCGAGCGGTATGATTAACTCTATCGGCCTTCAAAACGTTGGCCTTCAAGCCTTCATAAGGGATAAGGTACCCTTTTTGAGACAATTTAAAACTCCGGTCATAGCCAGCATCTTTGGGGCAACTGCCGGAGAGTTCCGGGAGTTGGCCAAGAGACTGGACGACGTCCCCGGAATTGCGGGTCTGGAGGTGAATATCTCCTGTCCAAATGTGGCGAAGGGAGGTCTCCTCTTTGGGGCAGATCCGAAAATGGCCCACCTCGTCGTCCGGACGGTTAAACGGTCGGCTTACCGGCCGATCATCGTAAAACTCTCGCCCAATGTCACGGATATCACCCTCATAGCCAAAGCCGTGGAGGAGGCCGGGGCCGACGCCATCTCCCTCATCAATACCCTTATGGCCATGGCCGTCGACCCACAATCCCGAAGACCCTTGTTGGACAATATCATCGGTGGGCTTTCGGGTCCGGCCATAAAACCCGTGGCCCTCAGGTTAGTGTGGGAGGCTGTGAATGCGGTGCAGATCCCCGTGATAGGAATAGGCGGCATTATGACTCCGGAGGATGCCTTGGAGTTTATCATTGCTGGAGCCTGTGCCGTCCAAGTGGGGACGGCCAACTTCGTCAACCCCAATGCCTGTGTCGAGATCATCGATGGCATAGAAGCCTATCTAGTGAAGAATGGATTCCAGCATATCAATGAACTGGTGGGGAGTCTTAAGATACCATGAAGAGAAGGTGGGAGATCTACCCTCCGAATCCATCGCTTCAGGAAACCTTTTCGAGGGAATTGGAGATATCCCCCCTTACCGCCCAAGTCTTAGCAAACCGCGGCATCAATCAAATCGATCAGGCATATCAATTCCTCCATCCCAGTCTATCCCACCTCCATTCCCCCTTTCTCATGAAGGACATGGACAAGGCTGTGGATCGTGTTATCCAGGCGCTTTCAAAGCAAGAACAGGTCTTAATCTACGGGGATTATGACGTCGATGGGGTCACCTCCATAGCCATTCTCATCCTCTTCTTTCAATCCCTCCAATTCCCCCACCGTTTTTACATCCCCCATCGAATCGAGAGGGGATACGGCCTCCACCCGGATATCATAGGGAAGTTCGCTCAACAGGGGGTGAAGTTGATCATTACCGTTGATTGCGGCATCTCCGATATGGATGCGGTCAAGAAGGCTCAGGAAATGGGTGTGGACGTCATCATCACCGATCACCATGAAGTCCCTAACGAGATTCCGCCAGCTTATGCCATCCTCAACCCGAAACGTGGGGATTGTTCCTTTCCCTTCAGATCATTGGCCGGCGTAGGGGTGGTCTTTAACTTAGTCATTGCCCTCAGGTCCAAGCTGAGGGAACGGGGGGCATGGGGGGATACGGAAGTCCCCAACCTCAGGAGATATCTTGACCTGGTGGCGATGGGAACGGTGGCCGATATTGTCCCGCTTCTGGACCAAAATCGTATCTTCGTCCGGTATGGCCTGGAGGAGTTGACCAAGGCCAGTCGTCTTGGCATCCGGGTCCTTAAGACGGTCTGCGGTTTGAAGGATGCCATCATCACAACGGGAAATGTCGGATTCAAACTGGCCCCCCGAATCAACGCAGCCGGCCGTCTTGGGGATGCCCAAAAGGGGATCGAACTCTTGGTGACCCAGGAGCTCAAGAAGGCGGAGGACATAGCCCGAGAGCTGAACCTGGAAAATAGCAGGAGACAGCGGCTGGAAGAGGATATTCTCACTGAGATCATGGGCTGGATAGAGGAGGATAGCCAGCTACTGCAGAGAAGCTCTTTGGTCTTCTCTTCTGAGTCCTGGCATCCAGGGGTTATTGGCATTGTGGCATCGCGCTTGGTGGAACACCACTATAGGCCAACGATTTTGATTTCCCTCGATGGGGACCGGGGAAAGGGATCGGGCAGGGGTATCGAGGGGTTCGATCTCTATGAAGGGGTAGAGATGTGCAGCCCTCTGCTCTTGAGCTTTGGGGGGCACCGGTTTGCGGTCGGCCTCACCATCGAAAGGGAGAAGATCGAGGCATTTAAGGGCCGTTTCGAAGAGCTGGTGTCACAGGGCTGTAAACCCAGCGATTTCATTCCCAAGTTACGAATCGACTCCGAGGTGGTTTTGCCCATCATCGGAAAGGAGTTCATAGAAGAGCTCTCCCTGCTTGCCCCCTTCGGACCCTCCAACCCCAAGCCAATATTTTGCTCGAGGGAATTGAGGGTGCTGGATTCCAGGATAGTAGGGGAGGACAACGTGAAGTTGAGGGTGGAGGAGGATGATGTCATTTACGATGCCATCGGGTTCCACATGGGGCACCTTTACCCCTTGGAGTCGAAACGGGTCAGGATCGCCTTTGTCCCCCAGATCAACGAATGGCAGGGGGTGAAAAATATTCAACTGGAACTGAGGGATATCCTCATCTGCTGAGACCAGTGTCAAGGAAAACTCTTGAGATCTCTGGAAAGGGGATTTCGTTGCCGATTTACTTTATCAGATTCCTCATACATTTACTCTCTGCCCGGATCATTCTCCTCTCCATCCCCGCAGTCGATGATATTCCGCCACCATGATCTCCAGTTCCTCTGGCGGCAGGCAGATGCCATTCTTGCCGGCCTTTCTTAAAAACTTCCCCGGAAGCGTATCCTCCTCAATGGAGATTCCTTCCTGTCTGTTAAAGGCCATGGATAGGCTCAGGATCTTTGAAGCCCGCTCACGGAGTTCCTCCTCACGGAACCGTCTTCCAGTCACCGCCTCGATGAGATAGATAATATCGTCCCACCCGAGATAATTGCGATAGAATTTGCAGAGGAGCAACATATCAAAAAGGGTCATACGGTCTTCTGTTTCAACCAAGGCCCGTACCCGTTCCCGGATATCCTCCGTCTTGTATTCCCTTTTGATCTCGTCGAGATAGAAGAGACTCTGAAGATGGGCAGCTCCCCTTTGCGAAGTAGCATATGCCAGACCCATACCTTTCAAGGAACGAGGGTCAAACCCGGGAGGCTCCAGACCTTTTACATGGATGGCAAGATCCTCCAGCCCAAGGGTACGGGCAGCATCTCGAACTCCCTCTGCCAGGATTCCGCCCAGACCATCACGATGGGCTATCCTCTGGAGTATTTCCTCAGTACGTGCTGCATCACCGAAGGGAAGGTTGAGATCCAATCTTCCATCTTGTGAGGCTTTCATGGCGAAGGCTATTACATTTCCAGCGCTCACCGTATCCAGCCCAAGTCGATTACACAGATCATTCAGATAGAGGATTTCCTCCAGGGAACGAATAAGGCAAAGGCCCCCGAAAGCCGCAACAGTCTGATAGTTAGGGCCCGATATCGTCAGTCC
>Ga0209427_10006034_pt1 | contig 13859 bp, 13 predicted proteins | sample DeeMarSWOR136_30_FD_187465 | JGI IMG/M metagenome (GOLD analysis project Ga0209427, IMG submission 187465) | Marine sediment microbial communities from White Oak River estuary, North Carolina - WOR-1-36_30 (SPAdes) (version 2) | ecosystem: Environmental > Aquatic > Marine > Intertidal zone >... | reverse complement strand
GGGATGATGCGCATAATCCTCGACGATCATGATCTCGTTAATTTCTGCTTTGAGTTCGAAGCGCCGTCCGATACCGTCATACTGTTCCAGGCCCTCGAAGATCAAAGAGGGCGATATTTCTAAATCGAGGGCGACACAGATGGCGGCCATGGCGTTGTAGATGCTGTGTTTACCTGGCACGTTGAGTTTGAGTTCGGCCAATTTCTTGTCCTTCCAGTACACCGTCGACGTACTCGAGAAGGCGTCGAATTTCGGGTTCCGGGCGAAGATATCGGTCTGAGTGGAAAAACCGTAGGTGATGATTCTCCGTTCGAGGGAAGGGATGAGGCTCTGCAGGTTGGAGTCATCGAGACAGAGGACGATCGGACAGTAAAAGGGGACCTTATTAGCAAAATGGATGAATGTGTCCTTGATTTCCTCGAGACTTTTGTAATGGTCTAAGTGTTCATCATCCAGGTTGGTTAAGACTGAGATGAATGGAGAAAGATACAGGAAAGAGCGGTCGCTCTCGTCTGCCTCGGCCACGATCCAGTCCCCCGCTCCTAGCTTTCCGTGTCCTCCGACTGTTTTCAGACGTCCTCCGACAACGACCGTCGGGTCAAACCCGGCCTGCTCGAGGACTCGGGCAATCATAGAGGTGGTGGATGTTTTCCCGTGAGACCCGGCTATGGCGATGCCGTATTTCATCCGCATCAATTCGGCCAGCATCTCGGCTCGCGGAATCACAGGAATTTTCCGGCGCCTGGCCTCTTGGACCTCGATGTTCTCTTCGCTAATCGCCGTGGAGACGACGACCACATCCGATCCGATCACTCTCTTAGCGGCATGACCGATGGATATCTTGGCTCCGAGACGTTTCAGGCGCTTGGTGGCTTCATTGGGGGAGATATCAGTACCGGAGACATTATAACCGAGGTTAAGAAGGACTTCCGCGATACCGCTCATGCCTGTGCCTCCGATGCCGATCATATGGATGTTGTTGAGCTTTTTGTATGTCTGTTGAGCCATACCTAATCCTTTTGAGTGGGTTCCATCAGTTCGAGACAGAGGGAAGCGATTTTTTCGGCCACGTCCTCCTTTTTTAACGCTTCCAAGTTTTTTTCCATGGCTCGGATTTTTCCCCGATCTTCGGCAAAATCCAGGATTTTCGAGGCAAAATATTCTGGGTTGAATTCCTCCTCCAGGATGACCTCCGCAGCCTGGATTCTTTCCAGCTCTTGGGCATTGAGGACTTGGTGATTATCCGTGGCTTTGGAGAAAGGAACCAGCAAGGAGGCTTTTTGAGCGGCAATCAATTCGGCGATCGTGGTTGCTCCGGCCCGACTGATCACGATGTCGGATTCCTGGAAATATCGAGGCATGTCGAAGAAAAACGGCTCGACAACCACATCCTTGAACCCGCTTACCTCGTAATTCTCCTTGACCCATTTGAGATCCTGCTTTCCAGTTTGATGGAAGATTCTTAACTGATCTTTCCTGACTTTTAAGTAAGGGAGAGAAGAGACAAGGCTTTGATTCAAGAAATGGGAGCCCTGGCTGCCTCCGAAGACAAGGATGGATAGCCTCGAGTTGCGTTCTTTTGGCATCTGGCTGTAGAACTCCTCTCTGACCGGATTTCCGATGAGGGTGCCTTTGCCCTTAAAGTAGGGAAGCGATCCGGCGAAGGCGACAACGGCTTTCCTGACCCAGGGAATGAGGAGTCTGTTCGTGAAACCCGGCCTTAGGTTTTGCTCCATGATCAGCGTTGGTTTCTTCAGCCAAGAAGCGAGGAGAACAATCGGGCCGGAGCTGTACCCTCCCACGCCGATAACCAGCTCTGGCTTTAAGCGGAGAAGGATGAATAGGGATTTAAAAAGGGAGAAAGGAAGGAGAAGAAGAGATTTGATGATTTTGAGTCCTTGGCCTTTCAATCCTTCTATACTCAGGGAGATGAACTCCGCTTGGTGGTGATTCATGATTGTCTTTTCCAAAGCGCGTCTTCCCCCCACATAAATCAGCCGCAGGTCGGGGTCTTTTTCCTTGAGCTTCTGTCCCACAGCCAGGGCTGGGAAGAGGTGACCTGCTGTGCCGCCACCGCTGATGATGATTCGTCTTTCACTCATTTTTTTCTTCTGATGTCCCCTTTTCTCTGGGAAATGTGGAGCAGGATGCCGAGGCTCGAAAGAGTGCAAATCATGGAAGACCTTCCGAAGCTGATCAAAGGGAGGGGGACGCCGGTGGGTGGACTCAGTCCCAAGACAACACTGATGTTGAGCATCGCTTGGAAGAAGATGGCTAGGGTTAAACCGGCTGCGGTGAGTTGACTGAACAGGGTTGGCGCGTTGAAGGAGATGATCAGTCCTCTCCAGAACAGAATCAAAAACAGGAAAAGGATGGCCAAGGCTCCGAACAGGCCAAACTCCTCTCCCACGATGGCGTAGATATAATCTGTATGAGCACAGGGGAGAAAGTAAAGCTTCTGGGTGCTCTCTCCGAGGCTGACTCCTAATAGACCGCCGGAGCCGACAGCCAGTTTAGATTGTATGATCTGGAAACCTGAGCCCTGGGGATCCTTGGCAGGGGAGAGGAAAGCCAGGATCCTCGCCATCCGGTAATCGGCCTGGAATAGATAGAAGGTAAACAGGGCCGAGGATATGGCTCCCAAGATGAGAAAGTGTTTTAACTTCACCCGGCTGATGAAAAGGATTATTGAACAGATGATCAAGATCAGAAAAGCGGTTCCGTAATCCGGTTCTTTGATGATTAGGAGCAGGAACACAAAAAGGACGCTCAGAGGAAAGATGAGGGTTCGAAAATTAGTCAGTTTATCCTGCTTACGGTCGAGGTAGAAGCTGAAGAAGAAAATCAGGCTGAGTTTGGCCAACTCTGATGGTTGAAACCTCAGGCCGGACAATTGAATCCAGCGGTTGGTGTTCCCGATGGCGGGCATGAAGAGACAAAAAGCAAGCAGTAAGAAGGTGATGAGGAGAAGCCCGTAGATAAACAGCGGATTTTGGTAGAACGATTTTCTGATGCTGACGATAATAAGGATCATAAAAAGGCCACAAGCAACTCCTATGAGTTGATGAATGAAAAAGTAGAAAGACTGATGATATTTTTCGCTGGCTAGGATTCCTGAAGAGCTGAAGACCATGAGCAAACCAACAGCGATGAGAATCAGGGTAGTGAAGAAGAAGATTTTATCGAATCCGTAGGGCTTAAAGATCTCCATCCTAGCTCCTCTTTTCCCTCTTCTTTTTCAGCTGGAGGACCGCATCTTTAAAGAGTTTTCCCCTTTCTTCAAAATTCTGAAACATATCAAAGCTCGTGCAGGCTGGAGCGAGAAGAACGACATCCCCGGGCTTAGCCTCAGAAAAACCCATGACCACGGCCTCTTCCATAGAAGAAGCTTCATTTATCGCTGTCGTGCCTTCCAGCGCCAGAGCCAATTTCTCCTTAGCCTCACCGATGAGGATGAGCTTTTTGACCTTTTCTTTGACTGGTTCTTTGAGCTTTGTAAAATCCCCCCCCTTATCCCTCCCCCCAGCGATCAAGACGATGGGCTGGGGAAAACTTTGGACGGATTTCAAGCTGGCCTCCACATTGGTGGCTTTCGAGTCGTTGTAGAAGTTCACTCCATCGATGGTGGTCACTTCTTCCAGGCGGTGTTCGAGTCCACGAAAACTTCGGATCGACTCGCGAATGCGTTCTGGAGAGAGGCGGAAGAGATGTCCGATAAGAGTGGCGGCCATAACATTTTCTTGGTTATGAATCCCCAACAGGGGAATCTCTGTTGTCTTCATGATTTTTTGCGCGTCTCCATTGGAAATCACAATCCAGTCGTCTTCGAGAAAACAGCCGGGATGGACTCTCTCTTTCCGGCTGAACCCGTAGACTTGCGGTTTTGCCTGGGTGTGCAGTTCCCAAGCAAGGGGGTCGTCTCGATTTAGGATGGCCTTCGCGTCTTCCTTTTGGAAGGAGATGATTTTCCTCTTGGCTTCATAGTAGTGGGAGAAGGAGGGATGCCAATCCAGGTGGTCAGCAGAGATGTTGAGGAGGACGGAAATACTGACTTTAAACTGTTTGATGTATTGCAGCTGAAAGCTGGAGATTTCTGTCACGTAGACATCAGACGATTTGCTGTCGTTGGCATAGCTGATGAGGGGCGTTCCGATATTCCCTGCCAGAAAGGATGGCATCCCGCCTTCCAGGAGGATTTTATGAGTAAGGGAGGCTGTGGTCGATTTTCCGTTTGACCCAGTTATTCCCACGATTTTGCCCTTCAAAAAGATAAAAGCCAGCTCAATTTCCGAGAGAACCTTCACCCCTCGGGCTTGAGCCTGTTCGATCTCGGGAAGGAGAGGGACTCCAGGACTGGGAACAATGAGATCCGCCTCTAGGAAGGAGCGATGATTGTGCTTTCCTGCTTCCAGGGCCACGCCCTTCTCCTCCCAGTAGAGCATTTTTTGGCCCAGTTGTCCCCTTGTTTTTTTTTCGCTCACTTTGACCTGAGCTCCGCGGGGAAGGAGGAATTGACAGACGGCCTCACCAGTGGTTCCGAGACCGACAACCAGGACTTTTTTCCCTTTCAAATTCATTTCACCTTGTTACCTCAGCTTCAAAGTAGTGAGACTGAATAAGGCGAAGATAATAGCCGCAATCCAGAAGCGGACCACGATCTTTTCCTCAGACCAGCCCAGGAGTTCAAAATGATGGTGAAGAGGAGCCATCCTGAATACCCGTTTCCCTCCCGTCATTTTGAAATACGTCACCTGAACCAGCACGGACAAGGCCTCCAGGATGAACACTCCGGCCACCATGAACAGGAGGAATTCCTGTTTGATCAGGATGGCCACTGTGCCGATCGTCGCTCCCAAAGCGAGAGCTCCGACATCGCCCATAAAAATTTGGGCCGGGTGACAGTTGAACCACAGGAAGCCCAAACAGGCGCCTGACATGGCGCCGACAAAAATTGTCAGCTCGGCCGCTTGAGGGACGCGGGCGATATTCAGATATGCGGACCATTCCGCATGGCCGGCTATGTAGCAGAGCGCGGTAAAGGCGCTAGCACTGATAAAGGTCAGGCCGATAGCCAGCCCGTCCAGCCCGTCGGCGATGTTCACAGCGTTGGAAGAACCCACCAGGATGAATGTAATCCACGGCAGGTACAGCCAGCCTAAGTAAGGAGTCCATTTTTTGAAGAAGGGCAGTGTCAGCGAGAGGTTAAACTCGCCTTCTAGTCCCAGCAGAACTAAGACAAGAGCGGCGAGTCCGGAGAGGGCAATCTGCCACAACAGCTTTCGGCGAATGATGAGACCTGAGTTTTTCTTCCGGATAATCTTGAGGTAATCGTCCCAGAAACCGAGGAGACCGAAACTGAACATCGTGCCCATAGCCAACCAGAGATAGGTATTGGTCAGGTTTCCCCAGAGGAGCGTCGGGATCAGGGTGGAGCTGATGATGAGAAAACCTCCCATCGATGGCGTCCCTCGTTTTCCCGAATGCGTTCGGGGGACATCGGCTCTAATTTCTTCCCCGATCTGGTATTTTTTCAGGAGCTTGATCATCAGCGAGCCGAAGGCAAGGCTGATCAGAAGAGCTGTGATTCCGGCTAGAGCGGTCCTGACGGTGATGTAGCGGAACACGTTGAAGAAAATAAAGTATTCTTTCAGCGGCTCCAGGAGATAATACAGCATGCTATGAACCTCTTCGTTTCAGTCTGTCGACAATCTTTTCTGTCTGTATTCCTCGAGACCCCTTGACCAGGATAAGGTCCCCTTCTTGGACCAGCCTCCAGATGGCTGCGGCCGTCTCGTCAGAATCCTGGAAGGAATGAATCTGGTTTTTAGCCATGCCCGCCTTCCTGGCGCCCTCTGCCATGTGGACACTCAGAGGACCGACTGTGACCAGGACGTCCCACCCGTATCCCACCACCTGTTTTCCAGCCTGGAGGTGGTACTGTTGTTCTTTTTTCCCGAGCTCCAGCATATCGCCCAGGACGGCCACCCGACGCCTGGCTGGAAGGCCAGAGAGGCTCTTTAAGGCCGCCCTCAGGGCATCGGGATTGGAATTATAGGAATCATCAATAAGTTTTATGTTGCCTTTGAGGGCGATGAGGAGTCCTCTTCTTGAGAGGGGCCTCAAGGTTTTTGCCTTTTCGAGCACATCATCGACAGGGATTGAGAGGGAATAGGCTGTCGTTGCGGCGGCCAAGAAGTTATACAGAAAACTGTCGTAGAAGAATGGAAAATCGACTCTTCTGGTTTCTTTTCCGTAGTTGAGGTTGAAAAATAGCCCCTCAAGTCCACGCTTGTGGATGCTTTCGGCTCGGATATCGCATCCCGGAGAGAGGCCGAAAAATAATCTCCTCCCCTTCCAAACCTGGGCAGCTTTTTTTATGCGTGGATCATCACCGTTGAGCACAGCTGTGCCTCCTGGTTTGAGACCCTCTAAAATTTCTCTCTTGGCCAAACCGATATGGTCGAGGCTGGCAAAAAACTGGAGATGGACGGGGCTGATGTTGGTGATCACAGCCACATCGGGTGGAGCTATGTGAGTTAAAGTCCGTATCTCCCCCGGAGCACTCATGGCCATCTCCAGGACTGCCACTTGATGGGAGTTGTTTATTTTGAGCAAGGAGAGAGGCAGACCGATCAGGTTGTTAAAGTTTCTCTCAGATTTGAGGACCCGGAAGGCGGAAGAAACAAGGGCTGAGCAGAATTCTTTGGTGGTCGTCTTCCCGATGCTTCCCGTGATGCCGATCACTTTTAAGGAGTGTTCGGCCAGGACTTTTTGAGCGAGGTTTTGGAGAGCTTTGAGGGTATCCTCGACTTGGATAAGAGCGATTTTTTTTCCAGGGAGTTCAATTTGGCGAGAGATCACGGCTCCAGCAGCGCCCCTTTTGAAGGCATGGGCCACAAAGTCGTGGCCGTCCCGTTTCGCTTCCAGAGCAAAGAAGAGATCGCCAGGTTCCGTCAGTCGAGAATCAATTTTGAAGCTGTGGAAGAACAGCGACGGAGACCCTTGAAGGATGGTTCCTTTCATTTTCTGGGCAAGCTGTTCGAGACGAAGTTCAACCACTCCGGCTTTCCTCGATTTCATGAAGGATTTCTGAGATCACGTTGGTATCTTTAAAGGGGTAAATCCTATCGTCGATAATTTGATAATCTTCGTGTCCTTTGCCGGCCACGAGGATATAATCCCCTTTTTTTGCGAGGCAAAGGGCTCTTCGGATGGCTTCTCTCCGGTCAGGTTGGATCTCGTATTTTTTATGACCGATCGTTTCGAACCCTTGTTCGATGTCGGAGATAATAGAGAGAGGGTCCTCGGAGCGGGGGTTGTCCGAAGTTATGATTGTCCAGTCAGCCAGCGAAGCGGCGACTCGACCCATCCTGGCTCGTTTTGTTCTATCCCGATCCCCACCGGCTCCGAAGACCAGCAGGATTCGTCTTGGATTCTGGTCGTGGACTGTTTCCAGAAGGTTTCGGAGCGCCTCGTCGGTATGGGCATAATCGACATAGATATGGACTCCAAGAGAATTTTTCACTTCTTCAAACCGACCAGGAACACCTTCGATCGAGGCTATTCCTTCTTTAATGACCGAGGGAGGGATGGTGAGAGTCAAGGACACGGCCGTAGCGGCCAGGATGTTATAGATGTTATGCTTACCGAGGAGCTGGGAGGTGAGAGGGAGTGTCCCCGCGGGAAATTTCACCACGAGTTCCACTCCCTCTTCTCTCAGTTTATAAAAATCGCCTCGGATGATGGCTGGCGGATCGAGTCCATAGGTGATCACACCTAAAGGGACCTCAGGGATGAGTTTTTTTCCCCAAGGATCGTCGGAGTTTATGACGGCCATCCTTTTCTTGCTTGATTTCTGGTAGAAAAGCTTTTTTTTGGCTTCGAAATAGTTTTCCATCGAATGGTGGAAATCAAGATGTTCACCGCTCAAGTTTGTGAACACCACAACATCGAATTCTATGCCGCTCACTCTTTTGAGTTCTAACGCGTGGGAGGAGACTTCGATGAGGCAATGCGTTGCTTTTTGAGAGAGCATTTCCCTCATCATCCTCTGCAGGTCTGGGGCCTCTGGGGTTGTTCTTTCTGCAGAGATTTCCCCGTCCGGCAATCTGTAGGATATGGTCCCGATAACTCCAGGCAGAAAACGGGCTTTTTTCAGGATGGCTTCGAGCAGGTAGGTGAGTGTTGTTTTTCCTTTGGTGCCTGTGATTCCGATGACTTTCAATTCTCGGGAGGGATGAGAATAGAAATTGGCCGAGCAGAGAGCTAGCGCCTCTCTGGCGTCTGATGTTTGAATCCAGATTCCAGAAAAGTTCTGAGGTTTAGGCTCTTCGGAAAGGACGGCCAGAGCGCCGTTTTGGAGAGCCTCGGGGATAAAACGATGACCATCCGTTCTTTCTCCTTTCAGGGCAGCAAACAGGTCTCCCGGCTGGGTTGTTTTCGAGGAGTAGGAGAGGCCTCGAATTTCTGCGTCTTGACTGCCTTGAAGCTGGGTCAAGGTGATTCCTTCCAAGATGTTTTTGAGTCTCATCACTCCTGAATCCTCCGCAGTTGGGAAGCGATGATGGTTTCGGGAGAAGGCTCCTGGGGGGAAAGGCGGAGATACTGGAGGACTCGGCTGGCGATTCTTCGGAAAAGAGGGGCTGCCACCTGGCCTCCGTAGTAAGGCCCATGAGGGTCATCGATGACCACAACCATCGAAAAGACTGGGTTTTCCGTGCAGACAAAACCCATGAAAGAGGCGATATGGGCCGAGGAGGAGTAAGTGCCGCTGGCTGTATCAAACTTTTGGGCGGTGCCCGTCTTTCCGATAACCCTGTAGCCGGCTATTCGGGCTTCGGTTCCTGTGCCGCGTTCGACGACTTTTTCGAGGAAGAGACACAACTTCTGAGCAGTATCCTCAGAGATAACCCTCTTAGATTGAGGAGGCTCTTGTTCCGACGGAGAAATCAAGACTCTCTTGAGAATCCTGGGAGCGACAGCCATCCCCTTATTGGCGACAGTGTTTATGGCCTGGAGCATTTGAATCGCTGTGACGGAAATTTCATATCCTATCGAAAGAGAGGCAAGGGAAAGGCGCGACCAGCTCTTGATAGGTCTGAAAATTCCTGTTTCCTCTGCTGGGAGATCAATCCCTGTTCTCTGACCGAACCCGAAAGATTTTATCGTATTATAAAGAGTCCTTTCCCCGAGGCGTTGGCCAATCTGAATCGTCCCCACATTGGATGAATGGATGATCACCTCGGGAAAGGTAAGGATGCCGAGTTTTTTATGGTCTCTGAATTGTTTGCCCGCAACAGGAATCACTCCAGGGCTGCAGTCGAATTCTTCGCTAAAATCGATAGATTTAGACTCTATAGCCGAGGCAAAGGTGACGATTTTGAAGGTTGATCCAGGATCAAAGGTGTAGTGAACGGCTGGAATCCTGTCCAGCCTTTGGGGATCGGAAGTGAGGTGGTTCAGGTCAAACGAAGGTTCGTGGGCCATCCCTAAGATTTCTCCTGTCGAAGGCTCAGAGATGATCACCAATCCCCACCGGGCCCCTTTTTCCTCAACAGCTCTCCGAAGCTCCTTTTCAGCGATATACTGTATCGTCTCGTCGATGGTGAGGATCAAGTCGATTCCCGGCTCTGCTGCTTCCAGAATCTCGAAATGATATTCTCTTTGCTTGGCATCTCTCAGGATGAGACGTTTTCCGGGCTTCCCAGATAAAAGAGAGTTGTGTTTAAGCTCGATCCCGCTTTGTCCCTCTTCATCTATGTTGACTCTGCCCAGAATGAAAGAGGCCAGCCGGCCGTGGGGGTAAAACCGCTTGTTTTCTTCCAAGAAATTGACCCCTCCAAGTTGAAGAGCTTTCACCTTTTCGGTCAGTTCACCACTGATTTTCCTTTTTATCCAGATGAAGGACGAGTTGTGTTTAATCCTCTGGGTTATGGATCGCAAGTCTCTTGCAGACAATTTCAGGATGGGTCCAAGCTTTTGTACCTTCTTCGACTGCTCTGCAAAGGGTTCGTCTTTATCGGGAACGTAATAGACGGACAAGCTCGGTATGCTTCGGGCGAGGATGTTTCCTTGGCGGTCGTAAAGGGTCCCGCGCTTGGGGGAAATGGTGTTGATCAAGCGGTTCTGCTCGAGGACAGTCTTTTTCAACCGGGCATGATCGATGACCTGAAGCTGGACAAGACGCATGGCCACCACCAACAGCCAGAGGAGAGAAAACGAGGCCAAGATGATTGTTCTTTTTTTGACTTTCTTCTGATACATCTTGTTCATGAGATCTTGACCTATAGATGCGGTTTGTCCTCTTCGTAGATGATCTGCTCCCTCTTGGGGCTTTGGAGCTTTAGTTTTTCCTTGGCGGTTTTCTCCACCTTTTCCAGAGTAAGGAGGGAGGACTTTTCCGCTTCCAGCTTTTCGACCTCCTGTTTCAGGTTCTCAAGATCGACTTCCAGGTTTCCTATCTTGTACCCCAACCTGATGGATTCAATCTGGTTCCAGATGTAGAAGGTGAGGATGATGATGACGATGAGTATCCAGGCTGCTCCGATGAAAACGTCTCTCTTAGGGAATTTTTTTCTGACCATCTAAATCCTCTCAGCAGCCCTTAATTTGGCTGACCGGGCTCTGGAGTTGGCCGCAATTTCCTGTTCAGACGGGACAAGAGGCTTTTTGGTCAGGATTTTTAGGCAGGGATGATCCCCGCTGGCTGAGGACAAGGAGGCGAATGAGTGTTTAACAATTCTGTCTTCCAAGGAATGGAAGGAGATAGCGATGAAGCGGGCTTTAACTGGGAGGAGATGAACTGTTCTCTCGATGAAAAGAGAGAGATCCTTCAATTCCTGGTTGACTTCGATCCGGAGAGCTTGAAAGACTTTGGCGGCGGGATGAATCTTCCCCTTTTGAGGCCTCCACCGGCAGATCTCTTCGATGATCTGGCGGAGCTCGATCGTTGTCTGGATCTCACGAGTTTTCCGGCGAGCCACGATTTCTCGAGCCAGCTTTTTGGCTTGTCTGAATTCCCCGTATTCCCGGAACAGTTGACCGAGCTTATGTTCCGAATACTTTTGGATAATCTTGTAAGCGGTGGTTTTATTCCGGTGGTCCATCCTCATATCAAGGGGACCTTTTTGATTAAAACTGAAGCCACGCTCTGGAGAATCCAGTTGGAAGGAGGAAAGCCCCAAATCCATGAGCACCCCTCTCACCTGGGAGAAGTCGATGTTGAGGTCGGGAAAATACCTGAAATCCGAATGGTAGAGAGTGATCCGGTCGGCGAAGGGCTGGAGTTTTTTTTTGGCCCTTAGGAGAGAATTTTCATCGATATCGAAACCGATGAGTCGAGCCTTCGGGTTTCTTCTGACGATCTGAACCGCATGGCCACCTGTTCCGAGAGTACAGTCAACATACAGCCCTTCCCTCTGGACAGCAAGAAAGTCCAGAACCTCTTCGAGGAGAACAGGAATGTGGTTGTTTCCGTTCATTTTTTCTTATCGGGCGGAAGGAGATCGGCGATGCTTTCAAAATCTTCATTGGTCATTGGCCCCTGTTCGAGAGTTTCATCGAGGACGTTCTTGTTCCAGATTTCAAGATGGTCGGAAAGGCCTATGACCTCGACCTCATCCTCGAGCTTGGCTTTTTCTCTTAAATTCTGGGAGATGAGAACTCGACCCTTGGAATCGATCCGACATTTGATTCCCTTTCTGTTGACGCGGAGCATGAATTTTCGCACGGTGGGTTTAAGATGGAGAGCTCCTTCTGTGGTGATCGCAGTCAACTTAAGCCAGACCGAAAGGGGGTAGATTTGGACAGACTCATCGGTCAGGGAAGTGACGAAGATCTCTTTTCCGTATTCCTCTTCGATGCTCACCCGGAATTTCTCAGGAACCTTGATCCGGCTGCTTAGATCGAACCTGGCGGTGTAACTTCCTAATAACGTATTTCCCATTTTATCCCGTTTCATCCCATTTTTTAATAAAATATATGGGGAAAGAAATTCAATGTCAAGAGAAAAATATAAAAAAAGGCAATTTATCTATTTTATTTTCTATATGTTTCTACATATTGTATATGTGTTTGGATCATAACTATATTTAGTCGATAGGGCTGAGCCAGTTTAAGGAGGAAAAATCAGGGACTAAACGGGATATTTTTTGGAGTGATTATGAGTCAGGATTGAAAAGGGAGTGAAAGGTGAGGAGGCGAGTGGATAGAATCAGACCGCTATCTTTTTCTCGAGGAGTTTCTTGGCGAGGTCGTAATCCTTTGCCGAGACAAAGATTTTAATCTCACCAAGACCATCCGCTGAAAAAGGATGCACAGATTGAACCACCTGTCCTCTAAAGAGACAGGAGATGCCGTGGCTTTGGAGAAAGCTTCTGATCACTTCGGCCTCGGCCGGTCCCCAGACTTTGTGGACCTCTTTGAGCTGCAGTCCTTGATCCTCGTCCTTCTTATCCTTGGGCATGTGTCCTCTTTTTCTTATCTGCTTCCGCCTTCTAAGGTAGCGTGTCCTTCATCTTGTCCTCTGGAAAAGTCGTGTCTTTCTGACCCATTGCTGTGACTCATCAAGACCGGAATTCCTCTCCTTCAGGCTGACAAAACTGGACGATCCTGGGTGCAACAATGGTTTTTCTCATTTCAAGGGCTTTATCGCCGAGATTTTCTCTCCACTATTCATGTTCTTTTTCTTCGATCTCAGTGATCTTTCCCTCTTGGAAGAGATAGGTCTTTAATTCTTCAGCCAGGGCCGGGTCGTTTCGTCTAATCCATTCCAGGATCATGGCCGCATGCTCTTTTTCTTCATCTCTGTTGTGGGCCAGGACCTCCCGCAGCTCTTCATCCTCGGTAGCATCGACCCGCTGCTGGTACCAGTTGACGGCTTCCAGTTCCTCGATCAGTGAATTATAGGCCCGATGAAGTTCGATCGTCTTTTTAGAGAGTTTGTCTAAGGATTCGTGGTAAGAACCTCCTCCCATTCTTTCCTCCTTTCATTCCAGATGGGGAACGAAGCGGTTGATCAAGGCTTGTGTCCCCTCTTTTTATATCTAAAGTAGTCTTTCAAAATTTTGGCGTGGTCGAAAGCAAGGGGAAAGCAGATATCATCCTGAGTATAGACGCCGATATCCTTGGCATCATCCTTTGCTTTTGGCTGGCCGGAGGCTTTAGCGATGTAGACTGTCGAGATGGTGTGCTGACGTGGATCCCGTTCAGGATCGGAGTAGGTGTGAAGTTGATAAGTAATCTCAACATCCAGAGCTGTCTCCTCTTTAGCCTCCCGGACCGCGGCTTTTTCTAGGGATTCACCGTAGTCGACAAATCCGCCCGGGAGGGCCCATCCATAGGGAGGGTTTTTCCTCTCGATGAGGATAATCCCCTGTTGGTTATCCTCTCTCTCGATCTCGATGATAATATCCACAGTGGGTACGGGATTCTTGTGTTCTGTCATATTTTCCCGGTGAGGGTCTTCTCTCTCTTTTCTTTGTTCGCTCTTGTGGACGAAGAAGGAAGTCAGAATATTCTAGTCTCTGAGCTTGAATTTCTTCTCGAGCTTCTCCAGTTTCTCGACAATCCCTCCGTATTCGAGTTCGCTGTAGGGGAGCATGGCGGCTCCTGAAAATCCTTGGCGTCTGATTCCCGTTGCCTTTTCTGCAACCTGATTACGGACATAGTCCCAGTAAGGATGATCGAAACAGTCTGCTGGTTCGGTTAATTTTCCGTCGTTGACACAGAAGGCGGCTGCGGTCACCACCGGAGGGCCGTCGAAGAAGGAAATAGTTGAGTTCAGCTTGCAGGGCATCAACGGTCCGTTATGGCTTCCTCTCATGAATCCTGCTACGTAATGACCGATCTGGAAGGGAGCC